>Ga0079997_117894_pt1 | contig 42830 bp, 37 predicted proteins | sample PerSpoCPS_CMetaG_FD_69200 | JGI IMG/M metagenome (GOLD analysis project Ga0079997, IMG submission 69200) | Archaeal communities from Yellowstone National Park, Wyoming, USA - Perpetual Spouter C (PS_C) MetaG (SPADES assembly) (version 2) | ecosystem: Environmental > Aquatic > Thermal springs >... | reverse complement strand
GAATATGGCGCAGTATCTGCGTGTTGGGGGTGGTGGTATTTTTTGTTGTGTGTGGGTTGTGGTGGTTCTGTGATGGTGGTTTGGTGGGTGGAAGAGGAATTTTCGAACACCCTCAGGGGGGTGTTCGAAAAATGGCTTCTCCTGCGTGGTTTTTGATAAGGGTATACACCAGTCACCCTTGTTCGGCGCGCCGAAGGGGCTTTTCGCTGGCAGAATCCCCCCACTCCCGTACCCTCTCCCCCCTTGAGCAAGGGGGGAGAGGGCTGGGGTGAGGGGGGATTCGAGCAGTCCTCGCTGCTTCGGCGTTTTCGGTTCTACACGATGTACCCTTATCAGACCTAACGGGAGCAAAAATCGACCCCATTTTCGAACACTCTCAGCAGGAGGGCTGTCAGGTGGTGGAGCTATCGGAGCGTCCCTTATGGCAGCTCCAGGTCATGGAAGCGGTCGGCGGAGGGGTCCAGGTGGCGCAGCAACAGGCGATAGGCTTGCTCGATCTGGGCGTGAATCTGTTCGGCTTTGGCGCGTTCAGGCGAGCCTTCAGGGAAGCGGTTCGGATCGCTTTTGGCAGCCAGTTCGCGATAGGTGCGGCGCACAGTGGGCAGGTCGGCACCGGGCGGTAGCCCCAGCACTCTATAGGCGCGCGGCAGGGGGTCTGCGCTTGCTTTTTGGGGTTCACGCGGCGCAGCCGCGGCGCCTGATGGGGGAAGCGGGGTCGCTGGGGGCTGGCGCAGGTCGCGCTCTAACTCCCGAATGGCTTCCTGGCGGGCGCGCGCCTCGGCTTCCTCCTCTTGTGTAAGCGATTCCAGCCGCTGCCACTGCTCCTCGATAAATGCCCGCATCAATCGGCTGATGCGCTTGCCCAACGCCATCAGAGTTCACCTCGCAGCCCGATTGCCATCAATTGAAGTGTACCCTGCTGCCCCCGCAAGATGAGATTCAGGCTGAACCGCGCATCCAGGCGATGGTGCAACGCCAGACGCCAGCTGAGCCGCTCCGCTTGGGTCTGATAGGCGAGCAGCAGCTCGGGTTGGAGCGGCATCTGCAGCGGCTGCCAGCGCAAAGCGAGCCAGTGGGCATCGGGGAGCGAGTCGCTTCGGCTGTAGAGCCACTCCCACTGCAGGCGATGACGACCGCTTGCGCGCATGATGTCCGCGCCGTAAAGCTGCTGGTAGCCCGCGGCGTCGCGCCGCTGCTCCGGCAGCGACCAAAGGGCAAAGGCGTGCGGGTCGGTGCCGAAATGGCTCCCGATGCCCACCGAAACCCCGCCGTTCGCCGTGCCCACCCGCACATAGACCCCCTGTTGACGCTCCTTGCCGTTGAACAGATACGCCACACGCATGGGCAGATTGCCGATGGCGAACCGCGTGGGCGATTGCACCGCCACCACGCTCTCACGCAGCAGCAGCCCCGCACCGAACGACACATAGAACCGCCCCACCCGCAAGCCGCTGCGCCCATCATCGGCAGGGAGAAGCTTCTCCAGATAGACCTCATCCAGCGCGGTGCGCGTGCGGTCGTGGGGAATGTTTTGCAGGCGCTGGGCAATCCACGCCATGTAGCCCGACTCATGATAGGCTTGTAGGTAGACGATGGAGTGGTGTGCCAAATCGTCGTACCAGCGCAGCATGGTGGTGCTTCGCTCGGTGCGTAGCTGGCTATGGAGCCGGATGCCGAAGAAAACCGTCGGTTGCTGCGCCCAAGCACCCTGCACCCCCATCAGCCCGGCGACCATCAGCCCCAGGATGCTCCGCTGCAGGCGTCTCATTCCCTACTAGGGTACCTCCAAGCCGCCTAATACCAACTGCCCCCCTCCTTTAGGTTCCCCCCGCTTCGCGAGGGGAACCGTGCATAGGGTTGGTTCGCCCTGCTTCGCAAGGAGAACCGTGCATGGCGCACTCATTCGGTTCCCCCTGCAGGCAGGGGGAACCTGTAGGAGGGGGTTGTCAAATGCCCGCGTTTTGGTGAAGTTTGGTTGGGCGATTGGTATAAAAGCCAAAGACGGGAGATCAAACATCGGCGTTTGGGAAGCTTCGCGTGTGGGCAGGGCGGGGGTGGGTGCCCAAACGGTCGTGGCATGAGCCTTCGCGGCATGTTCTATCGGCAGGGTGAAGTGGATCGGGCGTAGCCCAATCCAGAAAATCAGCACTATCAGGGGGATGACCAACATCACTTCGGCAACGGTCAGGTCGCGCACCGAACGCAGTCGCTCTGGCACCGGACCGTAGAACACGCGCTGGAACATCCAGAGCATATAGACCGCCGCCAGCACGGTGCCCGTCGCCCCCAGCACCACCCAGAACGGTGCCATCGAGCCGCCCTGCGTCGCTTGATACGCGCCCAGCAGGCACAGAAACTCGCCGATGAAGCCATTTGTGCCCGGCAACGCCACCGCCGCCAGCATCACCAGCAGAAACAGCGCGGAGAACAGCGGCATCTGCGCCTTCAGACCACCCAACTGCTGAATCGACAGCGTGCCTGTGCGCGCCTGCAGCATGCCCAGCAGCAGAAACATCGCCCCCATCGTGACGCCGTGATTAATCTGCTGCAGCACGCTGCCCGTGAAGCCGATCGTGTTGAGCGCGAACAAGCCCATCATGATGAACCCCGCGTGGCTCACGACCGCATAGAGCGCGACCTGCTTCATATCCAACTGCATGGTGGCGACAATCGCCGCGTAGACCACCGCCATCGCCGCCAGCGCCATCCCAATCGGAGCAAACGCTTGCGCCGCCTCGGGGAAGAGCGGCAGCGCGAAACGCAGGAACGCATACGCCCCCGTCTTCAGAAAGAGGACCACCACGGGCATCGGCGCCTCGCCCATCGCGAGGGGCCACCAAGTGTGAAAGGGCACAAGAGGCAGCTTGATGGCGAACGCCAGCGCAAACCCCAGAAAGAGCCACTTCTGCACCTCAAACGGCACACCACCTTGCGCCACAAACGCCTGCAACCGCATCAGCTCGAAGGTCATTTCGCCTGTGGCGCGATAGTGGCTGAACGCCAGCCATAACGCTGCCAGCAACATCAAGAGCGAGCCGAAAAAGGTGTAGAGGAAAAACTTCAGCGCGGCGTATGCCCGACGCTCGCCACCCCACAGCGCAATCAGGAAGTAGGTGGGCACAAGCGTCAACTCAAAAAAGACATAGAACAGCACCAGATCAAGCGACATAAAGACGCCCAGCAGGGCGGTCTCCAGCAGCAGCAGATGGAACAGGAACTCGCGTGGACGCTCCACAGGCGATACGAGGCTCACATAGCCCACGCTCAACACGCCCAACGCCGCCGTCAACGCCACCAGCCAGAGACTCACGCCGTCGATGCCCAACAGGTAAGCTACCCCATACTCTGGTAGCCAGGGCACACGCTCCAGAAATTGATAGCCGGGCGTGTTGGGGTCGAACTGCGCCATCAGCACGCCTGTTAGTCCCAGCGTGACGAGAGTCGTGACCAGCGCCACGGCGTAAGCCAGCACACGCTGTCGGTGCGGCACCAGCAGCACCAGCACCGCACCTATCAGCGGCATCCAGAGCGTCCAGCTCAGCACTTTGGTTGCCCACTCCATAGCCAGCCTCAAATTGTACCCGTCAGGTCGGTTTATTCGTGTGCAAGCTGCTCAAAAAGGGCTTGCAAGGCGTTCAGCAGGGCGGACTGCTGGTCGAAAAGCTGCGCGCCCGCTTCGAGCAGTTGCTGCCAGAGTTGCGTAGCTTCCCCCTCGGTGAAGTCCCGTTCCTCTATCGGGCGCGTGTTTAGCGCATAGACGGGAATACCCGACTGTTGTGCGAAAAGCGCGAGCTGCAAATTACGCAGATTGCCCTGTCCGAAGGGCACATCGGTCAACACCACCGCATGGGAGCGGCGAAGGAGTGCGATGGCGCGCTGGTATGCACGCTCCGAGATGGGTGAGAACGGCTCTTCGCTCACCACCTCCAGGTTCAACGCCCGAGCCGTCTCTTCATCGGTATCCAGCAGGTTCAGAATGCCCACGCGCAACTGCCAACCCTGCTCCAGCAGCGGATAATAGAGCGGTGCAGCGGAACCGCCCCCCGCAATAACAAACAGCGCAGGCGCATGCGGGTCATGGCGCAACGCAGGTTCCAGCGCAAACACGAGCGGTCGCCCCGTCAGCGGATGGGGACGCACCAGTGCAGGCACGCGATAGACCTGCTCGATATGGTCGGGGGTCAGCACTTCGGCAGGCGTGCCTTGTGCCACAATCCGCCCCTCGCTCAACAGAATCAGCCGATCGGCATATTCCGACGCCAGATTGAGGTCGTGCAGTACGAGCAGCATCGCGCTCGCGCGCTCGTCGCACCACTGGCGCAGTCGAGTGAGGAGGCGCACCTGATGGCGCAGGTCTAAATGCGCGGTCGGCTCATCCAGCAACAGATACCGTGCCGATTGTGCCAGGGCGCGTGCCAACTGCACCCGTTGCCGTTCGCCCCCACTGAGCTGGCTGATGAGCCGGTCGCGCAGATGCCAAATCTCCAGCTGCTCCATCGCCTCGCGCACCGCTTGATGGTCAGCTGCCGTCGCGCCCCAGAAGCCCTTCTGATGGGGATAGCGTCCCATCAACACCAGCTCATAGATGCGGAACCCCATTTCGGGCAGGCTCAGCTGCGGCACATAGGCGACCAGACGGGCAAACTCAACAGGGCTGTAGTCTGTGTAGGGGCGATTCTCCAGAGAGAGCTGTCCGCTGAAGGGGTTCAGCGTGCGTGCCAGAGCGCGCAAGGCGGTCGTCTTGCCGCTGCCGTTGGGTCCGACCAAGGCGACCACTTCGCGCGGCGCCAGCACGAGCGAGAAGTCGTGCAGAACCGCACGCCCCCTATAGCCCGCGCTTAGCCTCTCTGCTTGCAGCATCGTTCGCAAGACGCACCAGAGCGAGACGGCGCGGCGCGGTCAGGCGCAGCCAGAACAGGTCACGCACCATGCGCAGCCCGTCGCGCAGCAAGCGCACCTTCGAGCCGGGCTGGTGCATCCAGCGGATGGGCACCTCGGCGATGCGATAGCCCAGTCGGCGGGCATAATAGAGCGCCTCGAAATCGAAGCTGAAACCGTTCAGGCGGCAGAGCGAGAAGATATGGTGCGCCGCCTCGCCCGTGAAGAGCTTGAAACCGCACTGGGTGTCGTGAATGCCCGGCACCGCCAGCAGCTGCACCAGCTTATTGAAGGCACGCCCCGCCCACTCCCGATAAAAGGGCTGACGCACAATCAGCTGCGATTCACGCAGCGGGCGCGAGCCTATCACCACCTCATAGCCTTGCTGCAGATAGGGCAGCAGCTTCTCGTACTCTTCGATAGGCGTGGCGAGGTCGGCATCGCTGAACAGCACCTGCTTGCCCCGCGCACGCAACATGCCGTAGCGCACCGCATGTCCCTTGCCCCGATTCGGTTGATAAGGGAGTAGCTTCACCTGCGGATGCTTCTGGGCAAATGCTTGCACAAGGGCTTCCGTGCGGTCCGTGCTGCCATCGCTGACCACCAGCACCTCGTAGGATTCGCCACGCGCATCAAAGTAGTCCACCACGCGCTGCAAGGTGTTTTCGATGCGTGCCTCCTCATTATAGGCAGGAATGACAATCGAAATCTCTGGGTCTTGGTTTGGCATGATGGCTCTACCTGTCCTCGTTGGGGAATAGTTGGTGGAGTGCGTTTTCGAACGCCTCGCGTGCCTCGCTACCGAACAGGCAGAATCGCACCCGCTGCAGCCCGGTGCCGCCGTCGATATGCGCTTTGAGAGTCTCCATCATGATGCGGGCGCCTTCATCGAGAGGGAAACCGGCGATACCCATGCCGACGGCGGGCATGGCGAGGGTGCGCACCCCATGCGCATCGGCGAGGCGGAGCGCGTGCGCCACACTGCTGCGGATGCTTTCGGCGGTCGCTCGGCCGCCCAAGCTCATGCTGGCGGCGTGAATGACATAGCGCGCGGGCAGATTGCCTGCCCCCGTGATGGCAGCCTCACCGACCCGAATCGCACCGTGACGGTTGCACTCCTCTTGGATGCTGGGACCGCCTTTGCGGGCAATAGCGCCTGCCACTCCACCGCCCAGAATCAGCTGGTTATTGGCGGCGTTCACGATGGCGTCCACCGCCTGCTCAGTGATGTCCGCTTCCAACACCTCAATCTGCACACCTCGATAAGTAATCTGGGTCATCTCTGTACTATTCTACCTGAGTTGGACAGGTCTGACATGTCGGGCAAGGCGGGCAAGTCGGACAGATGGGACGGGGGTCTGTCCCTCCCGTCATCGCTCGATGGTCAGCACCTGGATCATGTTGGTGTTGCCGGGCACGCCGACAGGGACACCGGCGGTGAGCACCACGCGGTCGCCTTGTCGCACCAGATGGCTCTGGCGCGCCGCAATGAGTGCCTGCGTGGTCATTTCGTCCGTACTGGTGACGGGCGGGATGCGCAGGGGCGCAACACCCCAGAGCAGGGTCAGCTTGCGCCAGACCCGCTCGTCGTGCGTCAGTGCCAGAATGGGCTGCGCCGGGCGGAAGTGGGAGACCCAGCGGGGGGTGGTGCCGGAAGAGGTGGGCGTCAGAATCGCTTTGGCGCCGATACGCTGTGCCAGCAGGCACGCCGCGTGCGCCACCGCCTCGGTAGTGGAGGTGGTGGGGCTAATCAGCCCTGTGGGACGCTCCCCTTTGAGCATCTCCTCCTCGGCTTGTTCGGCGATGCGCGCCATCCAACGCACCGCCTGAGCCGGATAGGCGCCAACAGCCGTTTCGCCTGAGAGCATGAGCGCGTCGGTGCCATCCAGCACGGCGTTCGCCACATCGGTCACCTCCGCCCGGGTGGGGCGACCCTCGCGCACCATGCTCTCCAACATCTGCGTGGCGGTGATGACGGGGCGGGCATGCGCGTTGCACAGCCGAATGATGCGCTTCTGCAGTGTGGGCACCTCCGCCAGATCGACCTGCACTCCCAAGTCGCCGCGCGCCACCATCACGCCGTCCGACACCTCGATAATCGCTTCGAGGTCATCCAGGGCGGCACGCTGCTCGATCTTGGCAATCACGGGCGTGTTGCCCCCGTACTCTTTGATGAGCGCCTGCAGGTTCAGCACATCCGAAACGCTGCGCACAAAGGAGAGGGCGACCCAATCGACACCTGCTTCCAAACCCTGTTTGAGGTCGTCGCGGTCTTTCGGGGTGAGCGAGGGCAGGGTCAGCACGCGGTTGGGGAGCGTGATGCCGCGTTGTGAGCGCAGCTCCCCTCCCTCCAGCACAATCGCCTCGATCAGTCGCTCCTGCACACGGGTGATGCTCATCTCGATGCCGCCATCATCGATGAGCAACCGATCGCCCGGTCGCGCCCCCCGAAACATCTCAGACACTGGCAGTGGAATGGTGGGAATCGCCTCGGATCGGTCAGACCCGTCAGACCCGTCGGACTCGGGGGGCGCAAATCGCACCACCTGCCCCTTGATGAGAAAGAGCGGCTCTGGCAGGTTGCCGATGCGCACTTTCGGACCTGCCAGGTCAAGCAGGATGGCGATGGGAATATGGTAGCGTGCTTCGGCGGCGCGCACCCACTCAATCCACTGGCGACGGGTTGCCCAATCGCCATGCGCGGTGTTGATGCGGGCGACATTCATGCCCGCCTCGACCAGCTCGCAAATGGCTTCCAGTGAGTTAACCGCGGGTCCCAGCGTGGCGATAATCTTGGTACGCCTCATAATCCGAACGCTGAGCTGCCAGCATAAACAGCTGCGATGCCGAGTTCCTCCTCGATGCGCAGCAATTGGTTATATTTGGCGATCCGCTCACCGCGGCAGGGTGCGCCCGCCTTAATCTGCCCGGCGTTCACCGCCACTGCCAAATCGGCTATGGTGGTGTCTTCGGTCTCGCCGGAGCGGTGCGAGATGATAGTGGCGTAGCCGTTGCGGTGCGCATAGCGAATCGTCTCCAATGTCTCGGTGAGGGTGCCAATCTGGTTAGGCTTGATGAGGATGCTGTTGGCACAGCCCTGCTGGATACCCTGTTCCAGGCGTGCGGTATTCGTCACGAACAGGTCGTCGCCTACCAGCTGGATTTTACTGCCGAGTGCCTGGGTGAGGGCAGCCCAGCCATCCCAATCATCTTCCGCCAGCCCGTCCTCGATGGAGATGATGGGGAATCGCGCCACCAGTTGTTCGTAGAGTTGGATAAGCCCTGCGCTGTCGAGGACGCGGTCCTCGGCGTGCAGCACATAGGAGCCATCTCGATAGAGTTCGGAGGCGGCGGCATCGAGGGCGAAATAGACCTCCTCACCCAGCCGATAGCGGGCGCGCTCCACCGCCTCGCTGAGCAGCTCGAAGACCCTTTCAGCGGAGGGTACGGCGGGCGCGAAGCCACCCTCATCCCCAACGGTGGTGCTTAGCCCGCGCTCGCTCAGCACCTTTTTGAGATGGTGATAGATTTCGGCGCCCATGCGCAACGCCTCCGCGAAGCTGGGCGCACCCGCCGGCACAATCATAAATTCCTGAAAATCGGCACCACCCTCCGCATGTTTGCCCCCATTGATAATGTTCATCAACGGCACGGGCAGCACATGGGCATCGGTTCCGCCGATATAGCGATAGAGCGGTATGCCGAGGTGGTTCGCAGCAGCACGGGCAACCGCCAGCGACACGCCCAAGATGGTGTTCGCACCCAGCCGCGACTTGTTTTCCGTGCCATCCAGAGCAATCAGTTGCTGATCCACCTCGCGCTGATTGAGGGCGTCGACATCCTCCAGTGCGGGCACGATATACTCCTGAATGTTCTCGATGGCTTGGCGCACGCCCTTGCCCAAGTAGCGCGCCTCATTATCGCGCAGTTCAAGGGCTTCATGCGTGCCGGTGGACGCGCCCGAGGGCACCGCTGCGCGACCGAATGCACCATCCTCCAGAATTACCTCCACCTCCAAAGTGGGGTTTCCACGCGAGTCGAGAATTTCACGCGCTCGAATAGTATCGATTGCCACCATGGTTGCGCTCCCGAATATGGAGAAGATTATACCTCGCTAAGTGTTCCTTCAAAGACTTGCACCGCAGGACCCGTCATCAGCAGTTGGTTGTTCTCGCACCATTCGATGAGCAGTTCGCCGCCGGGCATCCGAATAGTGGCGCGTCGTTCGAGCCAGCCTAATCGATGCCCCACAACCAGCACGGCACATGCGCCTGTGCCACAGGCGAAGGTCGCTCCCGCGCTACGCTCCCAAGTGCGCACGATGGCATAATCGGGTCGCACCACTTGGGCAACCTGCACATTGGTGCGATCCGGAAAGAGGGGGTGATGCTCCACGGCAGGTCCCAGCGTTTCGAGGGGGAACTGCTGCACATCGTCCGTGAAGATCACGGCGTGGGGTGTGCCCGTGTTGACCGCACTCAGCAGCAGGGTCTGCCCCGATACCGCCACCGGTTCTTGCAGCATGGGTTGCTCGGCTGGCTCACCGCGCACGGGCACCTCGCATCGTGTCAGGCGCGGAACGCCCATCTCGACGGTCAACATATAGCCCGTACCCAGCCCGCTTGTTGCGGCGGTCGCCACAGCAGGCGATTCGGGGGCACAGTAGACCCGCCGCACGCCCGCGCCTGTTTCGATGAGCAGTTCCTCTGCCCCCGGCTCATGGTGGAGCAGTAGGTAGCAGGCAAAGCAACGGATGCCATTACCGCACATCGTGGCTTCGCTGCCATCCGGGTTAAAGATGCGCATCCGATAGGGCGCCTGCTCACCCCGCTCGACCACCAACAAGCCATCGGCACCGACGCCGAATCGGCGGTGGCAGAGCCGCACCGCCCACTCACGCCAATCGGGCGCCGTGGCGGCATCTGCCAAGTTCCATCCTTCTGCAGGGTCAAGCGCGTCGATCAGCACGAAGTCGTTGCCGTTGCCCTGCAGCTTCGCGAAGGTGCGTCTCACTCTTCGTACTCGGTTGACTCCGGCTGGCGACCGGGTGGTGCGTAGGTCGAAACGGGTCGTGATGGCACGATAGTGGTGATGGCGTGCTTATAGACCAGTTGCACTGGCTTGCCCGGGCTTTCCAGCAGGATGGTAAAGGCGTCGAAACCGCGCACAACCCCCCGCAGCTGGATGCCACCGCTGAGGTAGACCGTTACGCCGATACCTTCCCTGCGCACTTGATTCAAAAACATATCCTGCAAGTTGATCGCCTTTGCCATTGGCTTACCCTCCCTGCTCGTTAATCAGTTGCACGATGCATTGGGCGGTCGCTTCTACGCCACCGCTGGCGTCGAGCCAGTGAACGCCCGGCTCCCGACGGAACCAGGTCATCTGACGCTTGGCGAAGCGACGAGTGTCGCGCTTCCACAGAGCGACCGCCTCCTCCAGCCCCCTCTCGCCCATCAGATAGGCGATGAGGTGCCGATAGCCCAACCCTTTAAGGGCTGGCAGGTCTCTATTGTACCCTTTCGAAAGGAGATTCTGCACCTCTTGCAAAAAGCCTTGCGCCATCATCTGGTCGACGCGCGCGTTGATGCGCTGATACAGCAGGGGGCGCGGCATCGTAAGCCCGAATTTGAGCGCGGGCAACTCGCGCTCGGCACGATGTTGCCACTCGCTGACCGGTTTGCCCGTCATCTCATAGACCTCCAGCGCCCGGATGATGCGCACCGCATCGTTTGGGTGGATACGCGCGGCGGCTTGCGGGTCCACCTGCTGCAGCCGGGCATAGAGGGCAGGCAAACCCTGCTCCCGTGCCTCCTGCTGCAGTCGCTTGCGAATCGTGGGGTCGCGCGGCGGGGGTGCGAGGCTGAAGCCATGGAGCAACACCCGTAGGTAAAGCCCCGTGCCCCCGACAATCAGCACGCGCTTGCCACGCGCCTGAATATCCCGGATGGCTTCCAGCGCCAGCTCGCGGAACTTCGCCGCGGTGAACGGCTCGTCGGGGTCCGCCACATCGATGAGGTGGAACCGCACGCGGGCACGCTCCTCCGCGGTTGGCTTCGCCGTGCCGATATCCATCCCCCGATAGACCGCTGCCGAATCGGCGGAGATAATCTCCCCCCCTATCTGCTCCGCCACACGCAAGCCCACCGCCGTCTTCCCCACCGCCGTCGGACCCAAAATCACCACCACTTGCATCCTCAAAGAGGATACCCCAGCGTGCAGGTAGGCGGGCACCGCTGCGCGTCCGCTTTTACCTGTATGAATTCGAGGACTTCGATCGGTTAGACTCTATAAGGTTGGTGCGTAAGGCAGAATATCACCTGCAGCAGAGGTAGGGAGCGATGGCGGAGATTCCACCTCATCTGATGGATACGGTCTATCTGGGCGATGTGATGGAACTGATGCGCCAGTTGCCCGATCGCTCGAAAGCCTTCACCTACAGCCCACCTTGTGGGAGGGTTGAGGCGTATCCATTCACGCGCGTCAAGCACCCCAGCTGTTGCGTACAGCCGGGCGTTCAGCCTTGAGATGGCGGTGTGATAGCGCGCGCTTGCGCCACATCATCCGCCATCTGGGCAACCAGTGCGTCGAGGCTCTCGAATTTGCGCTGGGGACGCAACCGCTGCAGGAACTGCAAGGCGATGAGGCGTCCATAGAGCGGGCGCGGCGGGAAATCAATCAAGTAGGCTTCCACCAGCGGAGGCGAATGGGGGAACATCGGGGGCGTGCCCACGCTGACCGCCGCGCTATACCGCCTGCCCTCCAGATGCGCGATGCAGGCATAGACCCCCTCCGGCGGACGCACGAGGCGCCCCAATGGCACCAGGTTCGCCGTCGGATAGCCGAGCGTTTGCCCGCGCGACTCGCCTCGCACCACGATCCCTGCCCAATAGAAGGGTTCGCCCAGCAGCTGCGCCGCCGCCTGCAAATCACCTGCCTGCACCATCGCCCGAATGCGGGTGGAGGCGATACGCTCGCCCGACTCATCATGCACCGCCGACACCGCTATCACCTCGAACGCCCCTGCCCGACGCAACATGTCCACATCGCCCTGCTGCCGATGCCCGAAGCGGAAATCTTCCCCCACCACCACCAACTGGGCATGCAGCTGCTGCTGGAGAACCTGCTGCACGAACGACTCGGCACTGAGGTGCGAGAACGCCGTCGTGAACGGCTGCACCACCACCAGGTCCGCCCCAAGTTGCAGCAGGCGTTCGATGCGGTGCGTCAAGGGGCACAGCAAGGGGGTCGGCTTCTGGGGACGCAGCACCTCGGACGGGTGCGGATCGAAGGTCAGTACGACCAGCGGCAACCCTCTCGCGCGTGCCTGTGCCCATGCCTCCTGCAGCAGTGCCTGATGCCCTCGATGCACGCCGTCGAAAACCCCAACGGCGACGACAGAACCCGCCGCGAGGGTTGTGCCCACACTCTCTGCACCTAACACCCAACTCATTGTTGGTCGCCCGAAGGGCGGATGCCCTCGCTGCTATTGTACCCTCGCAAGCGTGCAGGAGGCACGGCACGGAAGGCGAAACAAAATCCCATGCCGATCAAGCCGAAGGCGATTGAGCCGGGGATGACCATCGGGGTGGTGTCGCCCTCAGGACCGATTAGCGAGCAGGATCTGGAGAAGGGGCTGCAGCCGTTTTATCAGCGGGGCTACAAAATTGTGCTGGGCGAGCATGTGCTGGCGCGTCGAGGCTATCTGGCGGGCAGCGACGAGCAGCGTGCCCATGACCTGATGGCGATGTTCGCACGCGAGGATGTGGATGCGGTACTTTGCTCACGCGGGGGCTATGGGGCTGCGCGGCTCATCCCCTACCTCCAGCCCGATGTGTTCCGCCGGCACCCGAAAGCCTTTATCGGCTACAGCGACATCACCGTTCTGCACCTCTGGCTCCAGCGGCATGTGGGGCTGGTGAGTTTTTACGCGCCGATGCCCATCACGATGACGCGCTCCATCCCGGAGCATGCGATGGCGGTCTTCTGGCGTGCGTTGGAGCAGCCCGAGCCGCTGGGCGAGCTACCCAATTGGGATGCGCCTTACCGCACTTGGGTCGGTGGGCGAGCGCAGGGGCGCATCACGGGTGGCTGCCTCTGCCTGGTGGTCAGCTCGCTGGGCACACCTTACGAGATCGACACGCGGGGCGCAATCCTGGTGCTGGAGGATGTGGACGAGCCGCCCTATCGACTCGACTCGATGCTCAATCAGTTGCGCCTTGCCGGCAAATGGTCGGTCTGTGCAGGGATTGCGTTTGGTGAGGACACCCGCTGGGAGAAGCATGTGCCTGAAGGCGAGCCGAGCCTCACCCCAGACGAGATTTTCGGGGACTATTTCGCGGGGCTGGCTTGCCCCGTCATCACGGGCTTCCCCTTCGGGCATATTCAGGACCCGCTCACGCTGCCCTACGGCGTACTGGCGGAACTGGATGCCGATCGGGGCAAGCTAATACTCTTGGAGTCGGCAACGACGCCCCACTAACGAATACAAGTCGGACAGGTCAGACGAGTCGGACAGGTGATGTTAACCGCACTGGCTGTGGGGATTGGTGTGGCAGTTGGTCTGGTGCTGCTGGGCAACTGGCTGGTGGTAAACGCCTCGCTGCGCCCGCCGCGCACACCGCTCTTTCTGTCGCCTCGCGACCTGAATCTGCCCTATCAGAATGTGAGCTTTCCCTCGCGGGATGGCGTGCGACTGCTCGGCTGGTGGATTCCCGCCTCCGAGCCGCGCGGAGTTGCCATTCTGTGCCACGGCTACCTGATGAACCGCTGCGAGCCGCTGCCGATTGCGCGCGCCCTGTGGCAGGCAGGCTTCCACTGCTTGGTGTTCGATTTCCGCGCTTCGGGCAAGAGCGAAGGACGCCTCTGCACCATCGGCGATTTGGAACGGCTGGATGTGTTGGCAGCGGTCGATTTTGTGGAGCGCACGGCGCCTGGAATGCCTATTGTGGTGTATGGGGCGTCGATGGGCGCGGTGGCAGCGATTTTGGCGGCAGCGGAAGATGAGCGCATTCGGGCGGTCGTTGCCGATTCGGGCTATGCGCGGCTCAGCGACGCCATTCGCGACTGGTGGCGAGGCAGTTTGGGCAGTGGGGTGGCGTTGCTGCTCAAGCCCAGCCTGTTAGTGGGGATGCTTATCACGCGCCGCTCGCCCTATCGGGTTGCGCCCGAAGCGGTGATTGGGCGAATTGCGCCACGCCCCATCCTGATTATTCACGGCACACACGATTATCTCATCACGCCACGCCACGCGGAACGGCTCTATGCAGCCGCGGCTGAGCCGCGCATGCTCTGGTGGGCGGAAGGAAGCCAGCATGCGCAAGCACGCTTCGACCATCCCGATACTTTCTATGCAACGGTGCTGCGATTCTTCCTCGAGGCGGTTGAATCGTCTAAAATAGAGAAGGTGAACGACCGATGCGCTGGCTCTACAGCATACTGATAGTGCTAATCGCGCTAATCGGGATAGCAGCTTTCTATCCTGGCAGCGCGGCGCTGGTTCGGAGGCAGCTACAACTGCTCATAGGCTATAGCCTGCGCCAAACGCTCCTGCCCAGGCCTCCGAAGAGTACGCTTGTGCCGTCAGGGGCGGTCGTGATGGTTATTACCCCTCCACTGCCAGTGCCAGAGCAGCAAGACTTCGACGAATTTAGGAAACGTCTCCATCAACTTGCTGCCCAGTATCCAGGCGATGCCCAAATTCAGTTCGTCCATAACCTGTTTAATTCTAAAGAGATTCAACGGTCTTTTAATATTCGAGTTATTCAAGGCGCTACCTCCTCACTAATTGTTTGTTTTGTTGTTTCAAAGTTATATTCCGTCTCTGTGGCTATACCCTGGCTGGATGATGTTTTGCCCATGCAGGATGCTTCACTATTGAAAGCGCTTCAAGTTTTACGCAAACGGTTCCCGAACGACGCGGGGGGGCTTGCTCTACTCATACACTACAAGATGAGTGAGCTGGTGCTGCGGCGTGATAGAACAGAGAAGATTTTCTATAAACCTCTGTCGCCAAACTGGACACCGACAGCACCTAAGCGATGGTCAAACCCGGAAGGGGCAGCGCGGTTGCTGGCGTTGGCGCGTGAGGGTGAACGGCTGGAACCGCAGAACGGTTTCTTTACCTTGATGCGTGCGGTTGCCCTGCTGGAGATGGGGCGCGATGGGGAAGCGGCTCAAGCGTTGATAGATGCCTCGCGCAAACCCCTCTGGAATAGCTATAAGAGCTGGGCTTCGGAGGCTTACTACAAGGCGGTGCGCCTTTCGTGGGGGTGGCATCGCTCCACCAAGCCAGAGTCAGGTCACACACTTTTGCAATTCAGACCGTGGAGGTTTTGGGAGCCACCTGCGCAGTATGTGCGGATGGCCCGGCTGTTTGTGGGGCTGGCAGCCACCCATGAGAAGCGAGGCGAATGGCGAAAGGGGGTGGCGATTCGGGTCGCGTTTGCCCATTCGATTGCCCGCATGCGCGCTCATCAGTTAGACATCAACACCATCGAAAACTACGCTTCGCTGTTCCGCATGGTGGCGCTATTTCCCGCCGAGCGCGCCTCCCCGCCAGTGCATCAAAACGATTCAGCGATGCAACAGCTTGCCGCAAAGATTCTTCGCGAATACCCGCATATCGACGAGGTGAGTGCCAAGCGCTGGGGGTTCTTCCTGAGCGAGTTGAGGGGGCGTGGCTTCGTGCGCGAAGCGGAGTGGTTCGAACGCGAGCTGCTGGCGAATCAGCAGACCCTCACGCTCACCAAGCGGCTCCATCGCCGCGTATTGGGCGGCGAGTCGGGCTGGGAATGGGAGAGGGCGATAGTGGGATGGCGTGCTGCAAGCCTGAGCTGGTCGCTGGCAGGCGCGCTGTGCCTGTGGCTGGCGCTTCTGGCTGTGTTGGGTGGAGGGCTACTGGCTCTGCTTCAGCGACTGCGCTTGCCTGAGGGGGTCATTATGCCGCTCCTTTTCGCCCTCGCCATGTTGGGCGTGCTGAGCTTCGTGCTGTCGGATGCAGACACTCGCATCGTGATGCAGATAATCGATACTCTTCGTCAGGCGCAGCGGGAATTGCCACGCATGACTGGCTCCTCGCTTAAGCAGCAGCTTATTACTTGGCTTCCCGATAATCCGTATGCCATCCAAATCGGGTTGGGCGTGCTGATTTTTGTCTCGCTGCTGGGGTTGATGCTGTTGCTGGTGCTGTTGCAGCCGCGTCGGGTGGCAAGTGTGATGCAAAGTGTTCAGAGCGCGCTTTGGGTAGCCGCAACAGGGCTGGCGGTGCTTTATCTGGCGACGCTGCTGGGCTATTTTCGCACCCAAGCCCACTTTATTGAGGCGCATTATGGCTATCTGCTGGGCGGGCGGGAGTATATTATGCGCGTTGTGGGTGAGCCTGTGCCTCTCCCATCGCCGCCACCCTCACCGTGAGCGATATTGATGGAGCAGCGTGTTCATCGCACTGAGCAGCAGGTCCACATTGTGGGCGACGCAGGAATGTCCCATTAGCCCGATACGCCAGACCTGCCCGCGCCATTCGCCCAGCCCTCCGCCAATCTCAATATTGAACTCGCGCAAGAGGCGCAGGCGAACCTCCTGGTCGGGAATGCCTTGCGGGATGCACACCACCGTAAGCATCGGCAGGCGATGCTGGGATGGGATAGCCAGCTCCAACCCCAGCTCCTGCAAGCCGTTCCAGAGCCGTTCCGCCTGATGGCGATGGCGTTCCCAGCGGGCGGGCAACCCCTCCTGCTCCACCATCTCCAGCGCGGCGTGCAGCGCATACATCAGGGAGACGGGCGTCGTGTGATGATAAATATGCCGCTCGCTCCAGTAGTCCCACAGCAGCCGAATGTCCAGATACCAGATTAGCAGGGCGGTTTCCGCCATGAGAAAACCGCCCCCCAAAGCGACTGCTGTTCTAATTAGACCTTACCCAGCCGTTTCATCGCCTCGAGGCAGAGGCGAATGGTCTCCAACGGGGGGTGGGCATAGGTTTCCTGCTCCACGATGTACCATTCGGTGCCGCCCACTGTCTCGCACGCCTCAAAAAAGTCGTGCCAGTTCACCTCCCCCTCGCCAATTATCGCGCTGGGGTTCGTGCTGGAATACTCCTTCACATGCACCGTGAGCGCGCGACCGGGATATTTGCGCACGAAGGGAGCGGCGTCGGCTCCCCCATGCCGCGCATTGCCCGTGTCAATCTGCATGATGACATCGGGAGCAGCGTGGCGAAAGAAGGTATCCCACGGCAACTCGCCCTCCATCGGCAGGAACTCGATCCAGTGATTGTGATAGCCCGTGCGCAAGCCATAAGGTTTAAGCCGATCGGCAATCTCACTAAATATCGCCGCCGTCTCCACCCATTTTTGGCGTGAAGCGCGATAAGCCTCGGGCAGCCCCGGCACAATCAGATAGGGGCAGCCCAGCGTCAGATGGAACTCCACGGTGCGCTCGAAATGCTCGCCCAGGAGCTGGTCGATGCCGATGTGCGTACCACAGCAGACCAGCCCGTTGTCGTCCAGCATCTGACGCAGCGTTTTCGCGTCGTAGCCGTAGTAGCCTGCGAACTCCACGCCGGCATAGCCGATTTGGGCGACCGCTTTGAGCGTGCCCGGCAAATCACGCTGGCAATCTTCCCGCACGGAATAAAGCTGAACACCTACTCGGATAGCCATCGGTTTCCTCCATCGCTCTTTAGATTGGTGAGAGGGTGATTCAGCGTGGATGCCGCTTCTCCTGCTGCGTCAGTTGATTGCCTGAGAGTGGTTCACCGCTCGCTTGCCCATGTCGTGCTGGCGCAAAAAGGTGTCGCTTCGGCGTTAGCATGGGCGCGTGCGATGATGCCATCCTTTTAGCGTTGGAGGTGAAACGATGCGCTTTGCTTGGTTGACGGGACTCTTAAGTATCGTGTCGCTGCTGTGGGCACAGCAGAGTTATCAAGCCCAGCCCACGGATGATGTGTGGTACTATGATAACGCTTTCAATCCGGGTTTCACGGCGATTCTGCGTTGCTGGGGTGACGGCACGCATGCCGTTGACCCGACTGGTGCGCGCCCCGCGTTGAACTTTTCTTACTCGCTGGCGAAGTGGAACCTCTCCGCCTTTCGGGCAGGGGTGCGCTACCAGTTGCTGGAGGCGCGTATCGTGGTGACGCAGACGCAACCTCCGGGCTATACGCGCGAAGAAGGCGAGCAGTACCCGCTGGAGGCACGCGACTTGAGCCATACGAACTGGAGCGAAGCGACCTGGGACTATAACGCACCCGATAACCCCTATCCCGGCTCGCAGATTTTCGGCACAGGCTCGATGAGCAACTATCGCACCGATGCACCGTTCCCTATTCCCATCGACTTGCTGGCATCGGGCAGCGAGTTCGAAGAATATTTCCATCAAGCCATCAACACCACAGGCGAATTGGGTCTCGCCTTCGTCTCCACGATGAATCCCGCTGGGCAAGGCGGTACACGCTTTTATCGCTTCTATTCGCGTAACGATGCGGGCGGGCGCGGACCGCTGCTCCAGCTGGTCTATCGCGTAGCGGGGGATGTGAACGGCGATGGTTGCACCGACGATGCCGACCTGCTGGCGGTGCTGTTCGCCTTCGGGCAGAGCGGATCGAACCTACCGCCCGACCTGAACGGCGACGGACTCGTGGATGACGCCGACCTGCTGATGGTACTCTTCGCTTTTGGGAACGGGTGTGGATGAGGATGAGGAAGGGCTTCACTTTGATAGAGCTGCTGACGGTGATAGCGATTAGCGCCCTGTTGGCGGCGGTGCTGTTCCCCGTGTTCGCGCAGGCACGGGCGAAGGCACGGCAAAGTCAGTGCCTCTCCAATCTGCGTCAAGTGGCGATGGCTGCCCAGCTCTATCTCCAAGACTATGACGAACGCTTTTTCGTGGCGTATTATATCGGGCATGGTGGTCAGACCCAGCCCGATAACTATGGCTATTTCTTCTGGCCGTGGCTGCTCAAACCGTATGGGAAGATGTTCTCCCTGTTTTGGTGTCCTGATGAGCCGCCCAGCAACTGCCGTGAGGAGAGCCATCCCTATTTTGGCTATGTGTTCGGTCGCTTCCCAGCGTGGGGTTATCATCAGCTCCTCTTTTCGCCGGGCATCGACCCCTATAACCCGACGGAGTATCCCTTCGAGGGCATCTCGCTGAGTCGGGTGGCGCGTCCGGCGGAGATAGTGCTGTTTGTGGAGAGTATCACGCTGGCAACCAGTGGGCAGGGTAGCACCTGCACAGGCTACAGCCAACTGGGCTATGCGATAGTTTACCCACCCAGCTACTGGCAAGGCGAGCCACCCCTACGCCCGATGAGCTACGGACACTGCTGGCATCGGCACTTCAGCCGCTTTGCCAGCACCGCCTTCGCCGACGGGCATGTCAAACCCATGACTCTTGGCGAACTGCGCAAACCGAGCTACTGGGAATAGACACTTCCACGCCTCGATGCCGGTAAGATCGGCTCTGCAATAAGCGCGCTGTCGTCTTACGCATGGTATAATCTTCGTAGGGTGAGGTCTATGCAAGATCTGGCTGAAAAGATTCGATTACTGACACCGGAGCAGCAGCAGCTGATTGGAGAGCTGGTCGAAATGCTCAGCCGTTCCTCTATGGCGCCGCGTTTGCCACGGCTGAACTGGGTGGGTAAGGCGCAAGAGATTGCACCACACATGGATAGTGTGGAACTGCAGCATCTGATAAGTAAATGGCGATGCGAACCCCACTCTTAATAGATACGAATCTGTTCTTAGAAGCATTGCTTGGGCGTCCGCGCCACCAGGATGTTGTTGCGCTTTTCCGAAAGATTCAAGAATATCAGTTTGTCTTTTCACAGTTCACGGTGGACTCCGTAGGACTGTACCTTTTTCGTAGCGGGCAGTTCAATCTTTTTGCTGAGTGGCTACGGGATATGGCGGAATCTGAAGCCTTTCAGTTGGTATCACTCGATTTTATTCAGCGCATTCGAATTACCGAAATCGCTCAGCAGTATCAACTTGATTATGATGATGCTTTCCAATATGCGATAGCGGAATTATACAATCTTACAATTGTAAGTTTTGATAAAGACTTCGATAGAACACCAAAAGGGCGTAAAGAACCTCAGGATTTGATTTAATTCAGACCTAGGCCCGTGAGTCAAGCCCGCGACGGCAACCCGAACGGTTCTCATATAATCTGCACCTCCCGGGGACCGCGCTGCACCTCGCCGATAAGCCATGCCGTTTCGCCTGCCCGTTGCAGTGCGTCCAGAATCTCGGCAGCGCGCTCGCGTGCCACAATCAGCACATAGCCGATGCCCATATTGAACACGCGAAACATCTCGGCATCGGGCACATTACCGTATTGCTGAATAAGCCGAAAGAGAGGCGGCACCTCCCAGCTGCGCCGATCGAGGGCGACGCGCAAATCGCTGGGCAAGGCGCGCGGAATGTTTTCGTAAAGCCCACCGCCTGTGATATGCGCCATGCCGTGGATGGCGCCCGTGTCCAGCAACGGGTAGACCGCTCCGAAATAGCTGCGGTGCGGCAGCAGCAGCGCGTCGCCCAGCATCATGCCGACATCGGGCAGGTATTCATCCAGCCGCAGGTTCGCCGCTTCAAACAGCACCTTGCGTGCCAGCGAGTAGCCGTTGGTGTGCAAACCGTTCGAGGCGATGCCAATCACGGCATCGCCCACATCCACCCAGCTGGGGTTCGGGATGCGGGCGCGTTCCGCAATCCCCACGATGCAGCCTGCCACATCGATCTCACCCGGCAGATAGACATCGGGCATTTCGGCAGTCTCGCCCCCGATGAGGGCGATGCCGTGCACTTGGCATGCTTCCGCTGCGCCCTCCACCACCTGCAGCAGCACCTCCGGCTCCAGCTTCGCCATCGCCAGATAGTCCAGAAAGAGGAGCGGACGCGCGGCTTGCACCAGCAAGTCGTTCACCCCATGCACCACCACATCGTGCCCCAGCACGCGATAGCTGTTCATCATGCGGGCGACGCGCACCTTCGTGCCCACCCCGTCGATGCTGGCGACCAGCACCGGCTCCTGATAGCCCTCGGTTTCGAGGCGCAGGCAACCTGCGAACGCGCCCAGCTCGCTCAACACCGCAGGCGTGAAGGTGCGATGCACGCTCTCTTTGATCTGTGCCAGCGCACGGTTCATAGCGTCGATGTCGACACCCGCATCCCGATAGGTGTACTCCTCTGGCATATCAGCCAGTATACCCTCCATAGATACCAAAGCAACCCAGCTATCCATGATATAATAGTGCCGGAGGTTCGCCATGCAAAGGAAGCTGGGTTTGTTGGGTGTCGGGCTGGGTTTATGGCTCTTGATGACCCAGCTCTGGCTTGCAGGGGCAGACAATATGGACCCTGCCGAGAAAATCTGCGCGCAGAATCTGAGTCAAGTGGTTCGCGCCGTGTTAATGTATGTCCAGGACTACGATGAGCGTCTCCCGATGGCTTATGAACTGGATAGTCCCGGTGGTCGCTGGCTTTGGAACGAGCCTGCGCCTGTACCCGCTGATTGGCGTCATGTGAGTAGTCGACGCGGCAGTTCCGTTTGGGTTAATGCGCTGGCGCCCTATATCCGCGCGCGATTTTGGAACCTGAACTGCCCTGCCACGCTGCCTGAGCGGTTGGAAGGGGTGGACTACAGGGTGCGCGTCCGCTCACCCCAGGGTGTAAGCTATACCTATAACGGCTATCTCCACAGCTATCCACTTGCCCTTGTGGAGAACAGCCCGGCGCGAGTGCCTGTCATCTGGGAGGGGCTGGGGCGGCAGCACATGATCGGGTTCGCACTGGTGAACCCTTATTTGCGCTGCGACCGCACCGATAAACGCTGCGAATTCACACCCTGCGCCGATCCTGCGACCACCTATCCGCTTGGTGGGGTACGCCTGCCACGCCAGTCAGTCTGGATTCATCGCAGCGGGCTATTTATGGCGATGCTGGATGGGAAGGTAGTCAGCCGTCGGTTCGGCGCACGACTCGCACCCTACAACACGAACCCTGCCATCGACCCGTTCAATCAGTACGATGCAGGGGGTATTCCCGCTGCGGCATATGCAAACGCTTGCGGGCACCTACCGCTGTTTGCGCCGCGATAAGGAGGGGCAGCGATGAGAGCCAAGATAATGTTATGGGCGATAATGTCCGCTCTGGTGGCAGCCCATGCGCAGGTGCAAGAGGTCTGGCGCTATCGCTATACGCCGCCTGAACCATGGCTGATGGCACAACTGGAGCGTATGGTGCGTCTGGAGGATGGCAGCCTGTTGATACTGGGCTGGACCGAAACGCCCCTAAACGGGCAGGACGCGCTGGCAATTAAACTCCTACCGAGCGGCATCCCAGCCTGGGTCTACCAGCAGGATGGGGTGCGCTTCGACGATGCGTTTGTTGACGCGATGGAATATAACGGCACGCTGTGGCTGCTGGGGCGCTTCACCAACGAACATGGCAAGCTGGAGACAAGGCTGCTGAACTTGAGTCAGAGTGGGCAGCGGCTCGGAGAGACCCTCCTGTTCAGTGATGCCGATTCTCACCACCGCCCCCTGCGCCTTGTGAACTTCTATGATGGTCTCTTGGTCTACACCGAGCGCATCACAAATGGCAGAAGCCAGTTATTAGTCGGCGAGTATCCAGACCCCATTGACCTGCGTCCATGGGGTGTGATTTTTGATCCCACCCAGCCTGAATCGGACCCGCTGGCGGTGGGCACCTTGGCAACACCGTTCAACGCGCTGGATGTCGTCCTGCTTGGGGACTTCCGATTCTACTACAGTGGTCCTGCTGGCGGGTTCGATAGCCCGATTGTGGGCGCGGCGCAATTTGGCACCCCGAGCGGAGGCTACTGGGTCGGCGTTCAATCGGAGGGCAGCTATACAGGTGAGGACATCGTGCTGATGCATTTCACCCCGTCGCTCCAGTTGCGCTGGGGCTATCGCTACACCAACGCTTCGCACGATGACTTCGCCGAGAGCCTTGCGCTGGACAGTCAGGGAAACGCCTATCTGCTAACGCGGGTTCACTACTGGGCTGGCGAGCCATTTGAGCAGCGTGCGCTGCGCTTGCTGAAGTTCAACCCGCAAGGCGCGCTGGTGGAGGATGCGCTCATTCAAACAGGCGAGCCGCCAAACACACGCGCTCATCTTGCAGGCATCATCCGCCTGAACGCTGCAGGGCAACGGTTCGTCGCTTCGAACCAGTTCCTGGCGCGGGTCGGTCAAGGAGGGCAGCTGATATGGTTCCGCACGCCTCCTATCCGTTTCGACGCCCTCATACCCGAAGCAGACGGCAGCCTCATCGCCGCAGGTGAGGAAAGCCTTGACGACGGGTTCATTCAGCGAATCCTCACCGTGATTAAATACGCGCCAAACGGCGATCTCGACGGCAACGGCTGCGTGGATGATGCCGATCTCCTACGCCTGTTGCTGGCGTTTGGTCAATCGGGCGCCGACCTTGCCGAGGACCTGAACGGCGACGGTGTGGTAGACGATGCCGACCTGCTGATAGTGCTGTTCAACTTCGGCAGCGGGTGTTGAGGCAGGTGTTCGCAGTCAGCGTCACGCCTACCCAAGCAGGGTATAATCTGACCGTGCGCCGGAGCTATCAGATGATTGCGTGGCTGCTGAGTATAGCTCTGCTCACAGGGGGCTATACTCAGCCCCATCGCCTGTGGGTTGCTGGCGGGGTTTCTGGCAACACCCTGTGGGTGGATTGGTCGCCTGACGGGGCATGGATTGCTTCACTGTCAAATCTGAGCGATATCTATCCCGAGCTTCTCAAGATATGGGATGCGCAGACAGGCGTCTTGGTTAAGACCCTCTCAGTCCTGCCTTTTACGGGTAGCCAATCGCAGGGTCAGGTAGCTTTTTCACCAAATGGAATGTATCTGGGAGTAGCGCTCCCGAACAATTTTCTGATTTTTCGTGTCGATGGCTGGCGTTTAGAGCGCATCCTGCCTGTTCGGTGTCGACTATTTTGCTGGCTACCCGATAGTCGGCATGTCATCATTCAAGAGTACACGAGTGAGGCGCGTGCTTCGATTTGGCGTGTCGACACGGGCGAGCATATACGCACCTACCCGATTGACGGTTCCCGAATGCTTGCAGTTGATCCAACGGCGACCTTTGTTGCCGCTGTATCCTTTAATGGCGATTTAGCACTTTATCGGTTGAGCGATGGTGGGCGCGCCTGGCGATTTTGGGACAGCATGTCGGCTGCTGCTTTTTTGCCTAATAACCAAGCTTTAGTTGTGGCGGGTTCGGGGCTGCATCTTGTGAGCCTTTCGAACGGCGCAATCCTTCAAACCCTTTCACAGAACCGATATGAGGGATTGGCACTTTCCCGTAGTGGGCGGTGGTTAATCGCATGGTTTCGAAGCAGCACACGCCCCGTGATGGAACTGTGGGATTTGCAGACCCTTCATCTGCACGGTTCGGTTGCTCCCCCACAGCCAAGCAACTCGTTCTATACAGCAATAGCCTTTTCCCCAGATGACCGCTATTTCGTAACAGCTGGTTACTATATGCAGGATTGGGAAGGGGAGCGACGTTGTGCCATGCTCATGTGGGAAACAGCGACATTGACACGGCTACCTCAATGGTTCGATGGACATCAAGACACGATTCGCGCCTTGCGAGCTGTGGGTTCGCCCCGGCAGCTTATCAGCCTTGATGCAATGGGTGAAATTCGCTGGTGGGATATAGACACGGGGCGATTAGAGCGTCGCGCCTCAATGCGTGAGTCTGTCTTATGTGCCGAAATCGACCCCGTGGGCGAACTGGCAGCAATCGGCAAAGGACCTAATATGGCTAATACTGTTGAAATATATAATTTGGCGACTCTACAGCAGCAAATAGCAGTGCAGATGAATGTACTGGCAGGTGTGAACCGAATGGCGTTCTCGCCTAATCGGTTGTATCTGGCAATAGGAGGGCTTGCGGAGACACGCATTTTTGACACTCAAAACTTTGGTTTCGTTGCCAGTTTAGGAAGTGCTAACATGGTTCGCTTTGCACCAGCTACTCCCTATCTCTGGTTGCTAAGTTCTTCCCAAACTGTTTTGCGTGCTTATGAAATTGGGAGCTGGCAGCTCACTGCGCAGATTCGATTAGACACCTCACAGATACACTCCATAGCACTTTCACGGAATGGGCGCTGGTTGGCAACGGGCACGCAAGAAGGCTTACTCTACTTATGGCAATTCCCATCGGGGCGTCTACAGGCTGTGGCTGGTGTTTTGGGAAGTCTGGTTGCGCTGGAATTCGACCCGACATCGCGCGTGTTGGTTGGGAGCACTCGCAACGGCGTCCTCTGCTTCTGGCGAGTACCCAGTTTGGAACTGCTGGCGATTTACTCGGAGGCGTTTATTCCATTTGCGATACACTTACTCTTTGATCGGGCAGGGCGAACGCTCCTTGCGGGTCAACAAGATGGAACTATAGTAGCGCTGCGCAATCCTTACCCTCCCCATCCAGCAGATGTCAACTTGGACGGGTGTGTTGACGATGCAGATGTGCTGGCAGTGTTGTTTGCAATAGGACAAACAGGTGAACACCTCGATGAAGATGTAAATTGGGACGGCTGTGTAGATAATCAGGACCTCATCCTCGTGTTAACCCATTTTGGACATGGTTGCGAATGAGGTGAGCACAGATGCAAAAAGTGTTTGGAACGCTGGGCTTGGTGGCAGGATTGCTACTGGCGGGATGGACCCAACCCTTTTTAAGTTGGCAGACGCTCAGAGGTAATGAAGTGGGGTTGGGCTTGGTGCCACAACACTTGCTGGTTGATTTCACAGGGCACTATTATGCTATCCTCAGGCAGCAGAATCTGAACCCAACAGGTTCGAACCCTGTGAATGAGCTGTTCATCGCTCGACTGGATCCGACGGGAGAACTGCTTTGGACTCAATGGTACAGCACTGTGGAGCAAGGGCGGCAGTTGCTGGTATATGATGCAGACCTCGATATCAACTCCAATCTTTATCTGATATGTGGCGTGCTCGATGTGCGCAATTCGCCACAAGGTGCGATGATATTCCGATGCACTCCGACAGGTGATCTGGCTCCCTTACTCAACATCGAGGAAGCCAGAGCTTATTATTCGATACGCTGTGTGCAAGAGGGGCGCTTCGTCATAGGTTTTTCCCACTCGGACGGTCGTGCGCTACTCCAATGTCGCACGCCCACGGGGCAGCTGGTCTGGCAAGTGCAAGCGGTCGCAGAAGGAATAGGCAACGCTCGATACTGGCACGAACGGCTTGTCCAAACAGCGGATGGGATGCTCCTATGGTGTACCACCTTTGTTGAATCGGGCACTAATCGCAGCGGCATCGTGATATCTGCGTACGCCCAAGACGGAACACTGCGCTGGCGACGTGTCATACCCTCCACGGGCACTGTGCGTGCCCTGCTTGCTGATGCTACAGGTAACATCCATCTGGTGCAGCTTATCGACACCTATCAGGTGGGTTATACGCGTTTCAGCCGCTATGGGGACATGTTAAGCCGATTTCAAATCTACCTAAGCGAGTATGCTGCCCCACCAAGTAGCCGAATCGAGGCGTTTGTTAGCGCCACAGGTACAGTCTATATCGTTCGGATCAACGGTCGCCTCATAGCCGAGGTTCAACCAGATTATACAGTTTACCTACATAACTTGAGTGAGACCTGCACCACCTTCGCCCTGAACGAAGCCCTGTATCCCACCCTTACTATGCCCGCTCATCCTTGGCGGCTATATCAATACTTTCCTAACTGGAGCTTGCGATGGATGACCACAGGCAGCGACCCTGTTGTAGAGCGCCCCATTCCAATAGTACAGCTGGCTCACGCAAACAAAATCGGGATTCTTTCCTCTCTTCAGGAATCGGGTGATAGCTCCTTGAGCCTGTACACCAGTACTGGACAATTGATTAGATACAACCGCATCATGACCTCACCTACTGGCACCGATGAGTCCAGCGCAGCGATTGTTGATCCCTACGGCAAATTGTGGGTTCTGCGTGGGACACGATTGACCACCTACCTGACCCAACCACGCTTGGAGCGATACGGTCACTACCCAACACCTGAACGCAGCGTGAACCTCAATTTTCCCTACTGGCAGAGTGCCGCCTTGCTGCCTGAATCGCAAAGCATGATGATGTTCTCCTATGCCCTGCAACCCACCGGATCTGGTTTTGCCCCATATACTGTTTTTACCCGCCTAAGTTATGCAGGCGAGATACTCAACCAACGAAGCTACTTGGCGTACATAACTGCCGACGCTATTCGAGGGTTCTATCGCGACTCGTCCAATGCCTACCTATTAGTGACCTATCAAGAGAATGGTGCAAGCGTTATCTATCGCTTTAACGAACTGGGCAGGTTAATCGCAAATTTCAATGTTCCTTATTTAGCGATGGCTTCAACCTTTTATAACGATACAGTTTATATATTGATGCGCAACGGATTTTTATTAAGAGTTTCCAGCAATTTGCGAGATGCCCGTCAGTTTTCACCCCCAGTCTCTTTGTTGCTGGTGGTTGGCGCCGCCATAGTAACAAATGGGGAATCCCTGTATGCCATCGTTCAGGATTGGTCTGGAAGTGTGTATGTGCTGCGATACCGAATGGATGGTGCGCCTCTGGGGGCTGTTCGAATAGGAAATGGCGACCGTCTAACGCCATGGGTGGATCTGGTGTTGGATGGGCAGGGAAATGTGTACACCATAGCTAATTTGATCCAGGGGAACACTCCGATTGGCACAGTTGCGGCATTCACTGCTACGCTATCTTTGCGCTGGACTGTCACTGTGCCCGCATCCATCTTGAAAGACATCCTTTATGTATACCCAAGAGATATGCTTCTAATAGGTGGTTGGGCATCGACTGAAACGGCTTACAAACGCCCTCTGCTGGGTTTATGCACAACATCAGGTGTTCTGGAAGCTGTGCATGAAGACCTGCCCACAGAAGCCTATCACGGTGAGTATCTACAGCTTTTCGAGACGCGACACTCTGTTTATGCCTTGGGGAACGCTTTCACGAGAATGCGCGGGCGTGAAGTGCTACTGGCACGCTATTTGCTCGAGACAATCGCAGGTGATATAGACCGCAATGGCTGCGTGGACGACGCCGACCTGTTGCGCTTGCTGCTAATGGTTGGTCAATCGGGTGCCGACCTTGCCGAGGACCTGAACGGCGACGGTGTGGTGGACGATGCCGATTTGCTGGAGGTGTTGTTCCACTTCGGCAGCGGGTGTTAGGTAGGCAAGTGGGGTAAAATGAGGCGGGATGAGCCAACCAACGGTCAGCGTGCTGATACCGAGCTATAACCATGCACGCTTCCTGCCTGCCACCCTCCAAAGCGTGTTTGAACAGACCTTCACCGATTACGAGGTCGTGGTGGTGGACGACGGCAGTTGCGATGGCTCGGTGGAGCTGTTGCGTTCCTATGGTGCGCGCATCCGCCTCTTTACCCAACCCAATCGCGGCACCTATCCCACTCTTAATCGCTGCATTGCCGAATCGCGCGGACGCTACCTGGCGATACTGAACTCCGACGACCTGTGGGCACCTACCAAGCTGGAGAAGCAGGTGGCGGTGCTTGAGACCCAACCTACCGTCGGGCTGGTGCATACGGATGGACGCTTCATCGATGCGGAGGGCAACCTGCTGAAGGGCAACCCGTTGGGCTTCGAATGGCCTCGCACCCCTTCGGGCAACATCATCGAAGCGTTGGTGCGCTACAACAAGATAATTGCCTCGTCGGTGCTGGTGCGTCGGGAGTGCTTTGAGCGGCTGGGTGGCTTCCGCGAGGATTTGTTCGGCTCAGGCGACTGGGAGATGTGGTTTCGGATTGCACTGGAGTATGATATCGCCTTCATCGACGAGCCATTGACCTTCTATCGGGTGCATGGAGCGAACGCCTCGTTCCAGCATCGGCGGGTCTATGAGGATGATGTGCGCGTGCGCGAAGAGACCATCCATGCGAATGAGGCGCGGCTCTGGCAGCGTGCCAATAATCGGCGCGCGATGCGCCTTGCCTTGGCACACTCCTACGCCTGCTTGGGCACCGAGTATGCCCTGTTGGGCGATCGGCGACGGGCACGCCGCGCCTATCTGCATTCTTTGCAGCTCTATCCCCTGCGATTCAAGAGCCTACTGCGCCTCATGCTGACCTTCCTGCCCATCCCCCCACCTCTCTAAGCATGGCGTAGACGGTTTCCTCACGGCTCACGCCGGCTCTCTGCAGGAAATCGCCGCCCCAGCGAAGAATCTCCCTTCCGAAGGGAGCAAACGCACCCGTAAAAGAGTATTAAAAGATGGAAGAGGGACACGATGGCACGCAAGAAGACGGAATCGACGGAGACTCGAACGCGAACTCGTAGCAAGCGCGGGAAGATAGCGCTCCCATCGGAGCTGCCCGTTTTGCCTGTTCGGGATAATGTCTATTTCCCGCAGAACATCGCGCCGGTGCTGGTAGGGCGGGAGAAATCGCTACGCGCCGTGGACGCCGCCATGCATAGTAATCGCCTGATGCTGTTGGTGGCGCAGCGGGAGGTCACCATCGATGACCCGAAACAGGACGACCTGTTCACCGTTGGCGTGGTGGCGGAGGTGCTACAGGCGATTCAGGCGCCCGATGGCACGATGCGCGTCGTGTTTCGCGGGTTGGAACGCGCGCGTCTGCTGCAGTTGAGCCAGACCGAGCCCTATTTGGTGGCGCAGATCGAGGTCATTCCGGTCTCGGAGCCACGCAAGAGCCGTGAGCTGGAGGCTCTTCTGCGCACGGCTATCTCCCTTTTTGAGGATTTGGCGTCCCACGAGCGCACCATCCCGCCTGAAGTGGTGGCGGGCATCCACTACATTCAACAGGAGGGACGCGCCGCCGACACGATGGCTCATTTCGCCCCCCTGAAATTCAGCGACAAGCAGCAGGTCTTAGAGACCATCGATGTGCGGGAACGACTGCAACTGCTGGTGCGGTTGCTGCGACACGAGCTGGAGGTCGCCGAACTGCAGCAGCATATCCGCGAGCGTGTCGAGCAGGAGATGAGCGACACGCAGCGTGAGTATTACCTGCGCGAACAGCTCAAAATCATCCAGCAGGAGCTGGGTGAGCGCGACGAACACTTCTCGGAGGTCGCAGAGTATCGCAAGCGCATCGCCGAATCGGGCATGCCAGAAGAGGTAGCGGAACGCGCCCTTAAGGAGGTTGACAGGCTGGAGAAGATGCCCTTCGCCTCGCCCGAAGCCGCCGTAATCCGCACCTATCTCGATGTGCTGCTCTCCCTCCCATGGTCTCAACGCACGGAGGATCGGGTGGACATCAACGAGGCAGCCCGCATCCTGGACGAGGACCATTACGGGCTGAAGAAGGTCAAGGAGCGCGTGTTGGAGTTTCTGGCGGTGCGTCAGTTGGCAGGTACGCTGAAGGGACCTATCCTCTGCTTCGTGGGACCGCCAGGCGTGGGCAAAACCTCCATCGGGCGCTCCATCGCGCGGGCGCTGGGACGCAAATTTGTGCGCGTCTCGCTGGGCGGTGTGCGCGATGAAGCCGAGATTCGCGGGCATCGGCGCACCTATATCGGTGCCCTGCCCGGACGCATCATTCAGGGGCTGCGCCAAGCCGGTACACGCAACCCCGTCTTTATGCTCGATGAAATCGACAAACTGGGCTACGATTTCCGTGGTGACCCCACCTCCGCCCTGCTCGAAGCCCTCGATCCAGAGCAGAACGAGCGGTTCTCCGACCACTACCTGGAGGTGCCGTTCGACCTCTCGGAGGTGATGTTCATCACGACAGCCAACACGCTGGAGACTATCCCCCCGCCTTTGCGCGACCGTATGGAGATTATCCCCTTCTCTGGCTACACGGAGGACGAGAAGCTCCAGATTGCGAAAGGCTATCTGGTGCCGCGCACGATCGAGCGACACGGCTTGACCTCGGAACATATCGAGTTCACGGATGCGGCGCTGCTGCGCATCATCCGGGAGTACACGCGCGAGGCAGGTGTGCGCAATCTGGAACGCGAGATTGCCACCGTCTGCCGCAAGGTTGCCAAGCAGGTCGCTGCGGGTGAAACCGTAGGCAAGGTCGTGGTAACGGAAGAGAGTATCCCCGACTTTTTGGGCAAGCCCCGCTACCGATTCGGCACCAAAGAGGAGAAGGACGAGGTGGGCGTCGCGATGGGGCTGGCTTACACCGAGTTTGGGGGCGATGTGATGGCGGTGGAGGTCGCTGTGGTGCCTGGGGAAGGACGCCTCCTGCTGACGGGGCATCTGGGCGAGGTGATGAAGGAATCGGCGCAAGCAGCCCTCACCTATATTCGCTCCCGTGCCCAGCAACTGGGCATCGAACCAGAGTTCTATCGCAAGTATGATGTGCATATCCATGTGCCGGAGGGCGCCATTCCGAAAGATGGACCCTCGGCGGGCATTACGATGGCGACCGCTATCACCTCTGCGCTTACGGGGCGACCCGTGCGACGCGATGTGGCGATGACAGGCGAGATCACTCTACGCGGGCGCGTCTTGCCAGTCGGCGGTATCAAAGAGAAGGTCATCGCCGCCCATCGCGCCGGCATCTATGAGGTCATCCTGCCCGCTGAGAACGAACCCGATCTGGACGACATCCCAGAGCATGTGCGCGAGCAGATGACCTTCCACCGCGTGCGCCATATGGACGAGGTGCTACCCATCGCCCTGACCCACTCCGAGGAACTGGAAGACCGCCTCAAAGAAGCCGAGACCCATGTGCTGGAACCTGTATGAAGGTGGCTTACCATGAAAATTGGGGGTGTAATCTCCCTATGAATTGGCGTCAGGCAGCGGAGCGGTGGTATAAGCAGGCGCTCCATGATCTGGAAATGGCGCGGCGTAACCTCGGCATCGAAGGATACGATGTTGCCGCTTTTTTGGCGCATCAAGCTGTGGAAAAGCTGCTGAAAGCAGGCTTTGCTATGGAGGGTAAGCCCATTCCACGCACGCATAACCTTGACGAGATGGGCATGCAACTTGGTCTACCCGATACTCTCCTTGACGAAATACTGGAGCTAACCAGCGACTATGCCGTAGCACGATACCCAGATGTTGCCAGTGGGATACCTTACGAACTGTACTCACACGAGATTGCCTCTACAAAGGTGGAGATAGCCGAGAAGATGCTGAACTACTTTCATCAGCGTTGGGGGACACCATGAGCTGGAAAGATAGCGTGGTCAGAAAGTTTGTTGAGCAGGTTCTTCCGCGTATACGCACCCAGCTTAAGCCAGAGCTGGTCATCCTTTTTGGTTCGCGTGCCCGTGGTACCGCACACGAAGGCTCCGATATCGACATCATCGTGGTTGCAGAAGCGTTTGAAGGCATGCATTTTCTGAAGCGCATGCCCTTTATGATGCGCCTGGCACGCTTTCCTCATCATATCGACTTTCTGTGCTACACACCTACCGAGTTCGAGCAAATCCAGCAAACCTCTACTGTCATCAACGAAGCGCTGCGCGAAGGGTTTGTCCTCTATTCATCTAACAGCAGAAGCCCTCTCACCGTCTCGTAAACTGTTTGGGAATGGGGTAGGAGAGTAAGCCACTATGAGTTTTGCTGAAGTGATTGTCTTTGCAGGTGGAGGAGCGGGCTACCTCCCCTTCACCTATGCCATTCCGGACGCACTGCGCACCACGGTCCAAGTGGGGTCTGGCGTGCTGGTGCCCTTCGGCGGACGGATGGCGCTGGGGGTTGTGTGGCGACTCGTGGAGGGTGAACCCTCCCTGCCACCCGGTGTAGGGGCGTCTTCCCTTAAGCCGATCGAAAGCGTGCTGAACCAACCCCTTTTAGACCCCTCCCTGATGCGTCTTGCCGAACAGCTGCAGCAGAGCCTGCTCTGCTCCCCTGCGGAAGCGGTTCAGACGGTGCTACCCGCGCTCGCGAGGGCGCAGCTGCACGCTCTGGTGGAACTGGTCGAGCCGTTGCCACCGCTGCGCTCGGTCAATCAGCGGCTGGTGGTGGAGACCCTACGGGCGGCGGGCGGTTGCATGAGCCTGCGGGCACTCAAAAAGCGCGTGGCAGCCCCGATTCTCAACAGCGCGCTGCCCGCCTTGCGCCAGAAAGGGGCGATTCGCACCACCTATGAGTTGGAGATGCCCCCACAATCGACAACCGACACAGCCTGGGTGGAGCTGAGCGCAACAGCCGAGCAGCTGGAGTCGTTTTTTCGGCAGAATGCGGGTCGGGCACGGAGCCAAAGTGCCCTCTTGACGCGCCTGCTGTTGCACCCAGAGGGGCGCATGCCGGTGCGTGAGCTGCTGGAGCAAACAGGTGTCAGCCCCTCCAGCCTCCGCTCCCTCGAAACACGCGGACTGATACGCCACGTCCGTCCCAATCCCCCCTTATCAAGGGGGGAGAAGATGCAGGGAGTGGGGGGATTCCAACTCACCCCCGCCCAGCAAGCCGTGTTGGAGTCGATTCGGCAGGCACTCGACACGGGACGCTATCACGCCTTTTTGCTGTACGGGGTAACGGGGAGCGGCAAGACGGAGGTCTACTTGCAGGCGACTGCGCTGGCGCTGCGCGCGGGGCGCACCGTGCTGTTTCTGGTGCCCGAAATCGCGCTCACCGCGCAGTTGACCGCCGCCTTTCGTGAACGGTTCGGCAGCGCAGTGGCGGTGCTGCACAGCCAGTTGACCCCGTCGGAACGCTATGCGCAATGGCTACGCGTGCGCGCGGGCCAAGCCCCGATCGTGGTAGGCGCGCGCTCCGCTATCTTTGCACCCTTGCGCTCCGTAGGACTCATCGTGCTGGATGAGGAGCATGAACCCGCCTATAAACAGCAGCAATCGCCCTTTTACCATGCGCGTCAGCTGGCGGAGGTGCGCGCCGCTGCCGAGGGCGCGGTGCTGCTGCTGGGCAGTGCAACCCCCTCGTTGGAGACCTTCTATCGCCGGGAGACTTTCCAACTGCTCCATCTGCCGGAACGCATCGGGGGCACGCCACTGCCCGAAGTGGAGCTCATCGACATGCGTCAGCAGCCACGCCTCGCCTTCAGCCAGCCGCTGCTGGACGCCATTCAGGAGACGGTCGCCCGCGGGCAGCAGGTCATTCTGTTTCTGAACCGTCGCGGATTTGCGCCGATGCTGCTCTGCCGCGAGTGTGGGCATGTGCCGAAGTGTGAGCGGTGCGCAGTTTCGCTGAGCTATCATGTGGCAGGGGAGCGATTGTTGCGCTGCCATCACTGCAACGCACAGCAGTTAGTACCGATGCTCTGCCCGAACTGTCGGGGGACACGCCTTGCTCCCTACGGAATTGGTACCCAGCGCGTGGAGATGACACTCAAGCAGCTGCTGCCCGCGTTGCGCATCGCCCGCCTGGACCGCGATGTGCTGAGTCGGCGTGAGCAGTATCTACAGCTGTTGCAGGCGTTTCGCGCCGGCGAACTGGATGTGCTGGTCGGCACGCAGATGGTGGCGCGCGGGCTGGACTTCCCGCAGGTGATGCTGGTTGGTGTGCTGAATGCGGATACCGCGTTGCACCTGCCCGATTTCCGCGCTGCCGAGCGCACCTTCCAGCTGCTGACGCAGGTTGCCGGGCGGGCTGGCAGGCGAGCCGAGCAGGGACGCACCCTCATCCAAACCTTCAATCCCGACCACCACGCCATCCAGTTCGCACGCCACCATGACTATGGGGGGTTCTATCAGCAGGAGCTGGAGGCACGGCGCGAGCCGCTTTACCCACCGTTCTGCCGGCTGGTGAACCTGCTGGGCTGCGATTCGAACCCGGAACGGGCATGGCGTTTATTGGAGCAGGTCGCGGCACGCCTGCACGCATCACAAGGTGAGACGCTGCTCCAGATACTGGGACCAGCACCTGCGCCCCTGGAACGATTGGAGGGGCAATATCGCTATCACCTGCTGCTGAAGTTCGCACCCGACGCCGAGCCAGCAGACGCGCTGCGCGACGCACTCCAAACACTGGAACCCCACGACCGCGCCCGCCTCCAGATCGACATCGACCCGATAAGCCTGCTGTAGCCCGCTGATACCAATTGTGCCGCCAGATGTGAACTCGAAACTGTGTTGTTGGTATTCATCTCCACAGGTATAATAGCATGAGGTGGCAGACGGTGCGGAACATAAGGCTCGGATGGATGGCTCTAATGCTCGGATGGCTGGGCGCCCTCGCCCACAACCCAGACGACCCGCTCCATCAACGCATCCACTACGACCAACCCGCACGCCCCGTCAAACAACTGCTTGCTGACCTCTCACGCCAAACCGGCATCACCCTCTTCGCCCCCAACCCCCTCGACACCGAAATCGTGCTGGTCTCCGTCCAGGAGATGCCCCTCAAAACGCTGATGGAACACCTTGCCACCGTGACGGATGGCGAATGGGTCAAGCAGCCCAACGGCAGTTATCACCTGATACGCTCGCCGAAGTTGGCGCGGGAGTGTCGGGAGCGGGACGATGCGCAGCTTTTGCAAGGGCTGAAGCGTGCTGTGGCAAAGAAGGAGATAGAGCGGCTGGCGGAGCCGTTGACGGAGGCGCAGGTGCGCCAGATTTTTCAGCAGATCAAGCGCCAGATGCAGGAGATAGAATCGCAAGAAATTTCCAACCCTTGGGAACATCCGCTTATTGCCTCGTTGAGGGAGCAAGTTGGACAGCTAGATGTGGGGCAGCGGTTGATTATCCGTTTGGTGCGGCGGCTGGACTTGCGTCGGTTGTTGGCGATTCCGGTGGGGGAGCGTCGGGTGTTCAGTAATGTGCGGGGTCGTTATCTGGAGCCGTTTGGGTTTGAGGTGGGTTCGTTGTTGGCGGAGTATCAGCGGGAGGCGCGTTGGGTGTATCAGGTTTGGACGCATCCGCTTGATGGGTTTGACAAGGAGTGGGTGGAGCGTTTCAACGAACGCTTTGGGTATGTGATAGAGCTGGATTATAAGTGGCGTCAGGAGCCATCGCAGGTTCCGCTGACGCGCCTCTACCTGGAGGTTGAGCGGATTAGCCCTGATAGTTTCTCTTTTGGTATCACACTGTTCAGCGAGGATTTGAAGCAGGGTGTGGAGGGCGGCTATTGGTGGATATGGTTGCGCGAGGAAGAATTAGAAAGCAAAGATGCGGAGCCGGGCAGCGGGCAGTCACCATCGGAAGCGTCGCGGCAGCTTGCGGCACGAGTGGAGTGGAGCGAGTCATCGCGCCAGTTCATGGAAGCCTATCGTGCGATCAGGCGCGCGACGGAGCCGGTTGCGTTTCCTGATGTGCTGGATCCCGCGAAGGTGGAGCCGTTGAGCCTTGTGCCCTCGGATGTGCTGCGCACCTATGCCCGCCAAAAGGGCAAACCGTTGATAGCGATCCTCCCTGATAGACTCGGCATGTGCTTGTTTTTGCCCGCACGAGGACACCATACACTGCAAGTCTATCTGGAATGGTTTCGCAGGAGGAACATGGAGTGGCAAGAGCGGGAAGAAGTGCTATTGTTCAAGCCGCGCTGGTCATCCTATTGGTGGGGGCGTAGAGTCGACCGGCTTGCGCTCAGTCGTTGGATGCAACAGTTGCGTCAGCGCGGCTATCCTAAGCTGGAGGACAGCTTGGCGATGTTCCAAATGTATGAACACGCAGCATTCGAAAGCACGATGCTCTGGGTTTACGGACAGCTGTTGATACTCCCCGATGGCAATTTATATGATAACCCACGCTTTTTGAACCGATTGAGTGCGAAGCAGCTCGACCATCTGCGTGCGGGTGGGCAGCTCACGCTGAGGGAGCTTTCACCCGTGCAGCGTGAGATGCTTCTACACGATGTCTATTTTGGCTCTTCAACGATTGAGAAGGTATACTCTATATCCGAGTTAGCCGCCATTCGATCCGAAGCGGAGATGGAAAGCCTGGCTGCAGCAGAGCGAGAAAGTTTGGAGATAAGCCTACCTCATGTGCTTTACCCCGATGGTTTACCTGCCGACCTCACGATTCAAATAAACCGCACCCATCCCAATATGCTTAGCCCGCAAGAACTGCCGCCCGACATCATAGATAATCCATCTACTGAGGAGGTAGGGGTTTTCACCGCCCGGAGAGCGGGTGTTTGGTATGGCTTTCGCAGTGTTAAAGGGCTTGCGTCGGAAATTTCGAGCGCTGAAAACCCATCCAGTGAGTTAGATGAAGAATATGCTCACTATATACAGGAGCGCGTGAATCATTATAAAACGAACCCATTGCTGCCTGTGCGCAGGACGCCGTTCCGCTTGGAGGTGCGCTTGGGAGGGCGTTATGCGGTCTATTTCCCCTCTGGGGACGACTCGCCTCTATACGATTACGAACCCCTGAACGAGGGCAAGCCTGCGACGCTGGACAAACTGCCCGACGCGCTGAAGGCTGAGATGGAGAAGTGGCTGAAGCGGCTTAAAGAGAGCGGCTCCGATGGGTCGGAGGATGGCAATTGAAAGCGCCAGCGGCTTGCCGCATAGGCAGGAGAAGCAAGGGGGATATGGAATAATTCCCCGCGTGATGGGACGCGGATGGCTCATCATCGGGCTACTGTGGCTGGGTGCGCAGGCGAGCGGTCAGGAGCTGGAGCGCTATCTCCAGCTGCGCCGCCAGCATAAGGTGCAGAGCCTGACCCCCGCGGGCGCGCTGGAACTAACGGTTGGCAGGCGCGTGCTGGAGGTGGAGGGCGTCGTGCGCGGCTCCATCGCCGTCGAAGGAAAGCACTCCATCCTGTTGGAGATAGAACCTTCGCGCAGCCTGGTCATCCAGATTGGCAGTGGAGATAACTGGCTCACCAGTGGGCAGTTCCGCATTCGGGCGTTGGTGCAGGTCTGGCGCGAGAGCGAACTCGTGATGCCCGAATATCGCTTGATCGGCGCGGTGCATGCCAGCGTGTTCGAACGCTATGCTGCCCAACAGCGTGCGGCTACCGATTCTGTCCCGCGTTCATCGGCTCCAACCGCTGCCAACCCCTCTGCGCCTGTGCGCCAACCTGCACGGGGCAGGTCGCTGTCCAGCCGCGGTGCATCGTCCCAAGCCCCCACCATCACCGATTGGCAGACCTTTGCCGCCAACTTGGAGCGTTATGTGCCCTATTACTATCAGGCGATTCGGCGGTTCAACCCGCGCTTGCCGGCTGATCAGGCGGAGCAGATTGCCCGTGCCATCTTACGCTTCAGTGCGCACTACGGCGTGGACCCGCGTTTCATCGTGGCGATTGTGCTGGTCGAATCGGGCTTTAATCCGAATGCGACTTCGTGCAAGGGTGCGATGGGGCTGGGGCAGCTGATGCCGGGCACGGCACGCGGGCTGGGCGTGGTGGACCCCTATGACCCTATCCAGAACCTGGCGGGCACGGTGCGATTGGTGCGCGGGCATCTGGAGCGCTACTGGCAACAGGTGGGCGGCGACCCCAATACATGGGAGCATGTGGTGCTGGCGCTGGCAGCCTATAACGCGGGCTCGGGCGCGGTGCGTCGGCACGGCGGCGTGCCCCCCTATAAAGAGACCCAGAGCTACATCCGCAAGGTCATCGCGGTCTATAAGCAGCTCTGCGGCATCCGACAGTAGGAGTGCGCACGACCGTGCGCCCCTGCTTAGCGGCGGGCATATTGGCGCAACGGTTTCAGGTGCGGCAGAGCGACCTCGTAGTCCCGGCTCTTCTCATAGACGACCAGCAGGTTTGTTAGCCGTCGTCCCGGTGCGACCATGAGCGTGTGCCGATAGTAGAAGCTGACCGACGAGCCGCCATCCAACGCGATGGCGTCGGTGGCGCCCAGCTGCTGCATCACCTTGGCTAAGGTGCGCAGGCGCACAGGGTGGGTGACGACCACCATCAGCAGCTTATTGTGCCGGGTGATGCCCACGGCGGTGCGTGGCACGGCGGCATACACGCGCGGGTCGCGAAAGCCCTCGCCCGGCGGATAGAGGGCTATCTTGCCCTTCTGGAGCAGGCGCGGACCGGCGCCCAGCACCAGCCGATATTCGCTCCAACTCACCTGCCGATGACGCGGCGGACGCACGAAACGCACCCGATTGTCATAGGTGATGCACAGCGCCGTGCCTTGACCGCCAAAATGCACGCGCTCGCCCTCTATCACGATATCGCCAATCGGCAGTTTGGAGCGGGTGCCAAAGTAGGTGCCCGTAATCGCCGCGGTGGGGCGCGCACGCGCCAGCAAATCCCCGATGGGTTCCGTTGTGCCCAGCCGACGCGCCGTCACCACCCCCACGCGCACCTCGGGATTGTTCAGGTCCGCCATAATCACGCGCACCGGGATACCCATCACCTTTCGGTAGGCGACCTCGACGGAACGCTCCACACGGCGTGAGATTGGCTTTGCCTGCGCTATTCCCTGCTCCCGATGACCCATCGGCAGCAGAATCAAAGTGAGCAATAAGGTCATCAGCCCTCGCAAACAAGTTCACCCCGCTTACAAGCAGACGGCAGATTTTTCTCCAAGCAGGCGGGCGACAAGCCTGTCGCCCCTATCCCCACTCTATGATACGATGGAACGCCCCTTCTGTGTGCCAGTAAACCTACCAGATTCTGCCCGAAACGGTTTTGGGGCAGACACATTGGGACAGACGCACAGGTCTGCCCCTACGGTTGGGTTCTTTGTTCGATGGCTTGCTGATAGACCTGTAGGATGCGCTCCACCACAGCGGGCACGGAGAGGGTTTCACGCTTGCGCAAGCCTGCCTGACGCAACTGTTCGCGCGCGTCGGGATGGCGTGTGAGATAGAGAATCGCATCGACGAAGGCTTCGGGCGTCGGCTCCACGATGAGACCACTGGCGCCATAGTCCACCGCTTCGGGCGCACCGCCACCATTTGCCACGATGCAGGGTAGCCCAGCCGCCTGCGCCTCATCTAACACCAAGCCCTGCGACTCGGTGACAGAGGGGAAGACGAATAAATCGGCTGCCAACATATAGAGTGAGACCTGCTCGCGCGGCACCGGTCCGGTGAAATAGACCTGCTCGTTCAGATTCAGGGCGTCCGCCAGTGCTTGCAACGATTCGAGGGCAGGTCCGGGACCGACCAGCCAGAGGCGTGCTTTGGGGCAGCCGCGCACCACATGAGGCATCGCGTGGAGCAGCAGATGCACATTTTTCTCCGGTGCCATCCGCCCCACATAGAGCAACATCCACACCTCCTGCGGGATGCCCAGCGCGGCGCGTGCCTGCTCTTGGCTCATGGTGGGGAAGGGCAGCACGGGATTGCGGATAGGCGTGATGGGCTTGCGAATGCCATAACGCCGCAACACCTCCGCGCCTATTTGAGACGGGGTCATGATGGCGTCCACTTGCTCGTAATACCGACGCAGATGCCAGCGCAGCACGCGCCGCACCAATCCCTTCGGCACGATGCGGGGCACATAGTGGAGGTACTCCTCATAGAGCGTATGAAAAGTGCTGACAAGCGGCGTATGGGTGCGCCGTGCCCAGCTCGCACCCACCATGCCCACAAAGAAGGGCGTGTGGGTATGCACGATGTCGAACCGTTGCTGTCGCCACTCGCGCCAAAGGCTGGGCGACCAGAGCCAGCCGATGGGGTAATCGGGTTCGAAGGGCGTGTAGAACGAGGGGAAGCGGCGAACGAAAGGCGATTCATCCCGATAATGGCGGAAACGGGGCGCGTAGACCCACACCTCATACCCGCGTCGCGTCAGTTCCTCTTGCAAGATGCGAATCGAGATGCTGACCCCGTTCAGATAGGGCAGATAGCTTTCCGAGAACAGCGCGACCTTCACGGCGGCTCTCCCTTGCAGGTTGCGTCAGCCTTGCGGTTGCGATGCGCCTTTCGTGCCCATTGAACGCCTGCCTTGACCGCGCTTGGTACGGCTGCTTGGCGGCACCCGCTGGATTTGCTCCTCCAGGAATGCCACGATATCGGAGAGGCGGAACCGCCGCTGGTTGCCTTCAGTGCGGAAGTGGCGCAGCCAGCCGCGATTGGTGTAGCGACGCACTGTGGCGGGGCAAACGCCCAGCAGACGCGCCACCTCCTCCAGACTTAGCACTGGGTCGGTCAAGCGTGCGATAAGCTCCTCGCGGCTCTCCCGCCCCCGCACGGGATAATACTTGTCTGTGACGCTATCATCCGACCATTCCGCCAAGTAGCGCAGGTAGCGCGGCAGTTTTGCCCAGATTTCGTCCATTTCAGGTGGGATGAGTTGCTCTGGGTCGGTCTGTTTGCGGCGGTGCTTGCGCAATCGCGCCTTGGGGTCTGGTGGAATCCCTCCACTCGCTTCCCCCTCTCCCCCCTTGTGAAGGGGGGATTCAACACCACTCGCTTCACCTTTGGGTGCGGACAAGCCTAACTCTTCGCGCAGCAGCGGCACAAATGCCAGAAAGTCGGGGATTCGCAACGAGACCAAGGCATACGCCTCATATTCCCGTCTAAGCGGGAGTTCGGGGTGCAAGCTCTCCTGCTCGACGGGTGAAGCGGGCTGGGATTGGTCGGACAGCTTGGGCGGTTCCGACTTCGCGGTCGAATCGGGTGGCTCGGGCGCGGCAGGCATCGGTTGAGCGGGCGGTTGCTCCTCCTGCGCTGCACGCTCCTCCTCCACAAACTGGCTCTCCAGGTACCGATACCAGTCGCTCAGGCTCAGGCGGCTCATGCTGCCCTTTATTGTACACCACGGGCACGGTCGATTCCTGCCCTCAAAGTGGTTCTTCGGGCAGGGGGTCGCCTGTGGCGAGTTTGAGGCGCAGGTCGGCGACTATGGAGTCGTAGACCGCCTGCACCCAGTTCGTTTCGGCGGTTACCAGCGCGAGTTGCGCGGTCAGCACTTCGATGAGGGTGCCTGCGCCTTCACGCAGGGCGTCGCGTGCCGCTTCGTAGTTGCGCTGGGCAGCGGTGAGGGCAGCTTGAGCCGCGTGGAGCCGTTCGATGGTTTCGAGGCGGGTCAGCAGCGCGCTCTCCAGCTCGGCATAGAGATTGCGCTCCAGTTGCATTAGGCGTGCCTGCGCGCTCTGGTACTCGGCTTCCGCCTGACGCAGGTTTGCCCGCACCAGTCCCGCGTCAAAAAGAGGGGTACTCACCGAGATGCGCAGCTGCCCCTGCGTGCGGCGCGTTGGCTCCAGTTCATAGAATCCGGTGAGGCTGACCTCCATGTGGGTGAAGGCGTTAATCCGCGCGATGTTCACGCCCAGTTGGGCAATCTGCAGGTTGAGCTGGGCGGTGCGTAGCTCTGGATGCTGCTGGCGGGCGCGTTGCCATAGTTCGTCGAGCGCAGGCGGTTGACCCGGTTCGGGTGGGATCTCAGTCCGCTGCAGCGGTGGCAAGGGTTGGGTTGCCTCCCAGCCGATGAGCCGCTTGAGGTCGGTCTCTGCCAGGCGGAGGGCGTTCCGTGCCTGAATCTGCTGCACCCGCGCGTTGGCGAGGTCGGCTTCGGCTTGTAGCACATCTTTGGCGGGAGCGGTGCCCACTTCGGCTTGCGTGCGCGCCACATCGAGCAGCGTCTGGGCGCGCTGCACCGTCTCATCTGCCACTCGCAGCAGCTCTTGACGGCGCAGCACCTCGTAGTAGGCGCGAGCCGTTTCAAACAGCAACGCCCGCAAGGTGCCCCGCGCCGACTGGCGCGCCAGCTCATGCGAGCGTGACGCCTGCCGAATGCGCGCTTCGCGCCGACCCGCGTCGAACAGCAGCCAATCCAGTGCGATGGCATCTTGTCGGGTGGTGCTTTCGGCGACGGTGCCGCCCTGTTCGAGGCGTGTGCGGATGCTGCTGCTGTTCCATTCGAACTGGGGGAACAGCGTGGCGCGGGTGGCGGTCAGCTCCGCTTCGGCGGCGCGTCGCTTCGCCAACGCTGACTGGATGTCGCCATTATATTGCAGGGCACGCCGCAGTGCATCCTGAAGCGTTAAAGCCTCCCCTTTTTGAAAACCCCCTCCGCGAGGTTCCCCCTGCTTCGCAAGGGGAACCGCTGTTTGGTTCCCCCCGCCCGCGGGGGGAACCTGTAGGAGGGGGGCAAAATCTCCCTCACTGTCG
>Ga0079997_129774_pt1 | contig 42994 bp, 30 predicted proteins | sample PerSpoCPS_CMetaG_FD_69200 | JGI IMG/M metagenome (GOLD analysis project Ga0079997, IMG submission 69200) | Archaeal communities from Yellowstone National Park, Wyoming, USA - Perpetual Spouter C (PS_C) MetaG (SPADES assembly) (version 2) | ecosystem: Environmental > Aquatic > Thermal springs >... | reverse complement strand
CAATATGAATTTGGTAGAGATTTGGAGTCAGACACTTGCAGCGGGAATAAGGGGTTCGCCTGTGATAGTAGGAGATGTAGTATATTTGGGTGTTGGCGGAAATGTAGAAGGTAGAAAGATAGCAGATGGTAGTTCAGTGTGTTCATATTCACTTTCAGGTGGGACATCAGGGAGTCCGTTGGAGGTAGGAGGAGGAGATGTAGTTGTAGGGGATAGTGCAGGTAGGTTGCATATAATAGCAGGAGGAGGAGAAGCGAATGGGGGTGGATGGTGGATATCGTATCAGATGAGAGGGAAAAGGTCAGTGGGTAGTTTATACACAACAAACAGGGCTTTGGCATACGAGGAGGCAAGATATTGCCCGTATTCATCAGCTCCCGGAAACATACTATATTCAGTTATATCTGCGGAAATAAGGAGTGATTATGCAGGTATGGAGATATTTGCAGTGAATAATACGGGTACTGCGACCAAAGCATATCTTATAAGTGGTTCGGGTTCAACAGCAGGGCAAGTTATATGGAGTTATAGTGTAGGTAAAGATGTATGGAGTGTGCCAGCTGTGGGTGATATAGATGGGGATAGTCAGGCAGAGATAGTGATAGGAGTAGATGATGGAAGAGTGATGGTTTTTGGGGGTAATGGTTTCAAAACTCAAATTTCTCTATGCGGAAGAGTTAGAGCGGTGACTTTGGCAGATGTTGATGCGGATAGCCAGTATGAGATAATAGCAGTTGCGAAGGTCTGCAATAGGGTATATGTTTTAGATTGGAATGGTTCAAGTTTGCAAGTTCTGAGGAGATTTGATTTAGCGTCAGGTTCAGACAATAACTCGTATGCTGTGTGGTTTGGAGGAAGGATATATGTGACGGGACTTAATGGTAATTTGTATATATTTGATTATGGTGCATATTCAACAACTACCGTGAGTATAGGAGTACCTGATGGATTAGACACACCAGCAATAGGGGATGTGGATGGAGATGGAGCAAAAGAGGTAGTATTTGGTGGAAGAGATGGGAAAGTATACATAAGAGATGGTGCAACAGGTGCTCCTGTTGGTTCAGTGGATCTATCAACTTATGTAGATTCTATGACATGTTTTAGGGTATCTTTGGGAGATGCAAATAATAATGGTATAGATGAGATATATGTTGTTGCGACAGATTGTAGTAGTAATACTGGTGTATCATATCTTATAAGTATTGAATGGAATGGAGCATCTTATCAGGTAAAGTGGGTAAAGGGTCCGTTTGGAGGTGTAAATGTGAGTAATGCGGTAATTGCAGATTTTGATTTAGATCGTGTAGGAGAAATAGCAATTATAACCCATGATGGAACATTATATGTTTATAGGTATGATGGGGGTTTGAGCTTTGTAGGGAGATATTATTTCTCAGGTTCGGGTGCTCGTGGTGGTATTAGTGTTATAGATGTGGATGGAGACGGGAGACAGAACTTGGTATTTGGAGATAGAGCTGGTTGTGTGCATGTATTTGAATTTGGTCAAGGTACAGCGTCAGGCACGATATGGTGGGGTTATAACAGGCAGAATTCACAACAAAACGGAGTAAGGTGAAAAAACTATTTTTTACTGATTTCAAATCCTCCAATTATGATGGTTTTGTTGCCTTCTTGAATTATTTTTCTTTTTTCTTTTAATTTTTCAAGAATTTCTTTTTTACCTTCTACTTTTTGTTGGAGGTACTCTAACGCTTCAAGGAATGCTTCTGGTCTCGGGGGACAACCCGCTACATAAACATCAACAGGTATGACCTTATCTATTCCATCAAGAACTGAATATGTTTGGTATATACCGTTTCCTGATGAAGCGCATGAGCCAAAAGATATAACCCATTTTGGTTCTGCCATCTGTTCATATACTCTTCTTACAACATCAGCCATCTTTCTTGTTATTGTTCCAGCAATTACCATAAGGTCTGCTTGTCTTGGAGAAAATCTTACGACTTCTGCGCCCCATCTTGATATATCAAAGTGTGAGCCAACAACTGCCATATATTCTATTCCACAGCAAGCGGTTCCGATGGGGATAGGCCAGAATGACCATTTTCTGCTCCATGTTGTTATTCCTTTGAGGAAGTCTTTGAACTTATCTAATCTCGTTGTTAAAAACGGTTCTGCCATATCATTTTAGTTTTATCTTATAAGAATTTTTTTGGTTTGTTTCAAGATTTTGTTCATTATTTTTTGTTCGTTTATTAGAAAATAAGGCGAGGCGGATTTGTTCCTGGAACGCATGCGTAGTGTGAAAAATCTGTTATTCCTTCTTCTCGTAAGACATCTTCATCTATAAGAGCTTTTCCGGTTCTACGAGATGGAGGTTTTGATACTATTGCTATTACCGCGTCTGCAACTATATCTGGCTTTCGCCACATAGTCGGGTCACCAAGTTGGAAGTTTATTGTTGCTTGGCTTTCAATCGCAGTTGCTGGCCACAAGGAATTCACTGCTATATTATAATCCTTTACTTCTTCTGCTAATCCCATAGAGAGCATGGTCATACCATATTTTGATATAAGGTATGCTACCTTTCCGGGGAGTATTGAAAATTCTATCGGAGGCGACATATTTATTATGTGCCCCCATTTTTGTTTCATCATGTAAGGTAAAACATAGTAGCACCCGATGAAAGATGCTCTAACATTTACTTGTACTACAAGGTCAAATCTTTTTGGAGGGGTTTCTATTACAGGTTGCCACCATAGTGCTCCTGCATTATTTATAAGTATATGAACCGTTCCGAAATTTGATACTGTTTCCTCTACCATTCTCTTTATGTCTTCTTCAAATCTTACATCTGTTCTTACTGCTATTGCTTCTCCTCCTAACTTTTTTATCTCTTCTACCGTATCGTATATTGAGCCGGGGAGTTTTTCTGTGCCCTCTTCACTTTTTGCTGCTACACAGACTTTTACTCCTCTTCTGGCAAGTTCAATTGCTATTTTTTTTCCTATTCCCCTTGAGGCGCCTGTTATGATAGCTACTTTACCATCAAGTTTTTCTTCTTCTTTTATCATAAACTTATTGTTTTTCTAATTCACTTTTTTTTTCTCTTTTTTCAATTTTCTTTTTTTAAATTGCGAAAGGAGAATTTATAGGTTTTATTTTCGTTTTCTATTATTTCATAAAATTAATAGGTATATGTGATAGATTTTATATTAAAAGTAGGAAAAGGTTTTATATTTAAAGAATTAAGCTTTTAAGAGTACGATGATAAAAAACGAGGAATTTGAAAGAAAAGATAAAAAAAGTCAGAGAGTTGCAAAGATTTTCCTCTATATTTCTATCTTTATTGGGGGATTCGTTTTAGGAATATTCTTTTCCAAGTGTCCTAAAAAAAGTGAGGTTATATCTAAAAGTACGGAAAAGGGAGAAGAATTAGGGGAAAAGCAAGTTAAGAAAGAAAGTCAAGAAAAAAAAATAATGCCATCAGTTAAAGGTGAAGAGAAAAGTATCTTGGTTATTCCTCGCAGTGAGGAGGGAAAATTTTATGAGAAATCTTTGACTCAACATATAGCCCAAAGCTATGAGAAAGCGATAACTTGTTATGATTTGCCATTCTCTCCATATTTGATTGTAAAACCGGAAAAATACTGGAATAAAAGAGTGGCAGATTTTGTTTTTTCCCCAGGAATAACCTTTATGTGTGAAATCGCAGGGGTAAAACTTCCTTGCACTTCATTATCAAATAGATTGTCTATACAATTTAATGAAGATGGTTACAAAAAATTTGTTGTCGTATATGAAGATTCAGGATGTTCAAGAAATCTTATAGAATATGATTTTATCGTTGATACTTATCCTCCTTCTACTACGATATTACCTATTGGTTTTTCTGACCTTTTGACATCACCGGAGGCTGAATTTAGGCTTTTGGTAAGTGAGCCTGTTAGATATACACTTTGCAGAATTGATGATGGTTTTTGGATCGATTGCTCCGCTGGTGGAATTTACCTTACAAGTATAGATGATGGGATCCACAAAATATCTGCTTTCTCAGTGGACCTTGCCGGAAACAGAGAAGATCCTCCAAAAGAGTTTTCTTTCAGAGTTGATGCTTTACCACCATTTACTTTTTTGATAGAAGCACCACCAAGTATAACGAACTCTAATTCAGCAGATTTTCTATTTGTTTCAGACGAGGATGATGTTGAATTTGAATGCAATATCAACGATACCGGTTGGATTAGGTGTTCCCCGCCTTTTACCATATCAGATTTGAATGAAGGTATAAATAAGATAAAAATAAGAAGTAAAGATAGGTTTGGAAGATATGAACCTGAACCTGTGGTTTATTCGTGGCAGGTTGTAAAGGGAGCATTAATTTCTCCTCCAAAACCTTATGTCCCATCAGATAAGGTTATAGAGATTCTTGTGAAGCGAAAAGGAATAAGAAGTTTGGAGGAGCTGAAAATAAATTTACAGAAAGGAAAGGAGAAGAAATGAGAAAATCCATTTTGCATCTGATATGCAGTAAATTTCTTGAGCTTTCAGATTTAGCAAGACGATACAAAATTCCGAGAATTTTCATTTCAGATATTTCAAGTTCTGTGTATTGTGAATGGAGAAAAATTTTAGAGCTGCGTTATGGGAAATCAGACACAGAGGAGATGGCGCTTGGAAGAAAATTACATGATGAATTTTTTGCCTACGATGTATCAGATATAGATGAAATTGATAAGTTAATTCTCAAAGGCGAGAGAGTAGGCGTTGCGACAAGGGTTGGATTTATCTGGGAAGATGAAAAAACTAAATTGCGTGCTTTCATAACAGGAGAACCAGATCTCATCGTTTTTTCAGGAGAAAAAATTGAGAAAATTGTTGAACTAAAAACAAGAAAAAAAGCCGAAGTTTATTCATCTGATATAATTCAACTTGGACTTTATTCTATATCAATTGAAAAAATGATAGGAAATTTTCCTTATGATTTTACCCTTGAGGTTATAGTAAAATCTACATCTGATAATAACTCATTCTCTCATGTGTTCTCTTTTTCAGATGTGAAAAATACTATTTTTGAGGAGTTCAAAAGGATAATGGATTTTATAGTGGGGAAAAGACCACCTGCGGTAGCTTCATCTCAAAAAATATGTATCTCATGCTTATATCAGAATTTGTGTTCAAGGAGATCGGAAGTAAGAGAGAGCTGAAACGACAACAAATTAAAAAATTAAAAAATAAAAAAATCAGATAAAGTATATTATGTTTATTGGAAAAATTTTGGGATTTAAAAAATCGGGTTATGTTCCGATTTGAAAAACTATAATGAATTTTTTTAAAATTTTTTCAAGTATGTCAAAATCAAAAGAAACCAGCTTTTGTTTTTTTATTTTGTTTTTGGCGTTCTATTTTATTTCCCCGTTAAAATCTTTCGCATTAGACTTATCGGTCAGGGGTAATTCGCTGTTTGCTGGATTTGTAGGGAGAAACAACTATTTTATGTTCTCCCTGAGAAATCTTGAATTATCAGCGTCAGGTTCAAGCGGATTTTTCTTTGCAAAAGCTCAGTTAGATATTGTACCTCAAAACCTTTATTTTTTTACAGATGCAGTAACAAATAAGAACTCTGTTACTGGGAACTTTTTAGGTAAAGCTTCCGGACCGGAGGAGCTTTTCAGAGTGAAAGAACTTTTTGTTTCAACTCGTGGTCTTCCGTTCTTCAGATTTACGATAGGTAGGTTTTATGGCGCAGTCGGGGATGCAAATTCAAGGCAGTTTTTTGATAGATTCTTTGTTGAAAGACCATTTACAATAAGGAAATTTTTTGGACAAGACGGCTTTTTGGACGAGGGAATAGAATTTTCCTTATTTCCTCCTTTGCCTTGGACATTAGAGATATTATTACAGATTTTTGATGGCTCTGAAACATCATTTGGTAGTAAGGGAAGCTATGATTTTGCATCTCTTTTTGCTATAAGAAATGTTTTCGGTAAGGAAAGTGTTGGAGGAGGTTTTTCTCTTTTCTGGGCTTTTGGAAAAAATGGTTCATCAGATAGGCTGAAAGATGGATCAACTATTATCTCTGATAATTTTACAGATTTTTTCGGTGGTGATGTATTTTTTGCTTTCAGACCGTTCTTTTACACGAATGTAGGATATATCGTAAGGAGAATGCAGGAACCATCGTTGCTTACCGTTGAAGGTGGGATTTTCACTGAAATACAAATAGCTCCTGTGGATATTTTCTATGCTTCTTTTAGACCAGAGATATTTGGAATTCCGCGCCTTGTTGAGTATGAAGGAGGTGGTTCTAAATCTTTACCTCAAATATTTGATCTTTCTATTGCTGGAACGCTTTTACCTTCTCGTGATGTGAAGTTTAGATTGCAGTGGACAGGGAATTTTTCTGAGGAATCCGGACCGCAAAATATTTTTTATTTGCAAGCTATTTTTGAAATAAGGTAGTTTTTGAAGTTTTTTGAATAAAAAAAATTTTTTTTGTTTTAAATTTTAGTTATGGTTCTCTTTCAAACTTTATTTTTGATTTCGGTAGTTGTAGTTACATCTAATTATGACCTCTATTATATTGCTAGCAAAATTGCTGATCCTTCTTTTGAAATATACTATCTATTAGATGAATCTGAGATTTCGCAAGAAGATTTTGATCTCACAGATTTTCATGTGCGCCTTCTCAATAGGGCTGATATATTTATTCATACTGGAACATTTGAGAAAAGATGGTTGCCTCAAGCTCTGTGGAAAGCAAGAAATCCGAAAATTTTAGAGGGTAGGGAAGGACATATAGATATTTCAAAGTATATAAATGGTTATGCTGACTCAAACTGCTTTATTTTGAATAGAGAGTATGTAAAAAGGGTAGCATCAATATTATCTGGGTTTTTCAGAAAATTATCTCCTGATTTCTCATCAGAATTTTACGAAAAAAGACTTTCAGAATTTATATCTGAAGTTGATAATTTTTTCTATGGTCTTCAAGCCACAGTATCATCTTTTGTCGTAACAGATTTTGCTATATATTCTCCTTGTCTTAAATATCTCGCTGATAACTTCAACTTAAAGTATGGTTTGCTTATAAAGAAATCTGAATCCGAAAGATTCACATATGGGCTTGCCCGTGATTCATCAGAAGTTATGAGAAGAATGAAAATAAATTTGCTTTTGGTACCCCATAATATAGAGAGAAGTGCAGAAATAGGTTTCATGTCAGCAGAAATTTTCATGCTAAAAATCCCTGTTCATCTCGGGAGGAAATATCCTGACCTTTCATCTATTCTTGGGGGGATTTTATTTATAGGAGATATTGAGAAATTCAGAAAAAATATAAGTAATATTCAGGGGAAAGTGGAGAAAGAAAAAAAGGAAATTGAAGAGAAAATTTCCTCAATTCCGCCTGAAAAGGAGGTGGCTCCGCTTGAAGAATATGCTTATATATCATCTAAATATACAAGTTTGATTTTAAGAGATAGACCTTCTTCGCAGGCAGCACAAGCAGGAAAAATATCGGGTGGATCAAAGGTTCTCGTTCTTGAAAAGCAAAATGAATGGGTTAAGGTAACAGATGGCAAAAACATAGGTTGGGTCAGGTCAAGCGTGCTGGAATTTGAAAAGTGATTTTGTTTTGATTTTGATCTGATTTTCTTTTTGGCTTTGTCTTTTTTATTTAGTTTTGCTTTCTTTTAAATTTACTGCTTTGGTCTTAATACTAATTCGTAAGTAAATAGTTTTGCGCCTGTGTATAAAGTGAAACTTAGTATTATCTTTTTTATCTTTAATTCTGGCATTACTTCTTCTGTTATGTTTTGAATGTTTTCGGCTTTTATAAAGTTGGGGAGAGTAGCTTTGTTTTTTTCGTATAAACCATTTATTTTCCATATTGCCATAAACCCACCACTATCGTCCTCTGCTACTATTTGAATTGAAGGAGTGAAACATTTTTTAGTTATAAATAAAGCTAATCCTTTCGTTGTCAAGCAATTCGGGAAAACTTCACCTTGATTTAAAGGTAGATTATCTATGGGTATTTCATCTGGTATTTTCCACGATATATCTATTTTTGAACCTAACTCTCTTATTTGTAATATGAAATTTTCTTTGCTGAGGGTTTTTAGATTGTAATATATGTAAGGTGAAGAGCTTGGTATATAGTTTTCTATCTTTTCTGATATGAAAAAGTTATTATCTTCTTTTGTGTCTTCGTAATAAGTTTTGAGGTAGTATAAATCTAAATCTGATATTAAATCTTTTGGAACAGATATAGGAAGAGAGTAATTTGTTGCAGAAGTTTGTCCTTCCCAAATTAAAATTAATCCACTTTGTTTTCCAGAGAAGAGCTCTAAATTAAAGTTCTTTTGGGTGCTTTCTTTTGGAAAAACAAAATTTATCCTTGAACCTAAATCCCCATCTTTCGGAGGTAGTACAACCATATCAACAGGTGAGTCAAGTTTTTGATTTATATTACCTTTGAAAATTCTTCCATCCTCTGATTTAGCTATTATTGGTATATTTTCCCTGATTTGCGATAGAAATATGGGAATTTTATCTCCTCTTTGTGGATTCACTTCATAATATTCTTTTTTAGGTATAATGTTTAGAAGTTCAGATAGGTTCAGATCAGGCAAAATCGTTGGGGCTATTGGTGCTAGAAAAGATATAGTTGGATTAGAAATAGGTAAATATACTTTTGCATAAGATATGCTATCCGGAAAGTTCAAAATTATATCTTTTACCTTTACTGATTCCTGAAATCCTATGAAAGTTTCCTCAAATACTGGGAAAATAACATATGATAGATTTTTGGTATTAAGGTAAGTTGAGATTAGAACTATATCTTTTGGAAATTCTAAATTTGCATCGGATATTCCTACTGATTTGAGAGCTTCTTTGAAAAGGGGTTGAAATAGAAAAGCGTTTATTCCTTTATCTTTTTTGGGAATGAAAGTTGATATTGTAAAATCGGTGGAGAGCACATTATGGTTGAAAACGATATTTTCTTTTCCCTGCGATTTATATTCCGCTAATATTTTGTCGTTTTCTGTGATAAAAGATTTTGTTGAAATAAGAGATTCTTTTTGGTCTAAATTTATTCCTCCTTTTTCTATTGGAGCTAAGGAGATTTCTCCATCTGTCCAGAATATAATTGCATCGTTCTGAGTTAATTGAGCTGCGTTGGTTGAGCATTGAATGATTGCGCTACCATCTGTAAGCCTACCTATGGATAGTGTTTGTAATGTTGGGCAAATCAGCACCGAGAAATTTACCTGGAGCTGATTTTCTTTTTGCTGACTACATCCTGCGATAAGGAAAGATATTTTTCCTGTTATTGTTATTGCTGCTAATAGGAATTTGATTTTATTTCCGTAAAACTTATCTATCATTTCCTTATTATTTTATTGCTTTTGATTTTATAATTTCGGTTTTTTCCAATTCCCTTTATCTTATATCAGATTTTTGCGGGTTTATTTATATTGCCGCATTACCATATTTACATTACTCCCTATATTTATATTTACTATGTTTATATTGCTACTTCCCATTTGCCAAGACCATATTTTATTTGTAATCTTACATCCAATTTCAGTTTTTTTACTATATCGTCTAATATTTTGAAGTTTTCCGGTGAGACTTTTACTATTTTTCCCTGATATTTTGATATTTTAAGAATTGTTTCGTGGATTTTAAGGATATCCGAACTTACATAACCGTTTTTGCAAGTTGGGCATTTTGACATCAGGATTTTTTTTAGGCTATATCCTGATTTTTTTCTTGATATTTCAACAAGTCCAAGTCTTGTTATACCGAAGACTTTTGTTCTTTCTTTATCTTTTTCTATTATGCGTTTTATTTCTGAGAACAATTTTCTTTTGAGTTTTTGACCTTTTACATCTATGAAATCAACTATTATTATTCCACCGATTTTTCTTAGCCTTAGCTGTCTTATTATTTCTTTTGCTGATATAAGATTGGCTTGGTATGCAGTTATATCTAAGTTTTCTGTTCCTGTAAATGAAGCTGTGTTTACATCAATTGCTGTGAAAGCTTCGGTTTCGTTGAATATGAGTCTTATTCCACCTTCTATTTCTATTTCATCTTTTAGGGCATTTTGGAAATCTTCTTCAATTCCATATTTCTGGAAAATGAAAGGTGAATCTGATAGCTCAAATTTCACGCTCTCGTGAGTACCTGGGAGGAATTCTTTAATGTATTCTTGAGCTTTTTTTAGTTTTTCTTCTGAATTTGATACGACTCTTTTAAGTCTTACAGAAGAATAATCTCTTATAGCCTTTCTTATTATGTCCGAATCTGACCATAGTAATGTAGGAGCGGGAGAGTTCTTTATTTTTTCCTTTATTTCTTGATACACTTTTAGCAACCTTTCAAAATCTTCTTTTATTAGCTCCTCCGGTGTATCTTGAGCCTCGGTTCTTGCCACTATTCCTATGTCTTCGGATTTGATTTCGTTTTCAAGTTTTGCCAGAATTTTTCTTATTCTGGCTTTTTCAAAGTTAGATGCTATTTTTTTGGAGATACCTATCTTCTTTTCCATAGTGAGAACAACATATTTACCGGGTATTGTGGGATTATCTGAAACTTTTGCCCCTTTGCTATCTATACTTTCCTTTTTTATCTGGACTATTATTTCGTCTCCGGATTTATATTTTTCAATTTTATTTCTTGAAGGGACAAAAAGGTAAGCATTTTTTTCTGAACCTATGTTAATGAAGACTGCTTGCATAGATGGTACAACATCAACGATTTTACCTTTGTATATGTTTCCTGCTGAAAAGTCATCTTGGCCGTTGTGCATATCTAAAAGAATTTCAAAAGTTTTGCCTTCTTCTAATATGGCAACTCTTGTCCAGTAAGGTAGATCTTCTATAAATATTTCCTGTCCTGTGTTGCTTTTTTTATTTTCTAGTTCAGATATTATTTCCTCTTTTATTTCATTTTGTGTGTCTATTGGTAGCTCTTTTTCCGAAAAATTTTCTTTTTTTCCTGTTTTCTCCATTTTCTTGCACCTCTCTTTCTTTTTTATTATTCACTTAAAAATTTTGTTCAGGTATTGCTTTTTTAAAAATTAACTTTATTTATTTTATTTTTTATACAATTTTACCTTTTTTATTTTTTATTTGTCTGTATATTTCTTCTGTAAAGGAGAATGCTATTTTTTTTGCCGGTAAGGAACCAGCATCAACATGCGCACATATTGCAGAACCTGGGAGGTAAGAGGATACATCTTTTAGAGTCTGTATATCTAATTCGGTTGCGTGTCCGTTTTCTATTTTCTCAAAGAGATATTCTATAAACCTTGTACCTTCCCTGCAAGTTGTGCATTGTCCGCATGACTCTTCTGCATAGAATTTTGCCATGATGCGACCAACTCTTGCTATATTTTGACATTCACATATAACAACTACTGATGCTGTCCCCAAAAAAGCTCCGAAACTTGCTATGCTTTCAAAATCAAGTGTGGCTTTTTCTACTTCATCTGGTGTGAGTGGGGGGGCGGAAGTTCCTCCTGGGATTACTGCTTTTATACTTTTTCCACAATCTGTACCACCTGCAAGTTCTATAAACTTTTTCAGCGGGAAACCCATAGGAAGCTCATATAAACCAGGTCTTTTCACATTACCTGATATACAGAAGAGCTTCGGACCTGTGCTTTTTTCTGTTCCTATGCTTTTGAACCAGTCTGCTCCTCTATCTATTATAAAAGGAACATAAGAAAGAGTTTCAACATTATTGACGCAAGTAGGGTAGCCTAAGTATCCTTTTTGAGCAGGGTATGGGGGACGGGGTCTTGGGTGACCTCTTTTACCTTCAAGTGAGTTCAGAAGGGCTGTTTCTTCTCCGACTATGTAAGCTCCTGCACCTTGCATAAGCTTTATACTGACATCAAAGTTGAACTTACTTTTTACAAACTCTGTTGCTTCTTCTATTGCTCTTTTTAAAATTTCAGCTTCATACCAATATTCTCCTCTTATATAAATGAAAAGCTCTCTTGTGCCTATTGCGTATCCGGATATCATCATACCTTCAAGGAGGAGGTGTGGAACAAGAGTAATAATGTATCTATCTTTGAATGTTGCTGGTTCGCCTTCATCAGCGTTGCATACTAAAAATTTTCTTGGAGCTTCTTTTGGAATAAAGCTCCATTTTATCCCTGTTGAGAAGCCAGCTCCACCTCTTCCTCTCAATCCTGATTTCTTTACCTCTTCTATTATCTGGTCTGGATTCATAGAGAGGGCTTTTTCAAGAGCTTTGTATCCGCCGCTCTCAATATAGGATTTTAGAGAAGGGTCTTTTTTCAAAAGAAGTGGAGTTACGACTCCTTCAAATCCATCAACTTTCCAAACTCTTATTTTTTCTTGTGCTGATATTTGGTTTATTTCTATCATTTTGATAATCTACCTCCTTTTTATTTATTCTTTTCTCTGGTTCTGGAACAGGGGGAATTTTGTGTAAGATTTTGGGTCTTTTATTCTAAGAAATTTTCAAGGAATTTAATGAACATTTCGGAGGCTTTCTGGTAAAATTTGTTTTCTCCTGCACTATTTAGGAGTGTTTCTTTTACTTTCTGTAAGTCTTTTGATGTTATAAATCTTATTTTGTTGTCGTTTAATGTTCTTTTCACAAAGGCTATAATTTGGTATCTTCTTTGGGAGATTAAAGGTTGTTCTCTTACTCCTTCTTTCTGTTTCAGGTATTTTTCAAAGAACTTCCATGAGAGCTTCCAATCAAAAGCGAATGCTTTATATTTTTTATCTAGGCTTACCAACATATTTTCTTCCCCCTATTCCTTTTTTTATTTTAATTTTAATCTCTTACTTTTATTTTAAAGGTAATATTTATGTAAGCATTAGATTTTTTTTGCAATTATTTTTGTTTTAGAATATAATTACGAGATCTCCTTCTTTTACGATGTCAAATAGTTCTATTACATCTTTATTTAACATTCTTATACATCCTCTTGATGATGGTTTTGATATGTCGTCTGGAGTTCCGTGTATGTATATAAATCTTTCTTTTGTATCTACAATTTTTCCTTCTTGATTTTTACCTTTGTTTATTCCTTCCTCACAACCTTCGAGCCATATAATTCTTGCAGTTATTTTATCCTTTATTTCTCCAAATTTTCTTTCCGCTTCATCTTTTGAATACGGGACTCTTCCTATGAAGTATGTATCTTCTGGCATACCTTCTCCTATTTTTTTGTATATTCTGTGTATTCCTGTTGGAGTTTTTTCCGATCCGAGTTCGTTTCCTTTTCCGTATTTTGAGGTTGAAACTGGATACTCTTTTATTATTCTTTCATCTTTTATAAGGTAAAGCTTTTGCCTTTCTATTGATACCAAGATCATAATATGAATTTTAAAAGCTTTGTCGCAATGAGAAAAATCCCATTTTCAGGACGGCCCTGCAAAGCCATCAGGACCTAACCTGCTCGCTATCCCCTCCCACTTCCCTTGCACCATCAAAGGACGCAAAGGAGAGAAGTCTCTTGCAAAAGACCTCCCAAGGAGAGGTATAGCGAAGGCTACCCTCAGAACTCGCCAGAGTTTTTGGGAGCTTTTCTCCCCCCTCACAGGTTCCTGCCTTTGGTCCCCCTGCTCTTGGGCCTCTGGCTCACTCTGAGAGCTTTCTTTCATTTCAATCAAAAATTTCTCAAAAAATTTCTTCTCTCTCTTTAATTTCCTCAAATCTCTCTTTATTCCATTCGCCTTGTACTTGTTTTTCTCTTCCTTTAATTTCCCCATCAAATCCTCCTCCATCCTCCCTAATCTCCATAACGCATATTGAATATAAATCTGGCTTTTAAGTAGCTTCTTGTAGTTCTCTGGAATTTTCTCCTTAAACCCTAGTGCTTTTCTACCTATAACATACGCTCCTGCTATATCTTTATCTATAAAATACTGCGGACAATATTTCATCATACCTATAACTGATGTAAATGCTGGATTTACTTTCACTATTTCTATACCATCCTGATTTGCTAAACTCTCTATCTTTTTCAGTATTCTCCTATAAGAGAAAAATTGTAGGATTTTCCTGAGCTTTGCTTTCCCATCTCCTCTTTTGCCTTTTGGGAGCTTTTTTATATCCTCAACTGCTATTGCTTTATTTTTCTCTTTTGCAAATCTTATAACCTCTTGGGCTATTAACCACTCCTCATACTCTTTTCTGTTTCTGCTTTTGTATTTCAAAAGATGGGAAAGATAAATTGATTTATAGCTTTGCAAATTTCCATCAGGAGAAACTTCCGCAAGAGCAAGATGAAAGGGTCTTGCATTCACATCTATCCCTATCACTCCTCTTTCCTTCGTAATTGTTTGAGGGGGAACATCTAATGAAAATTTAACGAAACCGTATATTTGCCCATCTTTGAGTTTTAGTTCAACAGTGTAAGAGAATTGCTCCCCTGATAAGATTTTTGCTAAAAACAAAGCCCATTTATCTGATTTCCCACTCAAATCCCTCTTTACCCTTGCTAATATAAATTTTCTGTTTTTCAAAGCTATTCTTAACCAAAGATTGTTTTTACCTTTTTCAGCAGGGATAAATCTGAGGTTAAGATTGCCTTTGTGAGTTTCGTGCTTTGCTCCTATGCTTATTAGAGTTCCTTGTCTTTTTTCCCTCCATTTTCTTTTGAGTTCTTTTAATCTTTTTCCTTGAAGATGTTTTTTCTTGAGCTTTTCAAATAAAGTTCTACCACCAAAGATGAGCTTTTTTGGGTTCTGACCCCTTGCTTTACAGCTTTGAAAAATCTCTCTTGCTTTCTCAACTGCACAATTTACATAATGAGAATTGAGTTCTGGAAATTTTTGTCTTGTTATTGTGTAAGCTTGTGATGGGGTAAAACCCTCAAGAAGTCTTTTGTATGAGGATCTTACAGCCGAAGAGAAATTCCTCATAAGTTTGAGAATCTGTTCTTTCTCTTCTTTACTTACTAAAATCTTGAAACATGTAGTTATGAACATGTGAGTTGAAATAATTGTAATAATTGTTTTGAGCTTAAAGTGGAATTTTAGCAAAAATCTTTGAATTTGGGGGAGAAATTATAATTTTAGATGATTGCGACAAGGCAAATTTTAAATATAAAGATTTTAAATAAAAGTGAAACAGAAGTGGGGAGCGAGAACTCAGGGAGTTTGTGTTTATTGTAGGAAAACTTGCGTTTATTGTTTAGCTCTATTTTTTAGCCTTCTCTCATACGAATTGTTTTCACTATAACTGATATGACATATAATATTAGGAGTAAAGCTATTGTCGGAACTGCTATAGCTATTCCATCATAATTTTTTATCCATACCGCAAGAAAAGAGAATATTACTACTGATGAGAAAATAAAAAGAAGAATGGAGAAAAATTTGAGAGTTTTTGTGACTATAGAGGTTTTATTTTTTCTTAAAAATATATAGCTTGTGATAGAAGAGAGTAGTAGAAGTATATAGCCTGATGTACCAAATGCGAGCCATATCTCGTCAGTTTTTTCTTTCTCAATAAAGAAGATTACCGTTGCTATGGCAAGCATAATTGTTTCTGCTTTCAACGTTTTTATTCCTTTTTTTTGTGTTTTTACGCTGTTTTCATTTTGCTCCTTTTCTGTTTTTGAAATAAAACTTTCTTTTAGTAGCAGCCTTAAAGATCTACCTATAACTTCTTGTGATAGTAATGTAAAAGATATGAAAGAATAAGCTAAAAATTCCTCTATTATTTTATATTTGATGTTTTGAGGGAATAGCTCAAAAAACGAACTTATAAAACTTACGATGAATTTTTCATATGATATTTGTTCAAAGGTATTCCCAAAAGGTATAATGGTTATTATTGCTGCTATTGAGAATAACATTCCGGATATTGAACCTAAAAACGATATGCTTGGTATATTGCAGTATGATCTTATTCTCTTTGAAACTATTGATGAGAGAATTATTGAGTTAAATCCACCCCACGATGCTGATATTGCTAAAATGAACATAGATGGAAATATGTCGTTTTCATTTACGATAGCAGGTCTTAAAATTTTTTCTGTGAAGGTTTGAGGGGTATTTATGATGTTTTTTATAGCCAAGATACATCCTATCAATATTACTACTGCAAGCGAAATGAGATGTGAAATTGATTTTATTTTGGTTCCACCCCAATAGGGTATAAGTGATATAGTTAATATGTAGAAAATGATAAGAATTTGTATCGTTTCAGAACCTAATATCTTATTTTGATAAGGGATATTATGATAGATAGTTTGCCCCAGAATAAAGGAAATTGCAAATACCAGAACAGATAGGACGATTGATATTCCCAAAAGTGTTTGAGAGGTTTGCCTTATTATTCCAAGTATTGCGTAGAGGAACACTGATATTCCAACAGAATATAATATTTGAGGATACTTTAAAAAAATTCCGGAGACTGCATCAGTTAATATAAAGAACAATGCAAGTAAATTTATTATGCTGAAAATCAAAAAAATTTTTCCTGCTCTTTCTCCTGCGTATTTTCTTAGAATGCTTATTAGGTCTTTTCCTTCATTTTTTACTGATACAAAAAGTGATATGTAGTTTGTTATAAAAGATATAAAGATTGATCCAAAGACAATATAAGGCAGTAGTGCTCTGATCCCAAACTTTAATCCAAAATACACGCTTAATATTGATGGTATTCCTATTGTTGAAACCAAAAAATAGCTCAAAGGAAAAATTAGCTTTTCTGGGATGTATTCTGTTCTATCATATTTTTCTATTGCAGGTGTTGGACTGACGCAATTGAGTTCAGCTCTTGATATCTTGGAAATAAGAAAGTAGAGTATAACTCCGAAAAGTAATGGAAGAAGGAAAAACTCAACTATACCGATCAAGCTTTCAAGGCTTATCATATTCGTTACGATTTTCCTACTCCAAATTTAGTTATTTGGATTATGTGTTAAAAAATCACTCAAATTTTTTGGATTTTGTGATGAAAATAAAAGAGCCACTGAAACAAGAGCTAAAATAAACAAAAGCTGAAATCAGGATTAGATTATGTTTCGCATAAAACCTACTGAAAAGTGAATTATAAATGTTTTTCTTTCTATTCCATATCCTAATTCAAACCTGAAAATTCCGAAAGGTGTATCTAACATAATTCCTGGGCCAGTTCCCTTGAAAAATTCTAATTTATCTCCGTCATGAAATACATTTCCCAAATCAAAGAAAAAGTAAGGTGTTGCAAAAAAGATTTTTGGTGCATATATTTCCGATAATAACACGATTTTATTTTCTGCCGTTTTTAATTTTTCTGGATTTGCTTCCAGATATTCCTTTGAATACAATTTTTGAGGAAAAATTGATATCTCTTGATATCCTCGCGGACCATTCATTCCTCCTATAAAAAATCTCCTTTCTATCGGAACATCATAGAGATTTTCATATAGCATTATTCTGCCTATGGATGCTGCTAGTCCGAATCCTCCGAATCTTCCTATATTGTAATACTCTCCTCCTATTTCAAGCTTTGATGAGAAATTTTTACTTATAGGTTTTATGAATTCTGATTTTATTCCGATTTTGAATTGGTTGCTCTTGCTGAAATTTTGGTTGAAAGATATTGAAGGAAATATCACGAATATTTCTTTTAGACCTGCATTTTCAGGTCTTATCTTAAAGGCATTAGTATCCCAGGCGAGAAGTTCTCTTAGCTCAAAAGATATTGGGATTGAAATTTTTATTTTCTCATAAGATTGAGATAAAGTCGCTGATGAGAAAACAGGTTTCTGTATTGTAAATAAAAATGTACTCGTGTAGAATGGAGAGAAAAGCAGAGATGAGTCAAAACCTCCAATAAGTTTTCTTCTTGTTATTTCTGCACTTGCACCAAGGAATGTTATACCGAAATCTCTTCCAAAGGGAAAAATCCAATAAGCTGCTCTGAAATTTGTTCTGAAATCTATGCCTGAAAACAATATATTTTTTCTTGTGTATTGCATTTTCCCTCTTACACCTTCTACGGTTGATAATCCTCCTGATACCTCTACCTCATTTAGATCACCCTCATATCCTTGTATTGTCAGCATATATTTTTTTGTTGGAGGTGATTGGAGAATTTTGTTTTTATTATTGTTATCTTTCATAAATTCAGATTTGGTATTGCTTTTTTCGTTGTGTATTTCTGATTCCCCTAATTCTGAGAGATTTATCTGAAAATGTTTGAAATATTGAGTTCTTATGATTTCATTTTCTATTCTTTCTAAATATTTGCCGGATATCGTTTTACCTTCTTTTATATCTGCGATTTTCTTTATGTATTTGGGAAAGGTTTCAGTGTATATAAAAATTTGACCAAGCTCGGATTTTTGTTCGTCTCCAACATAAACAAGATAGATGTTTTTCAAAATTTTTGTTTCCCTCTCTTCTATAACTTCTATTTTGAAGTTTCTATAACCTTTATCTTCCAAATATTTTTGTAGATTATCTTTTAGATCTGATATTTTTTCGAAGTCATAGAACAGGGGAGCTTTAGGGATAATACTTCCAACATTTTCAGGGAAATTCAGAACTTGAATTTTTGAGATTACGGTTCTTTCTCCTTCTTTCGCATATACCTCTACTTTTATTTCATCTTGAATTTTTGTTTTCTGGACTTTTTCTATTCTGAACTGGTCAAAACCTTTTGATTTAGCATATCCTACGATTTCATATATAAAATTGTCAATTTGTTTTTCTGTATATAATGCATACCTTATGTAGAAAATATTTATTATGCCTTTGGTTTTTACTCCGATTTTTCTTTTTATTTCGTCTTCATCAAGTTTTTCAAGTCCATATATTTTGAAGTCTGTAAGATAATAGAGTTTTGCAAGTTTTACATCTATACTCAAAATTGTTATGTCTTCAAGATCAATTTCCTTGTATTCTATGCTATCTACTGGTATTTCATCTTTTCTGAGTGATTCTGCTATTAGGTTCTTTATAGATCTTTCGGATATGAATTGAAGTTTCGGAATTTGCGAAAGGATTTTTCTTGAATTTATTCCTAACTCCTTTTCTCTCTCTATATTCAAAAAAACTGTGTGTCTTTTGTTTGGTTTTATTGATATTTCAATTGAACTATCTTTTTTTTCTAATTTTACTTCACATTTGTAAAAACCAAGCTCATACATAAATTCTTTTACTTCTTTTTCAATTGAATTTATGTTGCTGTCTTTCATCACTTTACCCTTAAAATTTTTCTCTAACCTCCTCAATAATTCTTCTTTTTCCTCCTGACTTACTCCATTTATTTTGATTTCGTTTATTTTTTGAAATCTACCGGATATTTTTATGTTGAGTTCTGATTCTTCAAACCTTATACTTTTGAGTTCTATTGAGCATTTTTGATCAATCAGTCCTTCTTCTTTTAGGATTTGTTCGCATATTTTTTCTTCTGATTTTATATCTGATATGAATTTACCTTCAAACTCATTTTTGATTTTTGTTTTTATCTCTTGCAATTCTTTGAGTTTTTCCATCGTTTTGTCGTGTGTAATATTTACTTTCTTTATCATTATGTTTGGAAAGATCGCGACGACTTTGTTTTCTATTTTGAAGTTGTTTATGATTTTGGAGGATGTTAAGTTCTTTAAAATGTTTTGCATTTGGATTGTGTTGAGGCATTTTTCTTCAAGACTGCATATAAAATCAAGAAGTCTTGAACTATATTTTTGGGAAATGGTTTCTTTTACTTTTTCTTTTTCTTTGTTTTTATCTTTCCAGTTTTCACAAGTTATTTTTGCATCGTGTAAACTATTTACTACTATGAATTTGAATTTTTCACCTTCGCAGTCAGCATAAGCTGAAAGTTGATGGATTACGAAGAAAAAATAAAAAAAAGATAGAATTGTTATTCTTGTTATTTTGGGTATCCTACTGGATGAGTGAGAGGAAATTTTCATCAATTTCAATTTTACTTCTGTCTGGTCCAAATGAATTTATCACAACTTTCAATCCGAGCTCACCCTCAATTATATTTTTTATCTCAGAATTCCTTTTTACCTCACAAAGCACGGGAACTACTTGGCTTATATCAACTGTTGTATCTGGTTCATATATTTCTACATCTCTGTATAAATATTTTTCTACATAAAAGGATTTTCCAAGTTTTTCAAGTACATCTGTTTTAGTTAGAGCTAAAAAATCAAAGTAAGCTATGTTTTTTGAATATTTCAAAAGTGGGATATCTAACCATCCAACTCTCCTTGGTCTTCCTGTTGTGGATCCATATTCACCTCCGAGTTCTCTCAAAGTTTGAGCTTCATTTTCATCTTTAATTTCAGATGGGAAAGGACCACCGCCAACCCGTGTTGTATAAGCTTTTACTACTCCCAAAATAGCATCTATACTTTTGGGATTAATCCCAGTTCCGCAAATTGAACCACCCGGGGATGTGTTTGTTGAGGTAACAAATGGATAGGTTCCAAAATCAATATCTAAAAGTATTCCTTGAGCTCCTTCAAGTAAAATTTTCTTTCCTTCTTCTATTTTTTTTCTGAGAAGTTTTTGGGTATCTGTAACGAAATCGTGTATTTTTTCTGCAAATTTCATAAGCTTGCTATAAAGTTCCTCAAAATTGATATCATTTTCGTAATCGGTATAATTGAAGCTCTTTATAAGTTTTTGAGCATATTCAATGTTTTCTTTCAGAAGTGTTTTGATTTCTTGCGAGAAAATGTCTTTTATTCTTATTCCGTGTCTTGCGACTTTGAACTCAACTGCTGGACCGATTCCCATTTTTGTTGTCCCTATTTTTTGGTTGGTATCTAAAAGAGCGTCCAATTTTTTGTGAAAAGGTAAAATTATGTGGCATAGATTTGAAATGAAAAGTCTCCCTTTAAAATCTACTCCTAAATCTTTTAGAGATTTGAATTCCTTTTCGAGAACATCTATATCTATGAGAACTCCATTTGACATGACAGCGCAGCAATTCTCTCTTAAAATCCCCGATGGTATTGTATGTAGAACTATTTTTTTGCCGTCAAATACTACTGTATGACCTGCATTGGGTCCTCCCTGAAATCTTACAGCGTAATCAAAGTATTTAGATAGAGAATCTACTATTTTTCCTTTTCCTTCGTCTCCCCACTGAGCTCCTAATACGAGCAAAACTTGAATTTTTCTCACAAGTTTAAGTTTAAAACAAGTTTAAGTTTAAATAAGTTTTTATAAAGTAATTTCTCTTTTATTTATTTATGCTTATCTTTCTAATTTACATATTATCAACTACTGCTTTTGCGAATTCGGAGCATTTTACTTCTTTGGCTTCTGGGTCTTGTCGTGCGAGATCGTAAGTGAATATTTTTTTAGAGAAAGTTCTGCTTATACCATCGTAAATGATTTTCGCAGCTTCATTCCAACCTATGTATTCAAACATCATAGCTCCTGAAAGAATTAGGGATGTTGGATTGACTTTATCAAGACCTGCATATTTTGGAGCTGTTCCGTGAGTTGCTTCAAAGATTGCGTAGTAATCCCCTATGTTAGCGCCGGGAGCTACTCCGAGACCACCGACAAGTCCTGCTAATGCGTCGGAGATATAATCTCCGTTCAAGTTTGGACATATTATGATGTCGTATTCATCTGGTCTTGTGAGTATTTGCTGGAACATATTATCTGCTATTCTATCTTTTATTATTATTTTGCCGTTTTGTGGTTTCCCTTCTGCGAGTTCTGCTTCTTGGATAGTTTTATCTCCGAACTCTTCTTTTGCTGTTTTGTAGCACCACTCTCTGAAAGCTCCCTCTGTGTATTTCATTATGTTTCCTTTGTGCATTATTGTTATGCTTTTTCTGTTATTTTCAAGAGCATATTTTATAGCTTTTCTCATAAGTCTTCTCGTTCCGAATTCAGATATGGGTTTTATTCCTATTCCTGCGTCATCTCTCAAAGATATTCCGAATTCTTCTTTTAAAAACTTTCTTATTTTTTTAGCTTCTTCGGAATCGTATTTCCATTCTATTCCCATGTAAACATCTTCTGTATTTTCTCTGAAAACGACTGCGTCAACCTTATCTGGATATTTGAGAGGGGAGGGGACTCCTTTGAAATATTTTACGGGTCTAACACAAGCGTAAAGGTCAAAAATTTGTCTTAATGTGACATTTATAGATCTTATTCCTCCACCGACAGGGGTAGTGAGTGGTCCTTTTATTGCGACGATGTGTTCTTTTATGAGTTCAATTGTTTCTTCTGGTAGCCATTTTCCTACTTTTTTGAAAGCACTTTCACCTGCGAGAGCTTCTATCCAATTTACTTTTCGTTTCCCACCGTAAGCTTTTTTTATTGCTGCTTCAAATACAATTTTTGCTGCCCGAGAAATATCAGGTCCGGTTCCGTCTCCTTCTATGAAAGGTATATCAACCTCGTCAGGGACTGTAAGTTTCCCATCTTCTACTTTTATTTTTGACATGGCAATTCAATTTTAGGTAGTTTGAATTTAGTTTGTGTTATCGTAAGAATTTTTGAGTTCAGAATGAAGGAAATTTTATGTTTTGTTTATCTTTTAAAGACCTTTATTTCAAATGAAAATTATCTCTATATCCTTTACCTTTTTAAAGTCCCTGTCCATTGTGACTAATTTCAGTTTATAAAATTTAGCTACACTGTACTGATATATGTCATCAAAATCTAAATTTAATCTTCTTTTAATGCTCACTATTTCTGAATATAGTTCCAAAGGTAGAGAAAGGATTTTTACATTAGGTAGTACATCTTTGATGAATTTTTGAAATATGTCTTCTTTGCCATACCTGAGTAGTATTATGCAGATGGAGTGTAAGGAAAAATCAGTTATGTTGATTTTACCGATGTTTTTGTTTAAGAAATTTTTGCAATTTTCTTTTTTGTCTTGGGATAAGATTACTTCAAGAAAAATATTTGTATCAACTAGAAACATTATCTCCAATCTGATGCTTTATGCTGTAATTGAACGGATGTAAATTTATCTTTTAGGTCTGCAAGTCCTCCCTCCCAGTCAAATTTAAATCCTTTTACTTTGTTTTCTTTTCCTTTTTCTTTTTTATTTAATTCTCTTCTATACTTTTTGATTAAGAATTCAATGTAATCTAAAACTTCTTTTTTTAGATTTTCGGGGAGTTTTCGCAATTTATTCTCAATCTCTTTTTCATCTACTTTTATTTTTGACATGGCAATTCAATTTTAGGTAGGTTGAATTTAGTCTGTGTTATCGTAAGAAATTTTGAGTTCAAGTAGAGAAAGGGTTTTTACATGTGATATTTTGTATTTTGAATGTTATTTCTTAAATATCAAGGCTTGTGGCTTCAATAGCATATTTCATTATGAAATCTCTTCTGGGTTCAACTTTTTCTCCCATAAGTATAGTGAATAGTTCATCAGCTTTTTGTGCGTCATGAATTGTGACTTTTTTTAGAACTCTTGTTGCAGGGTTCATAGTCGTTTCCCACAGCTGTTCTGGGTTCATCTCTCCCAATCCTTTGAACCTTTGAACTATTATACCTTCTCTCCCAGCTTGTTCTGCTTCTTCCAATAACTTATCAGGATCTCCATATTTTTTTACCTCGTCGTATTTACCTTTTATGAGAGCTTTTGCTATTGATGAAAGTTCTTTTTCATCTTTGGTTTTAAGAATTTTAGTTAATCCTCTCTTTAAAATATACTCTTTAAGCTCTGTGTCGTCTTTAAGGTATATATCTTGGTTTTTCTCTCTTACTCTGAAAAGTGGCGGTTGAGCTATGAAAAGGTGAGAATTTTCTACAACTGGTCTCATATATCTCCAGAAGAATGTTAGAAGAAGTGTTTTTATGTGAGAGCCGTCTATATCAGCATCTGCAAGTAATATTATTTTATGATACCTCAATTTTTCTGGGGAACAATCTTTACCTATTCCACATCCAAGAGCCGCTATTATTGCTTGAATCTCATCGTGGTTCAACATTTTTATAAGAGATGCTTTTTCTACATTTAATATTTTTCCTCTGAGTGGTAGTATGGCTTGGAACTTTCTATCTCTTGCTTGCTTTGCGCTACCGCCTGCGCTTTCACCCTCAACTATGAAGAGTTCGGCTTTTTCTGGATCTTTTATCTGGCAGTCTGCAAGTTTTCCCGGCAAAACAATTTCCTCTTTTGCTCTTTTTCTTACGACCTCTTTTGCTTTCTTTTCTGCTTCTTTTTCAAGATGAGTTTGGAAAACCCTTTTTACTATTGTTTCTATTATTTTAGGGTTTTCTTGGAAGAACTTCATTAATTTTTCGTACGCTACTGATTCAACTACACTTTTTACTTTGGTATTTCCAAGTTTTGCCTTTGTTTGACCCTCAAACTGCGGATCCGGTAAAAACACTGATACTGCTCCTACAAGTCCATCTCTTATATCTTCTCCCGAAAATACGATGTCTTTTTTGAGTATTTTCGGAGCGAATTGGTTTATAGCTCTACTCAAAGCAGTTTTAAACCCTGTAAGATGTGTTCCGCCATCTATCGTTCTTATGGTATTTGCGAAAGAGAGGACGATCTCTTCACTTTCTTCCCTATAAAGGAGCGCAGCGGAGAACCTTATATCTTCTTTTTCTCCTTCAATTTCTACCGGGTTCCTGAATAGAACTTGGGAATTTGCAGCTAATTCTTTTACGAGTCCGCTTAGTCCCTCTGATGAGAAAAAAGACTCTTTTTGTCCTGTTCTTTTATCTTGAAGAGTTATTTTAAGTCCTGGAATTATGTAGGAGATTTCTTTTAGCCTTTCTTTTATTACATCGTACGAAAATTCCGTTGTTTCAAAGATTTGAGGATCTGGTTTAAATCTGACCCGTGTTCCTGTTTCTTCAACACCGCTTTCTTGTTTTATTTTTGTTGGAGTAACTGGTTTGCCTCTTTTGAATTTCTGATAAGCTAGCTTTCCGTCTCTTTTTGACCAAACTTCAAGCTCTTCTGAAAGAGCATTTACAACAGATGCACCAACACCATGTAATCCACCTGAAACCTTATAAACTCCCTTCTCAAATTTTCCTCCTGCGTGTAATTTTGTGAATACTACTTCCAGTGCGGATGTCCCGGTTTCTGGGTGTATATCAATTGGGATTCCTCTTCCATTATCTTCAACTTCACAGGAACCATCTTCAAGGATTCTGACGGTTATTTTATTGCAAAAACCAGCAAGAGCTTCGTCAACGGCGTTATCTACGATTTCCCACACGAGGTGGTGTAATCCCTGCGGACCCGTTGAACCTATGTACATTGCGGGTCTTTTTCTTACGGCTTCAAGGTCCTTTAAGATTTTTATTTGTTCGGCTGAATATTCCTGCGAATTGGTCTTTTTTATTTCTTTTTGCTGTTGTGTATTTTGTGAGTTATTTTCTTCTTTATTTTGTGAGTTATTTTCTTCGCTCAATTTTTTAGGGGTTGTAGGTTTCTTTTTTTGTTCTGGTTTATTTTTTTTCTCTTCTTCTCCTTCTTGTTCTTCTATTACATCTTCTATTTTTTCGAACTCCATTTTAGTTCCCCCTTCTATTTTTTTAAGATTTTAGAGCTTTAAGACTATATATCTTAAATATTAAAGCTTTATTTCTTATTGCCTTAATAATTTATTAGTTTAATAATTTGATATTGCTTTTTGGAGATTTTCCGAAATTGTAAGTTTATTATGTTGTTCCCCAGGAAAGGAGAGCGGCACCGTATGTTATACCTGCTCCCAAGGCTGCGAGAGCTACAAGTTGTCCATTTTTCAGGAGTCCTTTTTCAAGCATCTCATCAAGTGCGATAGCTATTGAACCTCCTGATGTGTTTCCTACAAATTCTATGTTATCATAGACTTTCTCTTTTGGTATATTGAAATGTTCGCATATAGCTTCTGTTATTCTTTTGTTTGCCTGATGTGGAACGATCCAATCTACCATATCTATTGTTATTTCATTTCTTTCCAAAATTTCTTTGAGGGTTTGTCCCATATACTTTACTGCAAGTTTGAAGACTTCTCTCCCTTGCAGTTTCATAAAGTGCATTCTTTCTTTTACTGTTTTTTCGGATGCAGGATTTCGGGAACCTCCTGCTGGTATCACGATTTTTTCGTATTCATCTCCTAGGAGTCCGAGTTTGAAGTCCAAAAGCCCAAACTTTTCAGTTCTTGTCATAACGACTGCTCCTGCTCCGTCTCCGAAGAGTATGCAACTTGATCTATCTTGATAATCAGTTATTGTGGAAAGTTTATCTGAACATACAACAAGGACATAGTTTGCTTTTTTGGATTTCAAAAATGTGTCAGCTATTGATATTCCATATATGAAACCGGAGCAAGCTGTATTTATATCCATTCCGCCTGCGTTTTTTATTCCGAGTTCTTTTGCTAAAATTCCGGCCGTACATGGTATAGGATAATCTGGTGTTATTGTGCAAAAGACTATGAGGTCTATTTTTTGGGGTGAGATTTCGGACATTTTTATTGCTTTTTCTGCTGCTTTTACTGCCATCGTTGAGGTGAATTCATTTTCTCCCGCAATCCTTCTTTCTTTTATTCCTGTTCTTGAATATATCCATTCATCTGTTGTGTCAACCATTCTTTCAAGGTCGTAATTTGTAAGGGTATTTTGTGGCAAATATGAGCCGATACCTATTATTCCAGAAAGGATTTTGCTATCTTTTTTATTTATAGGCATAGCAGATTTACGACTTTTTCTTTTCTTTTATCTACCTTTGAATTCAGGTTTTCTTTTTTCAAAGAATGCTTTTACACCTTCTACTGCGTCTTGCATCTGTGAGCATATTGATTGAGCGAGTGCTTCTATTTCTGAGTGCGCTTTCACATGGAATTCTCTTTTCAGTATTTTTTTTGTAAGTTTTATGACATACGGGGCGTTTTCAGCTATTTGGCGAGCCATATTTAAGGTTTCTTCTTCAAGCTTTTCTGGTGGGACTGCCTTTGCGACAAGCCCTATTTTTTCCGCTTCTTCTCCTGTTATGAATTTTGCTGTGAAAAGAAGTTCGCAAGCCTTTTCAAGTCCAACAATTAGGGGTAAGGTGTAAGTTGAGCCCATTCCAGGGTGTATTCCGACTTTTGCGAAATTTGCTGATATTTTTGCATCTGACGATGCTATTCTTATATCACAAAGGAGTGCAAAGGCGAGCCCCCCTCCTATTGTGTATCCATTAAGCGATGCTATAACCGGCTGTTCAACTTCAAGAATTTTCATGAATGAGTTATAAAATTTCATTATTCCTTCTCTCATTCCGGCTGCTCCTGTTAGTCCTTTCTCTGCGGCGAACATCTGTAAAGTTGAAAAATCAGCTCCCGCACAAAATGAATTACCGCTCCCTGTAATTATTACGCACCTTACTTTGTCGGATGATTTGATTTTCTCAATCGCACCAGATAAGCCTTCAATTATCTCGGGATCCATAAGATTTCTTCTTTCTGGTTTGTTGAAAACTACTTTTACTATTTTCCCTTCATCTATTTCTTGATATAGAACTGCTTGTTTTTCGTTCATAGAACAAAAATTTTTATTGGCAGGATCTGCTTTGAGTTTTTTCAATTTTTCTATGCTCGAAAAAGTGGAATTGTAAAATGAGTAAAAATTTGATTAGAGTTTAGGGCTAAAACTTTTTCGCTTCATATACGGGATATCTTGGGACCTGGTATAAATAAATTTTTGATAATATGTAAGCCAGAGAAATAGATCCTGCTGTTATTCCTATTTCTATCCAACCAAATATGGGTTTTTCTGATTTGACTATTTGGAAATACGCAACATCGTATGTTCTTATGAAAAGTCCTGCAAGAACTATTAAAGCTATTATTGATAAAATTTTTGGGTTGCTTTTTATTGGTATGTGGAGTAAGGTGAGAAACGGAATTATGAAAACGAAAAATACTTCTAACCAGAATGTTGTGCTCCAAGGAGAGTAAATCCTTTCAACATACCAGTGGGCAAATTCCGGAATGTTTCCCATATAAGTTACCACAAGTTCAGCATAAAAAAGATATGACCAGAAAATACAGAAACCAAAAAGCAAAGTTCCGACATTAGTCAAATATTTTTCTCCAACTTTCTCTTTAAATTCAGGTTTTAGCATAAGGGATGAGTTCAAAATTGCAAGGGTTGCAAGGTATGTAAGATGCATGGTGATGAAAAACCTTGCTCCGAAAATTGTGCTTAACCAGTGTGGATCAAGATACATAGCCTGATCCCAGCCGATTATTGTGTATCCAACTATGAAGAATGCCAAAATGAGTTTGCTCCAAAGATTTATTTCGCTTTCTATTTTTTCTTTTGTTTTTTTAGAAGTTGGCAAAAATGGAATTTTTATATCATCAAGTGATAAAGATAGAGATACAAGCCTTATGCTAATTAAGTTCATGATAAGTAGTATTACAAAATCTCTTGCAAACACAAATTTTGGGGAGAGCCAACCGAACCTATGGTGTTCTATCTCGTGAGGTTCAAAGTAAGGAAATACTGTGTGCCCTGCGACTACCCACTCAATTATAAGCAGAACAGAAATTACCGGTAAAAGCAAGATACTGAAAGGTATAACTCTCAAAATCGGAATTGACCAGTAGCCTCTGGTGGTTTTTACAAGACCGTAAAAGACTGCTCCACCTTGGGCTAATCCAAGAAAGAAAAGGAGGTTTGTGTGGAATATTCCCCATACTCTTTTTGGGTCTTGCGATAAACCTGCAAAGAAAACTATTGCTCCAACAAAAAATAAAACATAGGCTACCGGGTTTATTTTCTTTTCAAAAAATGGTATTTTGGCTTCTTCTTCTGTAAATTCAAAGTGTTTCATTGCCCTACATTACCTCCTTCCTGCTGATTTTTCTGGTGTTCCATAACATTAGATCCTTGAAGCTTTCTTACAAAATTTACTATATCCCATATATCTTTTTCTGAAAGACCTTTTTTCTGTGCCGGCATTATTACTCCTCCCCCTGCTATTGTGGCGAAAATATATCCGTCACTCAGATTTTTTGCATAATCAGAAGTCAAATCTTGTGGAGGAACCATTTTTTTTGCAACGGGACCGTCTCCCTTTCCTGTCTCACCGTGGCAGGGAAGACAGTACGATCTGTATAGTCTTTCACCATTTTTGAGGGATGCTTCATCTGGTTTAACTGGATTTTTGAGTTCTCGCAAGGAATTCTTTACAAGGACTGGGTTTTGGAGTTGTCTTTTCTTCAAAACCACTGGATTTACCCCTCCTTTTGGAATAGCTTCTGTTTCTTTTATTGGAGCTGTATTATATTTTGATACTGGTGTTTGATACATATCTCTTGACCATGGCCAACTAAAGACCTCTTTTGTGTAAATTATAGTAGTGAGAGCTGAAAATAATATTGGAAAAAACATTGGTATGCCTTTTGTTAATGTACCTTTGACTAATCTTATAAACAATTTTTTACGCTTCATAGTCTCTTACCTCCTCAGCTCCATTTCTTTGCAAAATTGCTTTGACATCATCTACTTTTTCTGTTATTACAACGAGTCCAAATTTATCATCTGTGAAAGATGGTAAAAAAGGTCTCCAACCAAAAAACAAGAATATATCGGGTAGTTTTGATAAGAAAATTAATCCGAGGAGGTTGAAAATTGAACCAAGAAGAACTGTGAGTTCAAACATGACTATAACATAAGGTATCCAAGCTACAACTGGTTTTCCACCAACTGGTAGTATGTAAGCCAAAGATGTAAGTAGAACTAATCCGATTGCACTGAGGAACCCCAAAGTTCCACCTGTAAAAACTGAAAATTTTACTGGACTATCATGTCCCCCGAGCTTTTCAATTATTTCCTCAACTGGAAAAGACGAAATAAATTGTATATCTTCTCTTTTGTATCCTGCTTTTAAGAGTTCATCTATTGCTTTTTCTACATCATCTATGTATGTGAATTTTCCTAAAGCAGCTCTTTTCATTTTCTTCACCTCCTTTTTTTAACTTTCTTTTTCCCTTTTTGGTTTTGGAACAAGTTCTTTTGTTTCAGCAATAGAAATAACAGGTAGGAATTTAGCGAAGAGTAAAAACCACATGAAGAACCATCCGAAAGCTGCTGCTGTGATTAAGAGTTCCGGCCATCTTGGCTTATATGTATCAAACGCATATGGTACAAAATCATGAGATAGCGACATCATAATTATGTTGAATCTTTCAAACCACATACCTATGTTTACAAATATAGAGAGTACGAACATAAGCCACACATTAGTTCTCACTTTTTTAGATATCATAAGTAGTGGCACAACACAGTTGCAGAATACCATAAGCCAGAAGGCCCATGCGTAATCTCCTGTTGCTCTGTATATAAATTGTTGATATTCATATTCACTCCCTGAGAAAATTGCAAGAACGAACTCTACTATATATGCATAAGTTACTATAAGACCTGTTAGAAGGATCATTTTTCCCATGTGATCATAGTGCCAATCTGTTATGAACTTTTCAAGTTTTAAAAGTTTTCTCAGTGGTGTTACTATTGTAACAACCATAGCCATACCTGAAAATATTGCTCCTGCAACAAAGTATGGTGGGAAAATTGTGCTTTGCCAGCCTGGTAATAAACCCGATGCGAAATCCAGAGATACAACAGAATGAACTGATATAACGAGCGGTGTTGCAAATGCTGCAAAGAACATATATGACCTATTGTAGTGTCTCCATTCTTTATCTGTTCCCTTCCACCCAAGTGATAGCAAAGAATAAATGAATCTTCTGATCCCTTTTGCTTTTTCTCTGAATGTTGCAAGGTCTGGTATCATGCCTACATAAAAGAACATCAAGCTGACTGTGAAATATGTCAGAACAGCAACGAAATCCCACATGAGAGCAGATTTAAAATTTACCCACAGCTGCCTCTGGTTAGGGTAGGGCACAAGATAGTAAAAATACCACTGTCTTCCTATGTGTATGAGAGGAAAAAGACCTGCTGTCATTACGGCAAATACCGTCATAGCTTCTGCTATTCTGAAAATACCTCTTCTCCATTTTGACCTAAAAAGATGTAGAACTGCTGATATAAGAGTTCCTGAGTGAGCAATTCCAACCCAAAAAACGAAATTAATGATAAAATGTACCCAGAAAGCCGGTGGAGTAAATCCAGCTGCTCCCATTCCTACTATAACGAGGTAGCCAACAGTTGCAACTCCTGCAAAAACCAAAGCCACACATATACCAAGAGCTATAAAATATGCAAGAGATGGTTTTGTTGCGGCTCTATAAATTTCTTCTGAGATTTCTGATAAAGTAAATTGTTCCCCGTACTTTTTCCCCTCAGGAGTTATTCCTTCGTGAATATTTACAGATATTTTTCTTTTTTCTCTATCGCCTGTTAAACCTACCGATTCTCCCATTTTTATTTTCCCTCCTCTTTTTTTATTTTTTAGGTTTCATTAAATTTTTCATCTATTTCTATGTCAAAGACCTTTTCAAGATATGTCACAGATGGTTCTGTTCCGAGGTCTTTCAGTGCCCAGTTTATTCTTTTTGATTTTTGAGCTTTTTTGACTTGGGATTCTTCATCTTTTATATTTCCGAATGTTATTGCGTCTGTTGGGCATACTTGGGCGCATGCGGGAATTACCTCTCCATCTTTTATATCTCTTCCCTCTATTTTTGCATTATGTTCTGCTTGTTTTATTCTCTGGATACAGAATGTGCATTTTTCCATAACTCCTTTTGAACGAACGGTAACAGATGGATTGAAGAACATATTTAAAGGTTCTGGAATGTTTTTGAAGTAATCATGCCAGTTGAAGTATCTGACTTTATATGGGCAGTTGTTTGCGCAGAATCTTGTTCCGACGCATCTATTATAAACTTGTGCGTTAAGACCATCTGATGTGTGCATGGTTGCATACACCGGACAAACATATTCACATGGAGCATATTCGCAGTGCTGACACATCATAGGGAAGAAAATTGCTTTTTTAGCTTCGGGAGCAAAGCTCTCTTTTTCAAGTTTTCCTATCTTGACTCCGTTATGTTCTTTTGCTTTGCCTTCTTTTATCTCTTCTGCTGATACCCAGTATCTTTCAACTCTTATCCAAGTTATCTCTCTACCTCTTACCACTTCGCTTTCTCCTACAAATGGTATATTATTTTCTACCTGGCATGCTATCATGCAGGCAGAGCAACCGATGCATTTGTCTAAATCTATAACCATCTTCCATCTATATTTAGACGGTTTTGCCGAATCTTTGCCGTACTTTTCCCAATCTCCTCTTGGGAATCTTTTTTTGAGAATTTTTTCAAGTTCTTTTATTTTTTCTTCTCTGCTCTGGTTTGGTAGGGCTTGTAATGTTGTAAAATGAGCTACCTCTCTTGAAAGCTGTCTTGGAACTCCTTCATTTGTTGGAAGTCTTTTTAATTTTTTACCCGTTTTTTCTATCTCTATTCCGTATGCTACAAAAGATATTTCTCCTGATTCATCAAACTTTTCTGGGATTATTTCAAGTGGATTTGCTCCTTTTCCTGATGCAAATCTACCATAGTTTTTATGTCCGCGTCCACATGAGATAGCTACTGCATCTTCTACTATGCCGTTGTAGATTTGAACTGGAATTTCTATCTTTTTGTCTCCTATTGAAACTTTGACGATTTCGCCATTTTTGAGTCCAAGTTTTTCGGCTGTTTTTGGGTTTATTTCGAGGGTATTTCTCCACGATATTTTTGTTGCCGGATCAAAAAATTCCTGCATATGCGGAGAATTTGCTGTTCTTCCGTCATAGAGGTGATATGATGGGTAAATGATTAGTGCTGTTCCTTTTCTTTCAGGTATTGATATTTTTACTTCACTATTTATTTTTTCTGGGGGTTCTATTTTTATTTCGCCTTGTGGTTCGGGGATACCTTGGTTGAAAATTCCTCCTTTTTCAAGATATTTTACCCATTCCTCATCGCTCAATCCATACTCTGCTTTCAGATAATCTCTGAAACTTGAAACTGTAAAGCTTCCTTCTTTTATTTTGTTTGCAACCTGAATTAAAACATCTTCTTTTTGTCTTGCATCTTTATAAAGAGGAGAAATTACTGGTTGATAAAAAGTTATAACACCTTTTGCAACTTCGCTATCTCCCCATTTTTCAAGTGAGTGGTAATCTGGTATTATAAGGTGCGCATATTCTGATGTTTCATCTTCATGATATGAAAACTGAACAACGAATGGCGCATTTTTGATCGCTGATTTCAATCCCGTAAATTCCGGTGCAGAAAAGATAGGTGAATAAGATGAGATTATGAGGATATCTACATTTTGTTCTTGAATTTTTTTTGCAAGTTCTTTTATATCTTTTTGGTTTGCAAGTTTGGTATAGTTGAAGTAATCGGGGACTATATTTTTATCTGCTGTTCCTATGAGGTAGTTTATCACAAGACATATTACACATAAAGCTGTTGCGTTTTCGTCTCCCGATGTAAATGGAGGTATAATTAGGGGGTTTTCTGATTTCAAAATTTCTTCTGCTATGATTTCTACTACTTTGGGACTTACTCCTGTGAGTTCTTCAAATTTTCCTGGTATGGGTTGTTTGAATTTTTCTGCTTCTGGTTTGTTTGATTGTGAAGCTATTTTATTTAGCAAAGCAAGTGCAAAAATTAATTCTCCTCCGGGTTTTATTTCTATCCATTTATCTGCATTAAGTCCTGTCAAATTAAGTCTTGAAGATATATAGATAAATTTGCCTTTTTTGTTTTTCTCTTCATCTACTGAGTGGAATTTCCCGAAGAGTCTTGAATATAGAATGGTGTTTGGTCCAGCATCTAAGAAGTCTCCACTGAAAGATACTATAAGGTCTGTTTTATCTATTCTGAAAAGCGGGATTCCTTCTTTTCCGAAAACTATTTGAGATGCTTTTCTTATTGGAGCAAAGGAAAAAGTTTCCCATCTTATTATGTTTTCTTTGGGTATTCCTATTTTTTCTGCAAAATCGCTGTAGAATTTTTCGGTTTTGCCTGTTATGTTTTCTGTGATGAAGAAAATCTTTTTAGGATCTGTTGATTTTATCTTTTCTGTTAAGATTTCTATTGCTTTTTCTATTTCAATTTCTTCTACTTTATCTCCTGTTTTTATTCTTGGTTTTTTGATTCTGTCGGGAGAGTAGAGTTGATGGATTATGGCTTGCCCTCTTGCACAGGTTTTTCCAGCACTTATTGGATTTTCATTATTTCCTTCAACTTTTCTTGGGATAGCATCTTCAACCTTTACAACTATTCCGCAACCTGCTGGACATCCGGAACATGTGGTTGCATAGTAGTAGGGAATTCCCGGGATTATTGTTTCTGGAACTTCAAGGTAGGGTAGTAGTTTTTCAGGTTGAGGTTTTCTTACACAACTTTCAATAAGTGCAAGTGTTCCTATCGCGACAGATGATTTACCAGCTAACTTAAAAATTTCCCTTTTTCTTATATCTATGCTTTTTCCTTCTACAAAAGTCTCCTTTTCTTCTTTGCTTTTTTCTTCTTTTTTCCTGTTGTTCTTTATTTCTTTGCCGTTTATCATATCTTACCTCATTTAAATTCTCAAATTTTTTTCTTTTTTTTATCTCTCAAATTTTTTTCTCATTTTTCTTTTTCTTTTTCTTTCATTTTCTTTTTATCAGTAGTGGCATGCAAAACATTCAGTTGATGCGTTTTTCTTTCTGTGGCAATCAAGACACCACCCCATAGTAAGCGGAGCAACTCTTTGGGCTGTGTCCATTTGAGCAACATCACCATGGCATTCATAGCACTCAACCCCTTTGTTTATATGTATTTTGTGTGTGAAACGAACAAAGTCAGGGAGGTCATGCACTTTCACCCAAGGGATAGGTTTTCCTTCTTCTGCATATTTGAAGATTTTTTGAACCTCTGGATTTTGCATAACAGAAGCTACATATTTGTGGCAACCAAGACAAACCGATACTGAAGGAACCCCTGCATATTTTGATTTTTCCGCGTAGTAATGGCAGAATTTACAATCTATACCGAGTTCTCCTGCGTGTTTTTTGTGAGAAAAAGCTATGGGTTGAGTTGGCTTTTCCGGAAATGGGATTTCTGAAAAAACTGCTTTCCAGAAATCAAAATCTTTTTCTTTTACAGGTTTTATTTTCTGTTGAGGTTGAGTTTCATTTTTTATTTCTTTTGCTGCGAGAATTATTCCTACGGACGAGAATAAGAAGAACAGTATTATGATTAGGCTTTTTATTGCTCCTGCTTTCTTTGTTAATTTTATTTCTTTTTGAACTTCAATTTCGGTTTTCTCTTCTTTCCTTTCCTCTTCTCTCTCTTTGTTTTTGTTAATCTCTCCCATTTCCTTCACCTCCTTTCTTAAATAGTCCTCTTCTTAAAAATCAAATTTTTCTGTTCTTCACTTTCTTTGCGAACTTTTTTAAAAATCCATACTCAATTCTTTCTAAGATAGTTTTTCTGTTTTACATTTTCTGTTTTTTCAAGAATTTCTACTATGAAAAAATTTCTTTTTGAAGGTATTTCTTTTGAATTAAATAATGTTTTTTCCCGAAAAATTTCCCTCCTTTAAAAAAGCTCATGCCTTTAAGTAGTCGGAAATGAGAAAAGCAAACCATTTGTCTCTCTATGCATCAAAAGACCTAAAAAGTCTAAATATCCTTGCAAATACTACTTTTTCTCTAAAATTAAATTTTTTTCATCTTTCCTTATCTCCTGCCATAGTTGCAATTAGGAGAAAAACGCAGAAAACTATGTTCGCATAAGCGAAAATATCTCCAACATAAATTGATTTTATTATTTTTGGACCTACCTCCCCCAAAACATATCCTGTATTATCATCAGATTTGAAATTCCCAACAGGATCAATTATCCCAGCTACTCCCTTGTTCGTGCTCCTTACAATAAAAATTCTGTTCTCCAAAGCTCTCAGGACTACTAAATTCCACATCTGCATTTCACCCCATCTACCTCCAAACCATACATCGTTTGAAATATTTACCAAAAAATCTGCTCCTTTCAAAACTGCTTCCCTCACCAAATCAGAAAATGCTATCTCCCAACATATCAGAACCGAAAACTTCAATTTCTCATCAACATCAATTTCAAACATTTCTCTTTTTCCTTTCCATGGCTCAAAAAATCCTCCAAAAAGCTTCTTTTTTAAAAAATCTCCTAAAAAATTCCCCAAAAGTTTTTCAATTCCACCCGGTATATACTCACCAAAAGGAACGAGTATTTCTTTCCTCTGAACTCCTTTTATCTTCTCGCCTATGAAAAAAGCTGAGTTATAAAAGTAAAAATTTCCTTTTCCTGAAAACTCAGGAGCTCCAAAAATCAGAAAAACTTTCTCTGATATGATCTTTCTGATTTCAGATGACCAAAGTTTGAAAAATGGAACAGGAAAAGAAAGCTCTGGCCATATCACAATAACAAAATTATTATAATAATGATCAGGTTTTCCTTCTTCTTCGGATTTTTCCTCCTCCTTTTCCTTCCTTACTTCTTCCAGAGCGTTCCGAGTCAGCTCAATTTGCTTTTTCAGAACTAAATTTACATCCTTCCACTTTTCCTCCCTTGAAAAATCCGTCCTTAATGCTATAACTTTCAATTGATTTTTCTTATCTTGTTTTTTTATTGCGTCCTCAATCTGTTTTCCTCTCATAATTCCGAGTGCAAAAGCTGAAATTGTAACTGAAATTGCTACAAAAATGTAGATAGATTTTCTTTTCAATATTGAATCAAGCACTGCTGAACCAATCAGAGAAGAGATAAAGCTCAGACTCCATACACCTGTGAATTCTGAGATTTGCGCCAAGGGTGTGTGAAGAAACTGAATTCCCAAAGGTGCCCAAGGGAAAGGAATAATTTCCTTCAAAACCTCAATTCTCAGAAACTCAACTGATACCCACAAAGAAGGAACGAAAATTGAAAATGGGATTTTTCCCCAAAAGAGATTTGAAAGGAAACCGAAAGGCAAAAGAGAAATTGAGCTTAAAACTGCTGATAATGCAGCAATGCAGAAGAGACCTACCCAAGTTGGAAATCCTCCTTGTCTTATTGCATTCAAAATCCAGATTATGTCAAAAAACCAGAAAACAAAACCTATCAGTAACCAGAATTTCAAGTTTCGCTTTCTGAAAAGTGAGAAGGTGAAGAATAAAGAAGGCAAAAAAGGGATGCAGAGTTGAGAGAGCAGAAGTAAAAATGAGGATAACAAAATGAATATCAAAGCAAACAGGGGATTTTGAAATTGGGTTGAAATTTGAGACTTCATTTATTTTATCTATTTCCTATTAGATTTCCCTTCCTCACACTTTACATATCAGCTTATGGCATATAAGGACAAAAATCCTCAGAAGTGTACCTTATCACAAAAGATGATTCCGAACTTATCTTCCTATCAGTAATAATAAAAGAATATGGAGCAATTGGCAAATATTCGGCCATTACACACTTCCAATCTCTATCATCAAATTTCTCGTGCCATCCAATGTATATTATTCCATCGTTCATACCCTTTAAAATACCAATAGAATCGAAAAATAAATCAGCCCCGCAAGAAACGAAATCAAATCCAGCAAGCCCAGAACATTCCATAGGTTCTGTTGAGAATATAAAAAGAAGAACGGTTTGGGTTGAAAAATCAACATATTTTGTGATATCAAAATCAAAAAATTTGATAGCCCCTTCAAAACCCTTATAATTCTTACATAACTCCTCCCATTCTTCATAAGAGTTAACAACATAATATGTTACCCGCACAGTATACGAAGAACAATCAGGAAGTGAAGATGATTTATTTACTATGCTTACACCATGGGGATAATCGGGATTAGTTTCTGCACACTCTTTAAAAATATAAATTAGTGATAATGATTCTGACCACGCTGAGTAAGGAGACACCCATATAATAGGAAGCCTCTCTATAAATTTTATTGAAAAATCAGCTTCATCTACTTTCCCATCACAGTCATTATCTAAACCATCGCATATCTCAGCTGTTGGTAAAACTTGTCCCTTACATTTTCCCCATACCCCTCCTTCACATCTTTGAATCCCTGCTTTACAAACTCCTACTCCCTCTGTCCCAGAAGGTCCTGAATAACATGAACGCTCTTGACCTATCTTACATTCACATACCTCATCTATGTCCAGATCACAATCGTTATCTTTTCCATCACATACCTCAGCTGATGATGGATTTCTTTTTGGGTCTAAATCATCACAATCTCCTTTCACAATCGTAACTCCTGCTGGCATCTGCCCTTCTTTCACACACATCTTTAACTCGTCTGAACCATATCCATCCTGGTCCTCATCTTTATACACTAAAACATAAATGCAATCAAGCTTTAAACAAACCTTGTTTGAATATCCTGATTCTCCTCCCTTGTTGTATGACACAACTCTCCAACACGCCTCATTACTACCAACACACAAAATCTCATCTTCAAAAATTGTATCTTCTGTTATCCCTACAACATAAAATCCATCAGATCTGCAATCTGAATTTTCTTTTTTTATACACCTTTGAACCTTAAAACCCAATTCTCCTCCTTTCCTTTCCCAACTCAAAATCACTTTATCTCCTTGCCTTTGGGCTTTCAGATTTGATGGAGAATGTGGAGGAGGCTCTTTTTCTTTCTCTCCAACATCTTTTATCTCTGAACATACCTCCTTTACTTCCAAATCATCAAAAGAGCAAACTTCATTTTCCTCCTTACTCTTTTTTGCTTTAACTTTCCAGCAATATTTCCCTGCTTTCTCAGGAGAATCAACAAAAGAGGTTTGGTTTGTTTGTCCAAGTATTTTCTCATCTCCTTTATCATCAGCTCTTGAAATCTCAAACAAAACTTGCTCTTGTGGGCTCATTTTTTCTTTTTCCTGTAAGCTCGTTTTCTTCATATTCAGTGCCCCTAATTTTCCTAATTCCCATCTTAAAATCACAAGCCGAGATGAGGAAACCTCAACTTTAACTTCTTTTATGACGGAATCAGGGGACATTATCCCATTTGGATGGGGTATGGGTATATTATTTTGAGTTATCGAATTATTATTATTCTGATTATTATTATTTCCACCTTTTCCGGTCTTATTTGTACAAAAGCTCAAACCAAAAAACACAAAAGGTAAAATCAAAAAAGAAAAGAGAATGAAAGCTAATAATAATTTTGTTCTTTCCTTTTTCGTTCCCATTTTTGCCCACCTCCCTTGTTTTAAAATTTCCCCAAAATCATGGCATCGTTGATTGTACTGCGTCCTTATAAGCTTCATACATCGCCTCCCACTGGTCTTTACATATTGCACACCATGAGCTATCCGCTCCTTGCTCACCATAATCTCTTATGTTCATAAGGCACATATCACACTGGTATGACAAACTTGCCCCTCTCTGAACTACTTTCTCTATACAGAGCTTGCATTCTGGTTTCCCGAAAGCACTCCCTCCTTCTGACTTCAAACTTTCATTACATATATGGCATTCCGGAGATTGCATAATATCAGCAAGCTCAGGGGGAATTTCTTCGGGAATTCCGGGTCCTGGGTCTCCGAAGACAAAAAGACACCAAAGACAACATAATGGACATGTAGCCCACCCGGGGGGTGGAAGGCATATATATATACATCCTGCTTTTGGGAGACAGAATATAGGTATGCATAAGGGAAGTTTGCAGGATAATGTGCATGCAGCTTCAGTTAGTGCACCGATAACATTTTCAGGTGGGGGTGTGTGTACCCTTATTTGATATGTGTGGGATACTCCATAAGATCCAAAGTCCTCCCTTGTAGTTAATGGAAACGTAAGATTCCCACCAAATTCTCGAAGATCTTCAGGCTCTATTCCTTCGTTTGTGATGATAACCAATGAAATTGTATGATCAAAGGATGCATCTCTTACTCGCTCAAAATTTAATCTAATAGTTACCTGATTTCCAGGAGCTAAAACAACTATCGCTTTGCTTCCCTCTACTGTTGTAACAGAACTTGAAGTGGTCATTGTTCTCGGATCCAATGTTGGAGTAGATAATGTCATGGAAAGCTTTACATTTTCAAGTAAGGAGGGACTTAAAGATTCCAATGTGATCAGAGCGTACATAGTTCCTGTTCCTTGATTTGAAAAAACGAGCTCAGTTGATTTTACAGTGCCAGGCGGATCTTCAACGAATAATATTTCCGAAGAAGGTGCGGAAATTTGATTATATAAGGGTCTCCCATAAAAAAGAGTTTTCATAATAGCTCTCTTCACATTTATTATCCCATAACCGAATATGTTATCTCTACCAGAATCTCCAAGGTCTATTGCGGTTGATGTCACTATATCAAACATCTCACGAGCAGAAAGGAGCGGATTTAGCTTGGAAATAAGCCCAATCAATCCTGTGACTAATGGAGCAGATAATGATGTACCATTAGCTACAATATATGTAGAAACACTTTGATATGTAGAATTACTTTGAGTTGCAGAAAGAAAAGCAGTTAAAATTTCTGCCCCGGGAGCTGAGACTGTAACATAAGTTGCTACAGAACTGAATTTCGCTCTAATCCAACCATATGTAGCCCCTACTACTATCATTCTACCATCAAAACATGGCTGTCTTGCAAATCTTATTGGAAAATCTGCAATTACAAATTGCCCACTTTGATCGAAATAACCCGCAGGACAATAACATGCTGATGGTGAAAAATATGGTGAATAAACAAGAACACACTGGTCTGTAATATCTCCTGGGAATGAGGAAATATATTGACAAACATCTGGGCAACTTCTGGTTCTTCTCTCTAATATACACCTATCCTTCTGACCTTCGCAACATCCACTCGAATTTCCAGCAGCAAATACCAAAATTGTCCCAAGACCTGGAGTTCCTATTACCTGACATGTTCCAGTTTCAGGGAAATAGATTACATCACAATCAGGAGAACCTCCTCTCCCGCAGTATAGTGGGTATGCAAAACCTTCTAAATGTTCTTGAGTAAAATCTTCCTCTGTTAATGGTAAGGTCCAGCTTGCATTTATGCCAACTACTCCTTCAGATGTAGCATCTGTAATATCCATAGTAAATGCACCTATTTCTCCTAGAGGCCCACCATCACCTATATCGTAAGGTATAATTCCATCTCCTCGGAGTGATGACCACATCATCCCTGCTATTCCTATTGAGTTGTTGGTATGAGCTCCCGCTACTCCTGCCACCGCAGTCCCATGAGGCTCCTCCCTAGGATCTAATAACCCCACCCTTGACACCGTGCGCTCTCCTGTCCTGTTATGTCCATAGAACAGAATTTGTCTTAGATCTTCATGTGCTAAAACTTCATATGGTCTTGTAGATGTTACACTTGAACCTACTCCTGTATCAACAATAGCAACAAATTGCGCTGGAACTGAGGTGAAAACCGGAATATCATTAATTTTTCCTCCATAAACAAATAACCATCCTTCCGGAGCAGAAACGGCTCTAAAATACCACTGGTCTCTCCCTTGTAATTCGGGATTTCCCCCTATTAGTCCCCAATAACCTGGGTCATTCGGTTCGCTTTTAGCTTGCAAAAATATTACTGGCGTTATAATGTCTGGATCCGCATGATGCACCCTCGGATCTAAAAGTATTTTCTCAAGCACAGAAAAAACCTCAAAAGCATTCTTTGTCTCCAATCTTACTACATACCTTAGCGGTGTAATCCGGTGAAACTCCGTTATCCCATAATCAGAAAATATCTCAGAAGCATCATAACCAGGCTTAATTGTAACTACCAATTGTGGTGCTACCAAACCTGTAGGAAATACCATGGAGCTTGCAAAAAACATAACCGGGCTTTGAAATAAAAGCTCCTGATCTAACTCCTCCCTTAAAGTTTCTATTTCTCCTAAATTTCCAATTTCAACTACTAACACCTTACCTATTCCTCCACCCATAGTTGTTGGAATTGAATTAGGTATGAATAATTTAACTAAATCTTCAAGGAGAAACACCCTGAATTTACTTGATAACTCCCTTGATATATCTTCTAAATCCCTATCTTGCGGAATTGTTATGACCTGAAACCTCGGTAAAGCTATTAAACCTCTTTTTCCATCTCCCCACTTTATCCAAAGTGAAGATAGCGCTCTATCAAAATGAACTTTCCCCTTGCCCTCACCCTTGAACTTCCTTGCTAAAACCCCTCCAAAAATCTCACCTCCTCCCTCTACCTTTATCTCTCCTCCACTCGCTACAAACCCATAAATCTTACCCTTGCTCTCTACCTTTACCCCACACTTTGCTATCACCCTCAACTCAGATGGAAATACTCCTACCACTGACTCTCCCTGAACACTCAAACAAAATCCTCCTTCTCCTTTTTCTTTTTCTTGCCCTCGCCCTTTACCATTTCCTTTCCCTTTATCTTCTCCCCTTCCTTTCTTTTTCTTCTCCTCCCTCTAAAAACACAAATGCTATGCCCTGAAATTTTAGTTTTGACTTACCTTCCAACCTTATCCCTTTCAAGTAATAAACTCCCGATGGTAATTCAAGCTCCTTACCTCCCTCCAACTTCAATACCCCATCTTTTAAAAACTCAGAAGGGATCTTTTCGTTATCGTTGTATTCCTTCGCCCTCAAAAATGCTGATTCAAAATCTGGTATGACAATACTCTGTGTCAGTCTTTCTATCCCTCCTCTGACCTCAGCTCCCCCCTCTATCTTATATACTCCCTGCGGACCTAAAAACAATTTTCCTGTAACTTTGGATTTTCCCTCTGCCTTGAAATTCCCATTTGTTGCAACAGAACCTACCTCTAAATTCCCTCCTCCATACTCGCCTTTCAGTGAAACAAATCCATCTACCAAAAACTCTCCTTCCAACTTTATCTCATCTTTCGCTAAAATTGCATAATCCGGTATAAACCCTCTCACTCCCTCAAATCCTCTATCTCTTATCTTCTCTGAAAGTAGATCAAAAATTGATTGAGGTACTGAAATCTTGGGACTCAACCTTGCCTTACCCAGATCTTCCATTTTCCTGCCATAATAATCTTCACTTTTCCTGCTATCACTGCTACACATCACAAGATATACGGATACACCAAGATATAAAAACAAACTCAGAAGCCTTCTTACTATTG
>Ga0079997_118374_pt1 | contig 43052 bp, 45 predicted proteins | sample PerSpoCPS_CMetaG_FD_69200 | JGI IMG/M metagenome (GOLD analysis project Ga0079997, IMG submission 69200) | Archaeal communities from Yellowstone National Park, Wyoming, USA - Perpetual Spouter C (PS_C) MetaG (SPADES assembly) (version 2) | ecosystem: Environmental > Aquatic > Thermal springs >... | reverse complement strand
ATGACCAAGGTTCTCTACGATTCCATATGCTAGGCCTAGTGGCTAGCGGCTACGGCAACAAGGAAGCGATCAACGGCCTCCTTTCGAAGACCTTGGCGATAAAGCAGGAGGGCCGCTCACTACTGGATAAAGCCCACAGCGCACTACTATACCTAGAGGCCTCAAAATTCATTAAAAGTAAGGACGGCTCTTATACCGCCACAAGGCTTGGCAGGAGGGTTGCACAGCTATACATCGACCCGCTGACGGCTAGAATTATACTAGCTAGGCTTGACAGCATTGAGCAGGCGGGCCCGAAGGCGGAGGATCAAGCCCTGCTAACGATATCCTCAACACCCGACGTAGAAGACCTCCCACATCTCCAGCCCGCATTAGACTGGTTCCCAGACGCAGCGGATTTTGATACCAAAGCGATCGCTAAAGCTACCGTCCTGAAGGCTTGGATTAACGAGATGGGTGAGGGAAGTATATGCGATAGGTTTGGTGCCGCGCCGGGAGACATACACGTACTCTCCGAGTCTGCTTCATGGGTCGCTCAGGCCGCGGCTGAGCTTGCCCAGATGGTCGGTAGAAGGGATGCAAGCAGACTATACTTAATGCTCTCCGAGAGGATAAAACACGGGGTTAAGGAGGAGCTGCTACCTCTTGTCTGGATACCGGGTGTTGGGAGGGTTAGGGCTAGGGCCCTATACAGCGCAGGTTTCAGAAGACCAGAGGATATAGTTCAGGCAGGGATAGACAGGCTTTCGAGAATACCGTCAATTGGGGAGGGGTTGGCGTTGAAGATTGTTGAGGCGGTGAGGGCCGGTGCAGGACAATAAATCCGTTAGGTGGTTTAGGCATGTCTGAACAGCTTGTTAAACGCTACTACAGGACCACCGGAGTACCCGCATTAGACCAGCTGATCTACGGATGGCCCAGGAGAGGTCTTGCACTAATATACGGTAGCCAGAAGGCCGGTAAGACAACCCTAGCGCTACAGGCCGCTGTAACAACCGCTCTGGAGGAAGGCAAAGTCCTCATGCTTGACACAGAGTCAGGTGGGATAGGTGAGCTAAGGCTATACAGTCTGGCACAGGCAATGGGTGTAAAGGAAGACTTGATACCGCGGGTACTGTCTAACATAACGGTTTACCAAGCTGGAGAACTTAGCGAGCAACACAGGATAATCCTAGATGAGTGGGATAGTGTACGTAGGGGGTCTGACGTAAGCCTATATGTTGTTGATAGCATTGCATGGCTTTATCACCAACGGGTAATGAACGCACCACCGGAGCATGTAGGCAGTGTAGCAAGAGAGCTTATGGGTAGGCTGGAGCTACAGACAAAGACATTAATAAGCTACGCAAGAGACAGCGGTGCATCTATAATATTTACGAGCTGGAGCGCATCCAAGGCAAAGAAGGCCTTCGAGGAGCACCAGAGGAGGGAGATGGAGAAAGATGCCAGAAAAGGAGTAGTAGATGTTAGAGACCTAGACGTTGTTCTAGGTACTTATGGTGAGGACTACATTGGGGGGAGATTCATAGGCTATATGGCTAAGGTGATATCTAGGATATGGCGTCTACAGGGAAACCTAAGATTCCTAGTAGTAGAGGCACATAGGGAAAGACCAGATAACATAGGACTATACATGCAGATAACAGAGAAGGGCCTACAACCAGTCCCGGAAGCCAGGCCAACACCAGTCGAAAAAGAGATGCTTAGAAAGCTTCTACAGGAGGAGGATGAAGCTGTATCACAAGATACCCCTAGGAGTGGAAAAGATAGACAGACTACTACAAGGAGGAATACCAGCAGGAAAGACAAGCATAATATACGGCCCACCTAGTAGCGGTAAAACACTAATAGCCATGGCGGCCACAAAAACATTCACATCAAGAAACGGCATAGCATACTACATAGACACAGAGCTTAAAACGCCACGTGAATATGCGACACCTGCGGTATATGTAGAGGCTACAGAAATAACGCAGCTACTAGACACACTATTAGACATCTTTAAGAAGGCCAGGCATGTAAGACCAGTACTCGTTGTAGTGGACAGCATATCCGCTGTAATGCACCACTTCACCATAAACCACCCAGACTATGCTAGGGAGAAGATGCACACCCTAGCACATATAGCCCACCAGCTCAACCAAGAAAATGTCACACTATTAGCAGTATCCTGGCATCTCGGAGGATATCATGGAAGATATCTGAACCCAGCTCTCGTCATGAGAGCTGAGAAATCCTATAACGGATTTAGACTCGTAGTTGAATATGGTGAAGACATGCTGACACCCGTTGAGGAGCTGGTACCTATTGGGGAGGTGATAAGCATTGCCCTAGCCTGACTTTTTCAGACGAAGGAAGACTGATGAGAAGACCTCGGCTACCGGTCGTCCTAACCCGCGGTCATGTATACTGGTGAGGGCTTCAAGATTATGTGAAGGTAGTTCTGGATAGGAGACTCAAGCTACAGAACGAAACAAGTTTTCTAGGTAGTAGGTACAGAAGTTGTATAGCGTTATATGAGACAAAGCTATCAGTTAAAGGGGTCTATGTATATGTACGATGCGCTGTAGGTGTAGATTCAGGAATTATTGGTTCTGGAGGCATCGTATGGTAGGAGCTTTCTGAACGCCCTAGCATTCCTCAAGAAAAGCATCAAGAATATAATCCAGCACATGTATAGGAAAATAAGATAGAAACCAAGTCATAACCATACATAGTGTCTAAATAACGGGTTTATATAGCTGAAGACCCCCCATGGTAGCCTCGCGAGTCGAAATAGGCACGTCTAGAGGGTATTTAAAGCCTTATTTGGACACTATCATGGGTTTATCGAGTAAAACTTATATAGTAAATAGAATTAGGATCTCTATTGGTGCATGATGGAAGATCGTCTAAGAGAGAAATTAAGGTATACTAGAAGGAGTGCTTTGAGCACAGCGGGTAAAATTGCTATCACCACTGTACTGGCTGGTGTAATTGCAGGTATAGGTGGTTATTATGCTGGGTCTAGCACGGCATCCCCGTCTGTAAAGACTGAAACTATTGAGAAAACAAAAACTATTACTGTTACGGAGACTGTTGAAAAAACTCCTACTGTTCCTCCTAAGCCCGATAAACTTATTGTTAGAGCATGGGGTGGTGGATGGCAGTATGCACTTGATGAAGCTGTCTCTAAAACATTCACTAAGAAGACTGGGATAAAGATCGAATATGATAATACTGAAGATAGTGAGTTGCAAGCCAAACTAATAGAACTAATCCCAGCAGGTAAGACTCCTCCGGTAGATGTTAATTGGACAATCTCAACAAATGCTTATCTAGAGTCAACTTGGGGATTGACAGCAGATATGCTACCCGATGAAATACCAAATATTGAAGATATGCTACCCCAGGCTAAACCTCCTTCTATACGAGGATATAAAGGGTACCCGTTTGTCAATGTCTATAGTTATACGTATGTCTTAGGATACTTAACAAAATATTTTCCAGAACCACCTGATTCATGGTGGGTTTTATGGGAGCCACAATATAAAAAATCCGTAGCAATGTATGACGATGGTATAGGATTCCATGCCGTATTGGCTAAGCTAGCAGGTCTCAAAATCCCAGAAGAATTATCGCCAGAAAAGATGGAGCCTGCTTGGGATTTATTAAAGAGGCTTCTACCAAATATTGGAGGTCTTGGGGAAGATCCCGACTTAAGTACGTGGTTGATCAGAGAAGAGATGAAGCTTGAAGTAACGATAATAACTAATATCCTAGAAGCAGTTAGGAATGGTGCCAAAGCTGCATGGGCTGTTCCAAAGGAAGGTGTAGAGATGCATACGGATGCGTTAGAAGTTCCTAGAAACCTACCTCCTGAAAGAGAATATTGGGCTAAACAATACATAAACACAGCATTGGATCCAGAGGTACAGGGTAAATGGGCAGAATTACAGGGAACCCCCCCACTACATCCTAAAGCCCCCATCCCGAATTACATGGAAGGCGACCCTGCTTTTCCAGTGAAGAAAGAGTATATTGAGAAGATGATCATCATTCCCTTAGATATCCTAGTCAAGTATCAGAAAGACTGGTTTGCAAAGTTTGAGGAGATAACCGCCGGCATAGCCTAGTAATCAATGAGGTCAAATGTTAGGAAACTTAATAACTTTCTTAATTTTTATGAAGGAGAAGATACCTAGGGCTATTAAGAGAAACTTGGGATACTTGTTAATACTACCATCAGTACTCTCGATTGGAGTAATGTTTACAGGTTTAATATATCTAGCTTACTTGAGCTTTCAGACATACGATATTTTCCAAAGGTTTATACCTGTTTTAACTCTGGAGAATTACTACAAGACAGTTTTCACCTCAGGGTCTCAAACGACTTTTCACAGAACATTCTATCTTAGCCTCTTAGCTTCATTAGCCAGCGTAGTCTTAGCAATACCTTACGCATATTATACAATAAGGACTTCTTCACCATTAATCCAGAAACTTTTAATAATCTCTATCCTCATTCCCTTCTTTACCGGAGACGTCATTAAAGCATATGGATGGTTAGCAGCACTTGGAAGAACTGGTATAGTAGGATGGCTCACGGAGAAACTTCTGGGGTCAGCAATAAGCCTTATCAACACCCAAACCGCGGTCTTCATAGGTTTGGTGCAATTACTTCTCCCTCTCTCCGTGTTGATAGTTGCTCCATCAATAGCAGCTGTTAATCGAGAGTTAGAGATGGCTGCAGAGAACCTAGGAGCTACACCTTTCCAAACATTCATTAAAGTAGTCTTGCCGTTAATTAAGCCCGGAGTTCTTGGAGCATTTATTGTATCTTTTACTATTGCAGTTACTGAATATGCTGCACCGGACCTACTTGGAGGAGGAATAAACAAGTTTGTTGCCAACTTCATCTATTCGATAATGTTTAACGCGGTAAATTATCCATATGCTGCAGCTGCGAGCATTTTCTTGACACTAATAGTGTCACTCATAGTGTACTTAATTCTGAAGATTTGGAAGATTGGAAACATCTTTATTAGAGGATTGAGATAGAATGGGATGGTTTTATAAACTTTTCTTGAGTTTGACTGTTTTATTCCTCGTATTACCGACTATTATAATATTCGTCGGATCCTTAACAGATAGTTCCGTAATAGAGTTTCCACCAAAAGGGGTTACGTTGAAATGGTATCCTGTAGCAATCTCATCGGAATGGTTTCTGAAAGGATTAATAAATAGCTTAATAGCTGCGGGTTTCTGCACACTTCTTTCGATACCAATAGGTGTACTGACGTCATACGGTCTACTAAGGTATAGAATAAGAGCAAGAAATGCCATCCAAGTATATCTACTTCTCCCATTCACTGTGCCGCTCGTAGTGCAGGGGGTTTCTCTTCTCTTTATTTATGCTAGAACTGGATTAGTCGGGAACATTCTCGGAGTAGGTTTTGCATTGATGGAGATAAATCTGCCATTCATGATATGGGCTGTTACATCTTCAGTTAATGCTATGGACCCAAATCTCGAGAATGCTGCCAAGAGTCTGGGAGCGGAAGAGATACAAACATTCTTTTTCGTAACCATACCAGCTCTAATGCCTGGAATACTCTCTGGTTCTCTTCTAATGTTCATTTTAGGACTCAATGAATTCATCACAAGCTTGATACTAGTAACTTTGGATATCGCCACGTTGCCAGTACTACTCTATACTCAAATTAAGACAGTCATATCTCCCATTTCTGCCGCAGTTTCAATCATCTATTCGCTGGTCGCCGTAGCTGCCGTATATCTTCTAGATAAAATAATAGGTTTAGAAAATTATTTAAGGTGAAGCTATCTTGAATATTGGGTACGATAGATTGAGCGAAGAAAAGTTAGGGTTTAGAGTCCTCTCAGCAGGGAGAGACTGTGTAGAATGGGAGAGGAGGACTACTGAAACATATATAAAATGTAAGATCGAGTCTGGGCTAAGAAGAGAGTGGAGGATCAATACAGGGATAAACTTTTTCAACCATATGATCGAAATGCTCGCTTATTACTCTGAGTTTAATATAGACTTAGAAGTAGAGAGCAGTAGGTATAAACTTTTGCATACAATCATCGAAGACTCAGGGATAACTCTAGGAAAAGCTTTTTACCTATTAGCACTTGAAAGAATTAAAGAATATGGAATTAGAGGATTTGGCTTCGGTAGGTGCATATTGGATGAAGCATACTCTGAAGCTCGAATATCTTTTGAAGGTAGAGTCGGATGCTGGATGATGAGAAACCTAGGGTCAGAAAAGTTTATGTTTGTTGAAGATATTCACGAAGAATCCATTGAAGCATTCTATGAAGGTTTCACCCAAGGGATGAGAGTCACTATACGTATAGATTTACTTAGAGGAAAGGATACACATCATCTATGGGAATCAGTTTTTAGATCATTAGGAGAAAGCTTTAGGCAAGCTCTTACAAAAAATGAGTGGAGAAAAGGCTCAGTAGCGGGAGTAGAGAAACCGGTTGATTAATATGAGAGAAAGGCTTGCTACCCTTGAGGTAGTTAATCTTCATAAGAGGTATGGGAACACAGTAGCTCTTCAAGACGTAACATTCTCTATCGAAAAGGGGGAGCTTGTAACGGTGCTAGGCCCCTCAGGCTCCGGCAAAAGTACGCTACTTATGAGTATCGCTGGGTTTGTTAAACCTGATATAGGCGATATATACATCAATGGTTTAAGAGTTAATGACATTCCACCATATAAGAGAAACGTTGGAGTCGTTTTTCAAAGCCTTGCATTGTTCCCGCATATGTCTGTTTATGAAAACATAGCCTTCCCACTTAAGATAAGGAAGCTTCCAAAAAATGAGATTAGAAAGAAAGTTGAGAAGATGCTCGAGATAGTTAAATTAACTGGGGTTGAGAATAGGAAAATAGACCAGTTGAGCGGTGGACAGAGACAGAGGGTCGCAATCGCTAGAACACTAATATTCGAGCCGGCAATACTATTACTTGATGAGCCCCTAGGCGCTCTCGATAGAAAAATAAGGGAGGAGATGCAGAGAGAAATAAGGAGCATACACGAAGAAGTGGGAGCAACGACTCTCTTCGTTACCCATGATCAACAGGAGGCAATGAGAATTGCAGATAGAGTCATAGTTATGAAGGATGGAATGATTGAACAAATAGGTAAACCAGAAGAAGTATACAATAATCCTAAAACATTGTTTGTTGCAGAGTTTTTAGGAGAAACAAACGTAATTAAAGGAAGAACCAGAAAAGAAGCCGGTAAAACGTTATTTATATCAGAGAATAATCTAACTTTCCAATTGCCAGTGGATACTGAAGGATATGGATATATTGCTATAAGGTCTGAAGACTTCAAGATATGTTCGACTAGAGAAGAAAGAAGTAATCTACCCATGAATTTTGGTAGAATCGTTAACCGTCTATTTGAAGGAGACCATATGCTCTATGAAGTGGAATCCAATGGGATTATCTTAAAAGTTAAAGATACAGAGATGTCAAGGGTCTTTCATCTAGGTCAAGAAGTATATTTGACAAGCGAACCTGAAAAGATCAAGCACTTTCTAAAGTAATTCTCAGGCTACCATATAGACCATCCTCCATCGATTACTATTACCTGACCTGTTATATAGTCAGATGCACGGGAAGCTAAGAATATTATTACTCCTTTCAAGTCATTAGGCATGCCAATCCTGCGAAGAGGAATCTTACTTAATGTTAATGACAAATTATCTAAGTCAGATATAAATTGGGAGGTCATCTCGCTTGGAAAGAACCCAGGAGCTATAGCATTCACATTTATTCTGTAAGGAGCCAACTCTAGCGCTAGCTGTCTTGTCAATCCTAATAATCCTGCTTTACTCACAAAGTATGGAAGTTCTGGAGTATCATCTGCTATCAATCCATAGATAGAAGAAACATTGATTATCTTTCCGCCTTCTCCTATTTTTATCATATTCTTAGCTACCTCTCTACAGAATAGAAATACACCTGTTAGATTAACGTTCAAAACTTTCTCCCAATCTTCTAACTTCATTTCGATAGTGGATGAAGGTATAGTTATGCCAGCATTATTAACTAAGATGTCAATCTTACCCATATCATCAACTATCTTCTTTACTGTTTCTACTACGTCCCTCTCACGGCCTACATCGCATTGGAAAAATTTAACAGCGAACCCTCTAGAATCAAGAAAGCTTGCTACTGATTTAAGTCTCTCCACTCTTCTAGCGACTAGGACTACTCTTGCACCAGCTTCACATAATGCTTCAGCCATGATTACTCCTAAACCACTAGAGCTGCCCGTAACTACGGCTGTTTTCCCATCAAGGTTAAATAGTTCATATACCGCCATAAGGTATCACCATTACAGGAACAGGACTCAAATCAGCTAGCGATGACACGAGATTTTTACCGGTACTTTGAGTGGGGTTTCTTCTGGCCACTACTATAAAATCACAACTCTCTTCCTTGACTAATTTTGTTAAAAGTTCAGCCGGGGTAGTGTTACCATCATATTTTATTATTCTTGTTTCAATGTTTGTTGAGTATTGTTGGAGAATACTTAGACAGTCATTAATCCATTCTGTATGCGGCAAAGAGACAACTAATTTAGAGGTCGGAAGATAAGCTATGTCTAGCGCAGTTAAAATTATGGCACCATCAAATCCTAATGCTTGTAGAATTTTTAGTAAAAACTTCGCATCTTCAACTCCTCTCACAACCATGAGACATTTTCTAAACATGTCTAAATCTAAAAAATCTCACTCTTAAATATGAATGTTGTTGCCGGGAAGATTCCGTCAACTTAAGCTTTTCTCTTCTGATCTGCACTTATTCATACCGTCTATTTTGTGAGGGTTGTAGGACGCCAGTATTGTCCCTACCCATTCTACATTCTCCCTCGCCAAAAGAATCGGCGAGAAACAACCCTTTGATCAAGAACACAACTCCTTCGTCCTATGGTTGTACGAGAAGTTTGAATGCTCTCTGCATCTCATTGGAGACGATAAGCAGGTTCACTATATACACGAAAGTGTCTGCGGTTAGGGTTACTGGTGGAGCCTAGACTCTATTGGTCTAGGCTATCTAATGATTTCAGAGCAAAAATGCTTGTTGGGATTCTCTCGGGAAAATAGAGATATGTTTATATACCAATTGGTGTAAGAAAGAATGTGAGTGTTTTTCCTATTTACCATATCGGGGAGATTCCTGCAGATACGTTAGAAAGGATAATGAGGCGTTCTAAACTTGAGATTGACCGAATAATAGGGGATGTAAAGAACATAATTAATGAAGTGAGAGAAAAAGGTGACGAAGCTATTGCAGAATTCCTGTCCACGCAGGTTGGTAGGACAGTAAAACAGGAAGAAATAGTCGTTAAGCAAGAAGATATAGCAAAAGCGTATAAGAGCTTAGACCCCAAAGTTGTCAGAGCTATAAAACATCTAATAAGAAATATCAGAAAGTTCCATAAAAAACAGCTGCCGAAGAATTTTGCTATGAAAATCGAAGATGGTGTATATGCAGGCTGGATAATCGTTCCATTGGGCTCGGCCGGATTATACATACCCTCAGGGAAAGCGGCATACCCCTCGGTTGCAGCAATGGTAACCGTTCCAGCAAGCATTGCAGGAGTCCCTAGGATAGCTGTTGCTTCACCACCTGTTGGAAACGATCTTGCCATGGATCCCGCTACCCTAGTGGCAGCGCATCTTTCAGGAGCACATGAGTTCTATATAATGGGTGGAGCACACGCAATAGCAGCCTTTGCATATGGAACGAGACTGGTAAAGCCAGTTGACGTTATAGCGGGACCTGGAGGACCATATACTTACGCAGCCAAACTTCTAGTCAGAGACATAGTCAAGATTGATTTTCCGGCTGGACCTAGCGAGGTGATGGTTTTCGCAGACGGTACTCTCCCAGCTAGATGGGTTGCATGGAATCTTTTGAATGAAGCTGAGCATGGACCAGATTCTGCAGCAGTACTCGTGACATTCTCTCGAAAGTATGCTGAAGAGGTTAATAAAGAGGTGGAAAAGGCTTTGGCAGGTCTTCCAGAACCCAGAAAGACTTACGTATTTGAGAACTCAAAGAAATATGGTGCCATAATAGTTTTTGACGAAATAGACAAAGCGATAGAATTTATAAACATGTATGCGCCTGAACATTTAGCTCTAGATAGTAAATACGCTAGAAAAATTTTTAAAAAGTATCGTAAAAGGTTAGTTAATTTTGGCACAGTATGTCTTAATACACCTATCTCAGCAGGAAACTATGGCATAGGACCTAATTCCACTCTTCCAACAGGCGGTTACGCTAAAATATACTCCGGATTAAACGTGGATACCTTTCTTAAGAAGTTAACAGTAGAAGAAATTAGAACAAAGAAAGGATTTTTAAAGATGTTAGACGTTGTTGTAACACTAGCAGAATATGAAGGATTTCCAGCACATGCTGGTTCAATGAAAGCCAGATTAGGTTAAAATGATTATCACATTATCATCTTCCTTCATTTCTCATCCGTTGTCACATGTTTTCCTTCTTAAATTATATTGATTTGCTATCGGATGAAGATTAAACTCTGTTATGTGCGATGGATTTTTGTAAGATAAAACATATGATTTTTGCCATATATTGGTTGCATTTTTATCATTTTCGATAGTATCCTTAAACTCGTCTAAAAGAATGATATTTTAGGTGAACTTGAGTATCATTTCTTAACATTTTATCTATGGGGCTTAAACCTGATGGATGAAGGATGATAAAGCTTTCTTGTTTGATGCAGAATAGTTAAATCTTTCATCTCGGACACTCTATCGCAGATGTGGTCTTACAAATAGAAATTAAAACCCGGCTACAGACATAAAGAGTTAAGCTTAAGTTAATGAGCGAACTCACTATTGCAAATTAAAACGATTTATATTCACCCAAGTTTCTGAAGGTTACATGACTGGAAGAGCTCTTACGGGTGGTGGGCTTCTGCTAAAGTCGTTAAAGAAATCAGGTTTTGATGTCTTCTTCCTGAACTCTGGGACGGAGTATGCAAGCCTTCTACTAGACTATCGTCTGCTTGAGAAAGCTGAAAGGCCTGAGATGGTGGTGTGTCTTCATGAAGCTACTGCGGTATCGGCAGCATACGGCTATGCTGTAGCCTCTGGGTCGTTGAGCGCGGTGCTGGTCCATACCACGCCCGGGGTGGCTAACGCGCTGAACAACATCATAAACGCCCAAACAGCACACATTCCTGTTCTACTTATCTCCGGGATAACCCCATTTACACAAAGCGGACACCAAGGCTCGAAAAATCTTAGAGTACATTGGGGACAGGAGACGAGAAACATAGAACAGCTTGTGGAACAGTTTGTAAAGTGGAGCTATGTGGTCAAATATGTAGCAGAAATACCGGAGGCTGTTGCACGAGCTGCCGAGGTTATGTCAGCCGAGCCTCAGGGTCCGGCATACATAGGAATACACCGTGAATGGCTAATGGAGAAAGCTGTAGAATCCCAATCGTTTCCTGTATCCACTTTTTCCATCAGCCCAGCACCGCACCCTGAAGTCATCAAAGATATTGCTTCACATTTTGTAGCATCAGAGTATCCGGTGGTTTTGACACATGCGGCGGGAAGAGATAGAGAAAACGTAAGGCTGCTTGTTGGACTCGCATCCCTTACAGGGTGCAGAGTTAATTATGCTCTTGGAGATTATGTAAACTTCCCGACAACAAACCCATTTTCATCTCCTGCAGATCTATCTAAGGCTGATTTCATATTGGTGATTGAGGCGGATGTTCCATGGATACCGGCTAGGCATAAAGTGCGGGAAGAGGCTTACAAGGTGGTGGTGGGCACCGACCCCTTAAGGATAAATTACAACCTATGGGGGTTCAGGTTTAACGTAGCAGTAACTTCAAAGGCATCTACTTTTCTTAAAATGCTCGTCGAGGAGCTGAGAAATATCCGAGCCGTAAATGCTGATGTCTTGGAGAGCAGGCGGTCAAAAGCTTTCGAGGAATGGAGTAGTTTGCGTGAGAAACGTGAAGAAGAGGTGAATGATGATTTTAAGAGAGGAGTATTAACTAAAAGGTTGGCGTCATACCTTGTGGGTAAGGTAGCCCCCTCCGATGCTGTGTTGCTGAACGAATACTCTCTCAATCCAAAGTATATAGATAGAGAGGTGCCGGGAACTTATTTCTGGGAACCTCCCGCAGGTGGTCTTGGGTGGGGTCTCGGGGCTGCGCATGGTGTGAAGATGGCGCACCCCTCAAGCTTTGTGATAGCTGTAGTAGGTGATGGAAGCTTTGTTTTCAACAATCCTGTCTCTGCATATGCTCTTGGAAGATGGTATGAGCTGCCTGTCTTAACGATTGTGTTCAACGACGGGTGCTGGGGAGATGTTAAGAAAAGCGTCTTGGATACGGAGATTTATAAAAGCATAGACGAGATAGGTTTTCTCGAAGGAGCCGATTTCTATGAACGACTTGACGTAGCGAAAATAGGGGAAGCATGCGGGCTTAAAGCCTACAAAGCAGCTGAGCCATCTGAGGCCTTAAATAAAATTAAGGAGGCTGTAGAGACTGTTAGACAAGGTATTCCCGCCATTGTTGACTTACAGGTCTCAGTAACGTAAGCAATCCATCGAATAACATTTGGTTCACTTATGCAAGTTATTGGAAGAGCTGTAGTTTTACGGAAGGCGATATAATTTTTTAATTCCGAGTTTTCTCCACCTCCTCTTATATGCCTAAGAATACTATTGTGCCGTTCTCCATGACACAAGCTTTATCACACATAGATAGTGCTTTTTCAACGAATTAATCTACTAAGAAGATTGTTAAACCCTCGTCCCTGAGTTCATTAAGTTTGGTGAATATTGTTTCGACAACACGTGGTGCAAGTCCGCTGATCTGTTCGTCTACCAAGAGTAGCTCGGGGTTTGCCACTAAGGCCCTTGCTATTGCCAGCATTTGCGCTTCGCAGCCGCTGAGCTGACGTGCTGGTTGATTGAGCCGTCCCGTCAAGATTGGGAATATTGTCTAAACCATTCTGTTCTAGCCCGTAATTCTTCTTCGTTTTTAATATTGAAGCCTCCTGTTAAAAGGTTCTCCCAAACAGTCAGATTGGGAAACAGCCTTTTCCCCTCGAGGACCAATGATAGACCTAATTTCCTTACTTTGTGTACTGGTAGACCCGTTATGTTAATGTTTTTGAAATATATTTTGCCTGAGTAGGGTTTTATAAGTCCCGCGATTGCCTTAGTAGAGTGCTTTTCCCTGCGCCGTTTGAGCCGATTATCACGGGCACAGTACCCTTCTCTAAAGCTAGGTTTACCTACCAAAGAAGTCTTAAAAAAACGAAAAACCCTCCCAGAAGTCTTAGACGACAAACCCCGACGCGCAGTCAATACATCAAATAACGGCCCTAGGCCATCAGGTTTGAACAGGATTATAACGAGAAGAATGACTCCGAAAATAACTTGGTTTAACCCAATTATAACAGCACCTAGGTTTATGCGTAGATACTCCTGGACTGATAATAGGATTATAGAGGTTATCGGCGGTCCCCAGAACCTTCCAAGACCGCCTGCAATAGACAGTGTGACAGTCTGTATGCTTATCCAGCTGTCAAATAATATGGGATGATAAAAACCGACCATGCTAGCGTATATTCCTCCCGTTCATAGATGCTATGAAACTGTAAATCAGTAAGGCTATGAGCTTGTATTTTCTCACGTCGACACCCAACATTTCATTAGCTTCTTCGTTATCTCTAATGCTCTGGGGATACAGCCCAAGTTTATTTCTACGAACACGGCGGACCATTATAAAGATTGCAGCAAGTAGTGCTAAAGATATGTAGTAGTAGAAGGTTTTGTAGCCTGACCGCATGAAGATGGGATCTAATTCCACGTAAGGAATATAGCGTTCAAGCGGTCCGGCGACATCTGTTCACATCAGAAATATTTTTTGAAGTATTAGGACGAGGGAGATGAGTCCATACGTTACTACGTTCAAGACTCTAAAAAGCTATTTGAACTCTTGCTCGATGTTAGGGAGTTTTCTAATCTTTGGCTCATAGCTAGAAAGGGCGAAGCTTCAGACTCAGAGAGGAAGAGGCTTAGCGAATTAGTTGAAAAGCTATGTGAAGAGCTTGAGGTTCTACCTTTTCGGGGACGTTTAGTCAAGCATCTGCTTGTGAGGAGGCCAAAGCTATTACCTAAATGAGCTGCTGGAGTGCCAGATGCCGTCGACAAGATTCTAGCCCTGTTCAAAGAATACCTGAGCTACGTATACGATCAAGCTGTATAGCAGAACATAAGATCTAGCGAAACTAGACGATTATATCAAGGGTATGCAAACAGCGAAAAAGGACCCGGAAAAAACGAACGGCTTAATGTTCGAGATAATAGCGAGAAGGTGGTTGAGGGAGGTTATCAATAGGCATTGGATAAATGTCCAAAATCTATTAGTCCCCATCAAACCAACACCCCTCCAGCCAAAAAGTGGTTACACTCAATAGAGATAGACGCCTTCTCCTTGACAAGATTTGATAATCAATATAGGGCGGCTGTTGCAGAGGTTAAGTGGAGATTTCATATTATTCCCGACAAAGGAATCATCGATCTTAAAAGAACTCTTCCGCTCAAGGATGTGGTAGTCGATAGGTTGGAGAAGTTAACAGAACATTTTAATGAGTGTTAGGATCCCTTCTTAGCTATGTCGAGATGGCACTAATTAGCGCCCATCCCGTAAATGGTAAAGATAAGCATGCCTATGCTCTCTCCGAAGCCCTGTCACACAAAGGGATTAAATGCGGGAACGTAAAAGTTTACGATATTGAAGATATTTATGAATTGGTTAAAAGTAGCGACCACCCACTAAAGAAGATCATTTCATATATAAAAAGCAGTTACATCCCAACATAGTATCCAAAAAGAATGAAGCTTTCTACTATATAGAATGCTGAACAGCATAACCACAATCAACCTTAAGTTTCTATAAACTAACACGGTTATGGAATAAGTTCTATGGTGGCCCATCACCAGTCACATATCTGTATGCTAGCATGGAGTCCCACATCCTACGTCTCATCTCAAAATCGTCAAACTCATGTTCCTTTAACCTTCCCCTCCTACCTTTCAAGGGCCTACGCCAGCCACATATCTTACACTCCAGATACCCTCTCTTTGTTGGTTTTAGTATCCAGCCGCATCTTGGGCAGTCGTCGGGCCTGTTCTCCTGTCTCAAGCCCTGACCAAAATACCGTTACCACGCTACCTAATAAGCTACTTGGATTCTCTACTCACCGCTTTCTTAACCAGCCATCTATCAGGTGTCTTCATTTTCACGTAGTGTCTGTGTTGAGTGTTCTTTGCTGAAGCTCTTGATAAGTTCTTTCTCCAGTAGTGTTGCCGGTATTCCCGGTAGGTATATGTATGTTCTTCTTCCTTCTTTGTTGCTGCTTTTTATGCTTAGTCTTAGGTATCCTAGGTCCTGTAGATGCTGTAGTTTCTCACGGTAGAATGTGTATCCGTATGGGTCGAAGCCCATCTCCTCACATACAACCCTATAGAACTGGTACAGCTCTTTAGATGTTATCGATGTCCTGTTGCCTGATAAGGCCCTTGCCGAAGCCAGTAGGATAAGCCTCTCATCCCTACGCAGATATGATAGGTTCTCCCTCCTAATGGTTGGGTATACGCTGGCCAAAGCCTTCCTAACATGCTCAGCTGTGACCATGTCGCTGCCATCCAGCTCTGCGAACTTACCAGACCTCCATAGAAGGTCTATAGCGTATCTGGCATCCCTCCTATCAGATGATAGCTGTGCAATGAACTCCAGTATCTCATCGCTTACAACACCTTTATGGAAGGCCTCCCCAGCCCTATAACGAAGTATATCCAGAAGCTGGCTATAGTCATATTCCTCTAGGTGTATGCTGTTGTTTCCTAGGCCGCTGAGTGTAGATGCATCAAGACGGTTAAGGAACTCAGGCTCACGGAAGACAACAATAAGGGAGATTAGGTTCCCCCTCTCTGTGTCCTCGCTGCTCCGTGTCAGGAAGTATAGTGGCTCCCCACCCTCCTGAGAGATTAATGCCTCAACATCATCAAGACAAATAATAAGCCTAACCTTATGCATACGTAGATATCTTATGACCTTCTCGAACATCTCATCATCTGAGTATCCTCTGCTTGGAAGATCCGTACCAAGATTCTCAGCAGCCTTACGTAGAACAGCGTAAACAGACCTATGAATCCTACAGTTAACATGAACATATCTCACGTTAACACCAGACCCCCTACCCTCACGCTCAGCAATCTGTCCAAAGAGCTTAGACAGGCTAGTCTTACCGGTCCCAACGGCACCAGATATAACAACCCTTGTATGGAAAGGTCTCTCACCATATATTACTGATGAGAAGTAGTGTAGTAGCTGTTTAAGCTCACCATCCCTGAATAGAAGCCTCTCAGGAACATACTCGGGTGAAAGCCTCTCCTCATCCCTAAAAACCGCCATGGCCCAGAAAATCCAACAATATTGGGGTAAATAAGTAGAGAGAGTAGCGTGAAAGTGCGAAACACTATATAAAAGCGTATTTAGGGGTGTTTAGACACCTATCAGAGAGGTTAGGCCACAGAGCTTAAGATTAGGTCTTCTTACCCAGTTATACCATCAAGGGCTAAGACGTCCATCAACCCTCATAGAAACCTTAAGCATCCTCTCCAAAACACCAAGCCTCTCCTCATGAGACATAAGACATGACATCAGGAAGACATCGAATGCATCACGTAGAGGATGCATCGTCCCAGCGTGTACATACCTGAAAGCCTGGTCTACCAGCCTGTCGAAGACCTCCCGCTCATCACGTAGAAGAGCTTTCCTGAAGGGAGACCATCTGTTAACCTCTTCCTCAAGCCTCTGCCTGTATGTTAGGCTATTCCTGCCCATGGTATAGTACAGCATTGTGGAGGGATATATGTTGAGAGAGTAGTGTGAAAGTGCATTAAGCATTAAATAGTGTTACCGATTTCACTCATTGTTTAAGCCTTTAAATGTATTCGGATGTAGTAATGCCGTGGATGGTGAGGCCAGGGTTATAGATAGAGCTAGTATAGGTGTCATTAGATGCATCTTAGAGGGTTGTAGGGCCCGTGTAGAGCTTAAGAAAGGTCTTAACGCAAGGTCTGTTCAAACAGGTTATGGTAGGCTATTCTTCAGGCAGGGAAGAGGCTGGTCCGCGGGCTTCAAACATCTATCCATAGAATCCAAGAACCCAGCCACCATCAGTATATCCATGTCTTTAAGGGAGGTTGTTGGTTTGGTTAAGAACTTCTACGGTGTTGTCTGCGCCCCTATGGCTAAGATAGACATACCTCATGGTAAGGATATTTGGCTAATTATGCTTGCACCCATCTATAATACGCCATTAATAGAGGTATCAAAGCCAGTACTAACGGCTGATAGGGCCTCTGTACAGGCCTCTCTGTCTGTTGAAGATGGAGGCCTCAGATACAGCCTAACCGCATACGGCTCAGGCTTCAGAAGAGCAGGACTAGAGCTTACCAGACACGTATACACAGGATGGTCAACAGCCTTCGGACGTGAAAAGATTACAGCATCAGAGAAGCTTGCTGAGGCATGGCCCGGAGAAAACATCCAATCCACATGGAAACCTGTCAAAAGATTTACAGAACCAATACTGATAGCCATGAATTCTATTCCGTCTAGAAACGATGTAGTAACATTACTCCAATCCCTAGGATGTATAATCCACAATATTCTATTACTGGGGCCACGCATACTACACAGCCCTTTCATGGTAGGAGATGGAGAAGCAGTCACATACAGGGTCAGGCTAAAACTGGACGGAAAAACCATAGACGAGACAGAGCTAAAGATATCATTTTCGTAAGACGGTTATATTTTTGGCAGGATGTCCTTATACTTCTCCATCCTAATCTTTCTTCCTTCAGGCTGTATTAGCCACGTCATCCAGCATAGCTTAGTAGGCCTATAACCACATGATATAGCTATCTGCTCAGCCTTCTTGACGAACTCAATGTCATTCTCTATAGGCTCTAAACCGGCCTTCACCAGAATCCCATTAACAACCCCTCTTAACGATCTTATCAGGCATCACCGTATCAACACCACCCATCATTCTCAGATACTGAAATGTGACCAATCCGACCCCTTTAACCCTCCCAATAGGGTCTTCCCACCAGTTTTCAAGCCTCGCATTAGCAGCCCAAGTCCTGAGAGCTGATTTATCGTCTTCGCTTAATGTAGAGAGATAGGAGGCTATACCCTTAGCTATAGCCCAAGACCGCCTATTCTTCTACATCAACTCATTAATGTCTGCTTCTGCAATCTCTTTTAGATTCCTTATTCTCCCGTTCTCTACAAACCTCTTACCGAACTCCTCTACCTTTGGGACTACTGCTGTGAAGTAGTTTAAACCTATCGATGTGAAGGCAGCATCAACAACCATCAAAACAACACAACCACCCAACCTCTCGGTACTCAGACACCTAGAACAATACACATCAAGCCCAAAAACCCTACACATATAACTGTCAAGAATCTCTTTCAATGAAGACATCAAAACACATTGAGGTATAGCAATTTTTAATAATTTATTCACCCACATCTTGCCCCTTACGGCTTGGCCTTTGACATTACCTATGATGGAATACTACGTTTTCCCCTTGATTTATCTGGAGAACCACTCAATCCTATACTCAAGCCCCTCTAGGGTCCACGGATGCCAAGGCCTTTTCAACAACTGCGGCTTGTGCTAATCCCTTAAATCTTTGGTGTCAGAAGCCTTCTCTGGATGTACTGGGTGAGCTAAGCTGACGAAGGTGGAGGAACAACGACGGGTTGAAATCTTCTCGTTTGAGCATGGGCTTGATGTGAAGGATTTTGTCAACCGTTACATGGGTGTTGTTAGGGATGCTTTGGATGCTCTATGGGGTGTGGTTAGATGGGAGATGAGGGGGGGCTTTTGGGTGCCCTCACTTAAGGGACTAAAACAGGTTGAAAGAATGCTTCGGAGCAGGTATTTGAGGGACTGGCCATACTCACAGCATTACGTCAAGATGGCTGTAAGGAGTGCCAACGCCATCATCGAGTCTTGGGGGAAGAAGTATTTGAAAGGAGAGGCTTCAAAGGAGAAGCCCACACCTACGGGAAACTACGTCAAGATCAGGTGGCCTTTCTTCAACTACAAGGACGGGATACTAACCATACCCATAAAGCCCAACGGCGAATACATATCAATAGACCTGAAGAACACCCCGTTCTGGGACAGGATCTCAGGATCGAAGCTCGTGGAGGTAAGACTAGAGGAGAACAAGCTAACGGTAATCATTAGAAAGGATATACAGGGCTAGCCATTTATCTATCTCCTTCTTCCAAGGGTTGTGGGCGAGGACCCTCCTCGGGACGACGACCAGAACCATGCACCTACCCCTATGCCTCCAAAACTCCCTAACAAACTCCAGAGCAATCCGCGTCTTACCCACACCGGTAGGCGCCTTAACCAAAAAGAGCTTTGTCTATCAGTCTACATGTCCTTGCGGAATCAACATTAACTAGGTAGCGCTTCACATAGTCGTGCAATACTTTCAACTTCTCAGAAATGGTTATTTTTCATCAGACGCGCTTCAACCCTACATTTTTAGCTACATATAGTATCTAATATCTTTAACCAATTCGTGAGGTTGTAACCCGGCCTTAAGTATTTCAACTATGTTCGATGCATATTTTGTTGTGACGGGTTCCCTGAGCATTAAATTGGTATTATTCCAATCCATCTTTGTTAATGCAAGTATCTCTTTACCTAGTTTTTCAAGTTTGGTTTTTCCCTCGTCTATATGAAATTCTAGCGGCTTTGGGATACCTATACCTGGGTAAGTTTCAAACGATTTAACATAACCAGTTGTGTATATCAATCCTGTAGTTTCATTAATTTTTTGGAAAGTTCCTCTAGAAGGAGCCATTTTATCGCTTGTGAACATCCTTAGAGAAGGATTTTCAATGATATTTACTAAGTCGTAAATAATACCAAGTTTAGCTAATACGCTTCCCACTCCTCGCTTTTCTGACGCGTTAAAGAAGGTCGTTTTATGTAGTACCACTTTTTCAGGTAAATTGCCTACTCTTCGTTTATATTCTTGAATTAGCTTTTCGATTAGCGATGTTATCTTTTCCTCACTAAGATGGTAGCTTCCGTCAGTTTCCAATGTAAAATCTTTACCAAAGGCTTCGCTCGTAATGGATACCATCGATACGTGTTCTCCGAATTCATCAAAGATTTCTGCTAAACCTGAAAGAACGCTTTGTCCATTTTCAAGTTTCCTTATACCATAAGCTATGCCTATAAATGATTTAGTGTTTGTAAACTCCTTTAACATCCAAGGTACACCTCCTGCCTTAACATATAATCCAAGAGAAAGGTTCCACATATTTTCACATTCATATGTAGACGTAAGCGTTTTCTCGGTCAGTATTTGGGTCACTATTTCTCTTCTAATAGCTAATGCTTTTAAGAAATTTCTAAGATTTTGCGATTTTTGAGGATTATCATATCTACCTAACTCTCTAGGAATCTGTATTATAAGGACATCATATCTTCCCCTCATTCTGTCATGAAATTCTTGAATTTTTTCATCATACAATTGAACGATTTTTTCAAATGTGTTTCCCATTCCCACAATTCTTGAAATATCTTGATCCGTTAACTGAACAACTTCACTTTCAGAAGGGATTTGTATAGGTACTTTATAGATTGTTTGAAAGCCTTCATATGGTTTATCTCCTACTTTCTGCGACGGAAAATACGAGTTTAGTTTATTTAATAAACTTATGATTCGAGATGGTTCTTTACAAATTAGTCCTAGCCTGATTTCTGAAAACTTCCTTCTTTTAGAATTAAAATCTAATGGCCCATGAACTAATAGACCAACCTTAGGATCGATGACAGTTTCCTGTATTCCAAGTTTAAATCTTAATTGAGGCTCAGTCCAAACTACAGCTTTACTCACCATAGAAATCGGCCTCCACCTCTTCTGTTTTAATAAACTCAGAGTCAAAAACTAAACCCCTTTCCAGATTTCCAGCAGGAATAACGATTTCCTCCCTCCCCTCACTTAGAAGCCTAATGATGGTTTCTAAAACCTGCTTTTTTGCACGATTTGATTTCAATGCGACCCCTCGGAGGTGGTGGGAAAAACCCTTCCTTCTCATTAAAGGAGGCCCGACTTCCTGAAAGGAATCTCTACCGAATATTATATCTTCGGGCTCCAATTTTGATTTAAAAGGTAGGATTGGTTTTACTTTCGGGAGCATTGTAAGGACAAGCTTATCCTCAAGAAATTCTAACCAGTAACGAAAACCTTCAAAAACAAGGAGTCTCTCTCCACCATCATTGTAAATTTCATAAACCAGCTGAACGCCTTCAAATTTTTCTGGCCCTAAAATAAAAACTTGATTTCTTCTTCTAGGTCTCCAAATAAAATGATGTCGTATAAAATAAAAGCGCAAGGACTTATAAAAGATTGGTCTAATAATTTCCCAGTTATTGATGATATCTAGATTGGTTGATGAGACGTTTGAAATTCGGAAACCGTGGCCTCTCAGTACTGTACTAACTCTTTCCTCATCTCCCAGAAAATATAGCCTTCCACCATGTAGGTAATAGCAAATATCACGAAATGAACCAAGAATTTGATTCAGTTGAGTATACTGGATGTCCACATCCAAAGTTTTAAATTCTTTTGGGTACTCTTTTAACGCAAGTGAATTTAATATTAGTTCACCCATCTTGAGTGTCACCTCTTTCTGTTGGGAGAATTTTCCTAATTATATCACCAATGATTGGTATGAGCTGGAATAATCTTAGAATGCTGATTTCTCCTCCTTTTCGTAGGATATACAAAATTCGTACAAGCCATAACCAAAACCACACTAGAAGCCCTGGTACTAAATCATATGTAAAGAGTTTAGTCCAATCCTTCATTACTTCTTGAACAAAAACGATTAGATGCTGATAATCAAAAGCAGAAATTTTCATCAGTATATCTGGCAGAAAGATAATGGTGAAGAAACTTGTTATTCCAGCTATTAAGAGTATAATCCAATACTCTTTCTTTCTTATGCCAAGATAACCCTTTTTAGTTGTACGAAAAGCATCCTTTAACATTTGAAATTCCTCCTTAGTTAACTTAACAAGGTAAGAGCGGTTATGAAGATCTAACGCCTTAAAAGCGAGAGCGTGAGTCTTTGGATCAATTTTAGATAGTTCATTTAATTTAGGAATTCTTTTAATAGTTATGGAGTTATCTTCAACAGTTATGTCCCTGGCCCAAGAATGGCCTTCCCTCCTTTTAGCTTCAATAATTGATTTTATTGCCACAGGAGGATAGCCGCTATTCAACAAGCTTGTTATCTCTCTGAGCCCTCTTTCCAGCGAAGGCATAAGTGAATTCCTGAATTCATCTTCTAATCTTCTTTCTAATTCTACCATAAACATAACAGCGAATTCCTCATTTCCTCCTTTGAGAAGTATACAGAGTTTAGCAAGTGTTTCATCTGATATTTTGTCTATTTGTCTTATCAGTTCGTGAAGGTCATCCATACCCAGTTGTAGATCCTCTCGTCTAAATCTAAGACCATATAAACAGTCTATCGCGCCCTCATAGTTCCGATTTTTAATGAAATCTTGGTACTTTCCCATCACCCATGAGGTAGCTGCTTGAAGTAATTCATCAAATTCATTAATACCAGAGAGTGATGTTAAAACTAAACTTGCAAATTCATGGTTGTTTAACCAATTTCTTTTCTTTGCCTCGTTTAAAAGCAAACTTAAACTTCTAAGCAGTTTAGCTGATATTCTCCTTTTCCTGTTGTATATTACTTTAGTTGCAAAGCACAAGCCCAAAATAAATTCAGTAGTGAGAAACGAGTTTAATTTTATTTCTTCAATTTTCTTTAGATACATATTTAATAGAGTTTCAATTTTCTTAAAGGCTTCATTACTTAAATCTTTCAAATATAGAGCGATCCATGAAATTGAATAGAGATTTTTGTCGGCATAAGCCCATTCAAATTCCAAGCGAAGCTGGTCCTCTAATGCTTGAAATACAGGATTTTTCATCTCAGAATACATCAATTCGGTTTCCTTTTCCATCATAATTCTCCTCTAAACGCTTTGTCAAGAATTGAAGGAATAAGTTTTTCAAGTTCGTCCTCTGTTTTTTGCTGAAAGCTCTCAAGGAATACTACCTTTTCTCTTAGTTTATCAAGATATGCTACCATTCTTTTTTGTTCATCAAAAGTAGGAAGAGGAATCAGCATGGAAGCCATTTTTTCCTTGAAATCTCTTTGAATGTTGCCCCGGAACCTAATGCATTCATTTCTTCAACTTTAGTTAATAAAGCATAATAAATAAAATCAGGTAGAACTTTAGTTGTATTTTTTATTATAATTGCCTTACAACCCTGATTGAAACACATGTCGTCTCCTGCAATTGCTATATGACCTATGGGGGCTCTTGTAGAAACTATTATAGCCCCTTTATGTACAATTTTAGTAGAACAACTCATTAAGCCTCTTTGAGTTATTTTCCTTTCAGTATCAAAAATAAACTTCTCTGTTACCTTACCTAAATCTTTTGGCGTAACCCATTTAATATTTCCATCCCAATATTCAGGGACATCGGTTCTAGGTGTAGAGCCTGTTTCAATGTAAAATAATCTTTCATCTCCTAATTTTACCCATTCCCATTTTTCCTCCTCGTCTGCTTTACTGAAAACTTTGTTTAAAGCAGCCTGCATTATTTTTTTAGCTTCTTCTCTAGCTAGCTTCCTAAGCCTCTTAGCCTCTTCAGCTCTGCTAACAAGCAGCTCTAAACGTGAAACTATGTGCTTTTGTTCTTCGAGAGGTGGAAGCGGAATAGGATACTCTAAAAATGTGTCTATTATAACTCGCGGCTGCCTTGTCCCAGTTATATGGCTCATGGCAAAATTCACGGTTTCTTTTCTTCTTAGATAGTATGCAACATACTCCCTGAGTGCTTTTGTCACGATAAAAGGAATAAATTCAGTGGTACAGATACCTTCTTCTTCAGGAACGTATACCTTATTTAAGTAAGGTCTGAGTTTACCGTAAAGAACATGCCTTGTATCGAACTTGTATTTCATGCTTCTTATTTCCTTGCCTAAGCACTTGACTTTCTTCAAAAGTTTACCAGTATTGCTTTCAATGCAATCCATATTAACTAAAAAGAACTCTTTATCAGAGTATTCGTGTGGATTAATTGACTGACGGTCTTCTTTTAATATTTCTTTTAGCTTTACCCATCTCCATTCGTCAGGTAGATCGTGGGTTTCTTGGACTATAGCTTCTTTTGGTATCTTCTCTGCTACTTCTATTTTTATGAAATCATCAAGCGTTTTAACACTTTTCACCTTTCACCACCAAGAATATTGCGAATCTCTTCAAGAACTTCCAAAATATGTCTTTCTTTTTCAAGAATACTCTCCACGAGTTCTTCTGGCTCCACATATATTAGTTCTTGTTTCTTGTTCGGGTTTCTTGCAGTTAAGTCATAATCTCTTTCCCTAATTTCCTCAATGGAAACTATCCATGAATTTTCTGAAACTTCTTTATTTTTCCATTTTTCGTAACAATCGATTAAATGGTCGTCCTGTACAGGATTTGCTTTAGTGTAGTTCTCCCTATTTGGTGGAACGAGCTCATAATACCATATTTCCTTTGTCGGTCCTGTCCTGTCGAAGAATACTAAATTAGCTTTAGGTCCTGATCCTCCTTTTGGAGCTATATAGGCAAAAGTTCCAGAAGGTAAGCTTATTATAGTATGGACATTAAACTCTTTTAGTAATTCCATTTTCACCTTCTTGTAAGCTCCGCCTCTAAATAGGACACCTTCCGGCAAAACTATCCCACATCTACCACCTTTCTTAAGCTTTCTCATGCAATATTGTAATGCTGCAAGCTCTGTAGAGCTTGTTGGTACTGGCAAATTATCCCTTAAATGTTCAGCTACACTTCCCCCAAATGGTGGATTAGTAAGTATTACATCAAATCTTTGGCTTGGAGTTCCGCTAACATCCTCTTCAAATGTATCTTTCCTTACAATATTTGGCAATAATAAACCATGAAGAATGCAATTCATAGTTCCTATGAGGTATGGTATTGCCTTCAACTCTTGACCATAAAATGTCTTTTCCAATAGTATTCTGTATTCTTCTGTTGTTAACTTCCTCTGTTCCTTCATGTGTTTGAAAGATTCAACTAGGAATCCGCATGAACCACAAAGCGGATCAAAAACGGTTTCACCTATCTTCGGGTTTACTATCTTTACCATAAGCCTTACTAAAGGTCTTGGCGTATAATACTCTCCAGCTGCTCCACCCTCCCTACCCATCATCATTAGAAGCTCTTCATAGAGTTGGGAAAGAGTGTGAGAATCTTTTGGATTTGTGAAGTCTATATCGTTAAGCATTGAGATAACTTCTTTTAAGTTAAATGGATCTCTCATTTGTTGCCTGATTTCTGCGAAAACAGTTGCTATTAAGTTCCTTTCTCTTGATCCTTTGAGTTCTCTTAGGTAAGGCAAAAGATCTCTTTCTATAAAATTCTTTAAGTCCTCAGCTCTCATGTCTTTTCTAGCCCAGTTTGACCAACTAAACTTAGGATCTATAATAGGCTCGTACTCTCTTCCTTCAAACTCAGCCTCAAGCTTGTAGTTCTTTTCCAAATCTTCGAAGATTTTAAGAAAAATGAGCCATGATAATTGCTCCATATAGCCTAGAATGGTTAATCCATCCCTCCTCATTATTTCGCAAACTTGTTCGATCTTGTTTGCAAGCTCCCTTCTCTCCATTATCTAATCCCTCCAAACTCTGGGTATAATCCCATCTCAATCTCGTAAATAGCTTCTTTGAGAGCATCTAGTCCGCCAAAAATCTGAATGATGCCTTTCAAAGCTCCCATTTTATCAAATGGAGGTGTTCTAAACACTCTTGGATCAGTAATTTCATCTATTCCTGCGATCCTATACCTATCAACTAACTCGAAAATAACTTCTCTTGCACTGCTTCCATATTTTTCGATAAGCTCCTTCCGTAAATCTAATAATGTTCTTGCCCTCTTGTCCCTTGTTATAACTGGAGCCTTGAAGAGAATGTGTGCGATTAAGTCAAATTCGTCAGCATCAGGGTTTTTAAGAACTTTCGATAGTATGCTTAAGTTTATGCCTGCTTGCTGTAAGTCTTCCTTAAACTTAGCTCTTTTATTTTTATCTTTCCAAATCTCCTTAAGTTGATTTAAGGAGGCAATCCTCTTAATTAATCCATTTTTACAATACTCTACATACTCTGCCTCAAGCAGCTCGTTTCCAAGAGCATTAACTTTAACAAGTCCTTCTTCTACTATGTATACTTCAACATTTTCAGCTTTAATCAATTCTTTCTTTTCCCTAAGCTCCCTCTCTAAGCTTATCGCAACACATTGATCAGGTGCTGGAAAAGTGGGTATCGCTGTCTCTTTCTTCTTATATCCGCTCGCACTTACGTCAACTTTAATGCTTCCTCTCGGCACATCTTTAAGGATAATTGAACCTTGCTCATCTGTCCTTAACGTTACTGGTTTGCTTGGAGCTAAGAGGGCTACAACAGATGCCTTAGATATACCTCTTCCTGTTTCGGAGTCAATAATTTTACAGCTCAAATACCAATCTGATGGTCCTTCAGGTCTAGAGGGAGGAGGCAGGTCCCATTCATCAAATAACCTTGTAGCGTTTGTATAATCGATTATTCTGAATGTGAACTTTCTGTATATATCATCTATCCTCGCTCCTCTTCCTATTATCTGGTGGAAAACTACCTTTGAATCTATATGTTTCAAGAAGACTATGTTTCTGACCGGAGGTATATCAACTCCAGTGCTAAGAAGATCAACGGTTGTTGTTATAACTGGAAAATCTTTTTCAGAATCCTTAAACTCTTTTAATACTTCATGAGCATAAGGCTCATCAGTCACAACCCTAACAGCATAATTGCTTATTCCGAATATTGGGCCGAAATGATTGTTTAACTCCTTAGCCACCTCTGCAGCATGTGATTGAGAAACACAGAAAATGGCTGTTTTCCCTTTTGGTCCTGTACTCTCTAGAATTCTCTCTAGGTGTTCACATATCTTCTTCGTTCTATCTGGAAGCGTTATTTCGCGTTCAAATTCCTCTACAGTATAATAGTCTTTAAGCTCAACGCCTTTTGGGACCTCTATTTTTGCACCTTGACTTCTTACTTCAACTATGTTTAGAACACCGGCCTTATCTATATTGGTAAACGCCCTTACGATTTCGCATGGTGCTAGAAAACCATCCTCAATTCCTTGACGCATTGGATAATCATAAACAGGCTCGCCAAAATACGCGTAAGTGTCTACGTTGTCATCTCTCTTTGGAGTGGCTGTTAAACCTAGATGAATAGCGTTGGAGAAGTATTTTAAAATATCATGCCATCTCTTCCATCCAGACCTATGGCATTCATCGATTATTACCATGTCAAAGAAGTTTGGATCAAATAGCTCATAGACTCTTTTTCCGTCCTTTTCACTGTAAAGGGTTTGATATGTAGCGAAGTATATGTCTTTATGCAATGGTATGCTTTCAGCACCTGCTAACTCTTCCCTCGCAGCACCAAAGGGGAAGAACATGTCATGAGCCTGCCTTCTTAAAAAGATTCTATCAACTAAGTAAAGTATCCTCCTTATCCTCTTCGTTTTATAAAGCTTCCAAGCTATCTGAAAAGCAACGTAAGTTTTGCCACTGCCAGTAGCCATAGTAAGCAACAACTTCTTCTTACCTTTTAGGATAGCTTCGATAGCATTTCTTACGGCAACTTCTTGATAATACCTCAAAGGCTTATCTGGGAGTGGGTAGTACGGATAGAGCAGAGGATTTTCCATAATTTCAACAGCTCCCTTAAGTTCCACCCCCTCAACATATCGTCTCCACAATTCATCAGGCGATGGAAAACCCTCTAACGTGGCTTGTTGCTTTCGAAAATCGTCATACTCCTCAACTTTATGCCCATTTGTTGAATATGCAAACCTCACCCCTAATCTTTCCATGTACTCTTTGGCTTGCTGCATTCCAGCAAGATGAGATTTATCCTCTGCTTCTGCCTCAACAACGGCTATGGGTATTCCGTCCTTGTCAGGATAAAATAGAATGTAATCGGGTTTTCTAACAGGAAGACGATCACCGCTCTCATTTATTATCATGCCCTTAGTTATCGCCTTATCTCTAACAACCATTTTTTCTGACCACCCACTCTCCTGAAGCTTTGGGTCGATTAATTTTGCTCTGGTATCGGCCTCGCTTAACATGATTACACCTCATTCTTTATTCTTCACATGAAAATAGATCTTGGCAGATCCTGTTCCCTTAATATATTCTTGGTTTTCAAAGGTTTTCAAACATATGGTAAGAAGAGTCCCGCCCTTCTTGAGCTCTTGGAACGGGTACCCTTTGCCCATCTCTAACAGCCCGGATACCATATAAGTTAGGCCCGTGTATCCTTTATGCATGGATATATTATAATGCAGAAGAAGGCTTATAAATTTTTAACGCCCGATCTGACGTTCTGTCAACCGAAAATGAAACAGCATGCATACCTTTTACCAGTCTGCTCGTCGCTTAATACATCATTAATATCGAGGTAGTTCGAAGAGGGGATGTGGGAAGGGGGTAGGTGTTAGGAGACAAACGAAGAGGAAAGTAAGAAGACAATACACGACTGTAAGTTGTAGATAATTATGGTTGCTCCACTTCTCCTCCCAGCGTCCAGCCTTGTCGTGTAGACCACCTCTAAAGCTTCTGCCCACAGCTTTTTACGCTTCCTCTTACCTTCTGGTGCATGTGGTCGTATACCGGTCTCAGGACAAATGTCAAACCTTCCAAGAACACTAGGTTTAAGGTTATTAGGGTTTGAAGTCAGCCCATCTCCCTACATCTATCATCTTAACCCTTCCTCTCTTCTCCGCGATGGCTAGGACAGGCTTAGCTTTTGCTCTTTCTGCGGCCTCAAGTAGTGGCGCTAGCTCAGCCCACCTAACACCCCTAACACCATATTTACATTCCACGAGAACTATATCACCATTCTTTAGGCATACTAGGTCTACTGGTTTTGATGCGGCAGCTCTGACGACAAACCACCCACTCCTCCTAAACATATCCCTAACAACATACTCCAACCTCCTACCCTTACGATAACTCACACAAAACAAGACAAATATTCCACTTAAAACGTTATTTAGACCTTTAAAATCATGTTAGATAGGTCTTGAGGAGCTGGAGGGTTCCAAGCCATTCTAGGCCAGGCGTAGAGTATACTGTTTCCGTAGATGATGGTGGTGTGTGGAGCTGTACATGCCCACACTACACATACAGACACACAATATGCAAGCACATAGTAATGGTTCAAACCGAGCTATCAGCACCAAAGCCAAAGTATGTAGTTCATCCTATGGTTAGGGATAGCGTTATAGAGGATAGGGATTATCAGAGAAGGTTTGTTGATAGGGCCTTAGAGGCTAACACGTTAGCTGTCCTACCTACGGCTCTAGGGAAAACTGTTATAGCTGAGCTTGTGGCCGCAGAGCTACTACACAGGTATCCGGGATGTAGGATACTCTTCATGGCACCTACAAAGCCCCTAGCTTTGCAGCATAGGGAGTCGGTGTTAAAGCATCTCAGGCTCGGAGAAGATGAGGTGGCCGCCGTTACAGGTGAGACCGCTATAAGGTCTGGTGTGTGGAATAATTCTAGGGTTAGGTTTGTGACTGCGACGCCTCAGGCTGTCTGGAATGATTACAGGAGAGGGTTGGTTAGGCTTGAGGAGTTCGCTTTACTCGTATTCGATGAATGCCATAGGTCTAGGAGTAGGTATGCGTATACTAGGCTTGCAGAGGAATATATTAGAAGATGTCCTTATCCATTGATTCTTGCTCTTACTGCTTCTCCCGGCTCTGAGGAGGATAAGGTTGTGGAGGTCATAAAGAACCTATGGATAGAGCAGGTTGTATGGATGTCTGAAGATGATGAGGAGGTGTCAAAGTATATTCCCGGTATTAGGGTTGGATGGGTTAGGGTTAAGCTACCAGCAGAATACGAGGTGATAAGGAACCAGATAAAGAGGATGATTGAGTCTGTTATTTCTAGGCTTCGTGAAAGCGGTCTATTGAGGATGCCTATAGAGGCTGTTAATAGGAAGGTTCTAGTGGGTTTGATGAATAGGATTAGGGCCGAGATAGACTCAGGTGTTAAGGGGCCTAACATACACTACATGACTCTTTTATCTGCTGCGTTAAGCCTGTACCATGCTCAGGAGCTCATTGAGAGCCAGCATATACACAGCCTAAAACACTACCTAGAGGAAATATCCAGATCAGAGCTTAGAAGCCATAAGATAATAGCCTCTACACCGGATTTCAGAAACCTAGTGAGGATGGTTAGCCAGTGTAAGGTGGACCACAGCAAGGTAGATGCCCTGGCTTCAACGCTAGAAGCACATTTTACGGAGAAGCCAGAGGACAGAGTTCTGGTCTTTGCAAACATTAGGGCTACTGCTGAGGTCTTGGTTGATAGGCTTAGGGATAGAGGTTATAGGGCCGCATTATTCATAGGTAGGGCTGAGGGTAAGCATGGGCCTAGGATGTCTCAGGAAGAGCAGATGAAGACTTTGAAGGCCTTCAAGGAGGGTGTGTATAATGTGTTGGTTGCTACAAGTGTTGGTGAGGAGGGCCTAGACATACCTGAATGCGGCCTAGTAGTATTCTACGAACCAGCAGTATCAGGAATAAGATACATACAGAGAAGAGGTAGAACAGGGAGAAAGCTACCCGGAAAAGCAGTAATACTGGTAGCAGACAAGACAGTAGACGAATACTACTTCAGAGAAGGATACAGAAGAGCAAGAAGAATGGACAAAATACTACAGCAAGCATCAAAGAAAACAGTAAAGATAGAAAGGAAAGCACCAAGACCATCACCGGGAACACCTTGGCCGTGGACAAAGGCTGTCGGAGAACCTGAACCAGTAATTGAGATTGATGTTGAACCTAAACAGGTGTCAGAACGGGGGATAGTGAATGTTGAGCCTAGTGAGGAGGTTGTTTCTGTTGAGGGCCCTTCAAGCAGGGAGCTGTACTACTGTCGCAAAAACATATACGAGATGCTACTGAAAGCAGGTGATAAAGGAGTAACACTGCATGAGATTATGGAGAGCATCTCTTACAGTCCCGAAACTGTTAGGAAGAGCCTTAACAGGCTTGAGAGAGAGGGGCTTGCAAAGAAGGTGGGAGACATATACGTCACAACAGCAATAATAAGGTCAAAACCACTAACAGTAAAACCACAAGGAAAGATACACACAATAGCTGTCGAGAAGATATATCCCGGCTTTGCTGTTGTGATGGTTGATGATAGCTTTAGGGCTAGGCTTGAGCCATCAGCATACAACGGCCCAAGAGATCTAATTAAGAAGGGGAGGAGATTCAAGGCAAGAGCAACAATAACAAAGATGGAGGGGACAACAACAGTACTAATACACGACGTAGTGGAGGCATAGCATGGAAGATTCTTCAGAGCCTTATTAGCCCCTGTAGCTTGAGGAGCTCTATAATCCTATCGGCCAGACCATCAACATACATCATCTCTGCCGCAACCCTGAGAACATAGCAGATGTACAGGTAGGAATGTAGAGTGTTTGCGAACCGGGAAGCGATCTTTAGGATTATCTCCTCAGGCCCGGTCTCAAAGCCGTCTATGCCTAAGACTGCTGGAGCTGCGGGTGATATTCTATTTAAAGCCCTCAATAGATAGATCGAGATTATGTCTTTTTGCGATTTTGTACGTAATTCTACTACAGAACCTTCGGCTGTCATCTTTGCGATTTACTTCACCTTTAGTGTTTCGGCCTCACTTAGTTTCGCGGACTCGCTGTACGCATCTCTCTCACTACCAGGCCTTGTAAGCATCCTCGCTATATTATCAGCTATATCCATGAATCCTCCCACCCTTCTTACTAGGTAGCTGGCAAAAAGCTTCCTCCTACCCCTGTATTTGAGGTGCAGTATGTAGCGGCCTAACTCAGCACACCATTTAAACCAGTCTACGCAGAACCAGTCGGTATCCAGCTCAACCTGAACAACCCCATCACCAAACTCTAGGTCTGCTGTAAGAAGATGTTTAACAAAGGAGAATCTAATTGATTTGAGGTCAGCTGGGCCGTCGTTCAACTCTATGGTCATGTAGGCGGGCCCTGTGAGAGACATGCCTCTTCTGACTGTTACCCACCTAGAGATCGGGGAACCCTCCATCAAACCACACCTATCTGCAAGACACCATAACCACACTGTTTTCCACGAGCTTTGATGTTAGGAGTTCTACGGCCCTGACGAAGCCTGCTATCGAAGTGTCGGGGGTAAGGAGATGTATGTCGCCATCGATGCTGAATATCACATACTTTTCACCTATGGTGGTTGGTGTTATCTCTTTACCAGTTCCATACACAACAAGCCATAGGGCCTTCCTCCTGTGCTTACGCTCAAACACATAAATCATCCTACAACACTCGTTAGGTATACTGTACTTGTTCAAGGCACCTACCCTCCTGTATAAGTGCAGCCTATATCCAGCTAGATAATACACCCTATAGTCTGGGAAGATCCCGACAAACCTAATAGGGATACCGTAATTCTGGAGTAGCTCTGTTAGATATTCGTGGTCCTCGGAATCCCAGTAGCTTTTAAGCAGGTCCACCAAACAATCACCAAAACAACCATCCATAAACCAAAACTTATACATCTTAGGATGGTGCTACACTTTCACGCTACTCTCTCCACAAAAATACCGGCTAAAACAGGTATAGTATTGTGGATTGGCTGGGTGACTGGGTTAGAGACTACTACGAGGAGCGGGGATACTCAGGCGAGGCCCTTAAGAGAGCTGTGGAAGATGCTTTGGACGGCACCCGCGACCCATCGGTAAAGCCTGCGGTCTTCAGGGTTAAGGTTACTGAGGAGGCGTTCAAGATAAGCCCATACAACACAAGGTATGCCTCCGGTACAAGCCTCAAAACTGTTGCAGATACAATAGATGAGAGAACTAGGAGAAACATTAGGCAAATACTTCTACACCCAATAATTGTCAGGCCTGCCGAGAGATATGGTACGTGGTATGTTGTTGCCGGTGTTAGGAGGGCCGCTGCACTAATAGGAGAATACGCCCACATAAGAGTATACATGCCAAGGGATTGGAGGGAGGAAGCACTCCTAAGCATATACGAGAACATTGTTAGGATGGAGCTAGATGAGCTGGGACTTCTGTTAGTTGCGGAGAGGGCTGAAAGACTCGGAGTAAAGGACGAGATGGTCAAGCTACTAGACGAGAAGACAGCAAAGCTGCTGGAGGAGATGAGGAGGCCGGGAACGCTTGAGCCTCCTAAGGTTGAGCCCCTATGGGAACCGACTCCCCCGCAAGGCAGGCCATTCGGGAAAGCATCCAAACAACAGAAAACAACCGAAGTAGAATGCCCTGTATGCGGGGAGCCGTTGAAACCTGTCTGCGCGAGGTGCGGAGCCCCTGTACAGTGAACTATACAGGATGAAGGCCGCAATATACAAGACACCGGAAATTTTAACGGAGCTCCTGAGGCTTGTAAGTAGAGGAAAACACAACTTACACATTACATCAGAGATGGATGAAGCATACGTTGACGCCCTAGCGGCTATCGCATCAGGTGAAGCGCCAGAAAGCAGAGAAGGCCTAGAGGCCCTGAAGATTCTTCTAAATAAGCAGCACCCACTATCAAACCCGGACAACGTGGCTAGGGCCGTTATCCTAGGCTCCCCACAACTGGCAGACGAAATAATCATGAAGGGCTACGTAAACGCTGCACTAGCTGTAAAGGAGCATATCAAGTCACTGGTAGTTAAGGGGTTGGATGAAGGGTTAATGAGGCTATACAGGGGGAGGATGGAGACTGTTTTCAAAGCCCCCGGCCTAGTCTTAGCGGGTGATGGTGGTAGGCCCAGCCCAGAAGCCCTCAAATCGGAGGGCTATAGCGAAAGGCCCGAGACAGCATACATCCCGCAGTACAGGAATATGTCTGACGAGAGGCTTTACAGGCTTGTAGAAGGTGTTTACAGGCCTACACAGCTAGGCCCGTTAGACCCTCCAGAGAACATGCTTGCCAAGATCATGGCAGCCACAATAATAAGGTCTATACTGGAAAACCGCTACACGATGGTTGCATACACAGCAGCCGACGTTCTATCAGGAGATGGGCCTATGACGGTCTTCGGCCCAGTTAAAACTCCTCTCCTAACACACAATGGTCTAACAGCTAACATATGGAGAGCCATAGAGATAGTGGATAAGTTCTTCAGAGTAGCGGGACATAGACCTCAGAAAACCTACCTACCAAAATACTTCGAGAAGATATTGTCTGTTGTGAGGCTAGGTGAGAGGCTTGTTGGGAGGAGGCTGGATATCTACGACCTTAGAGGCTTCTACGAGGCCGCTGGAGAAGACATACTAGGAAAGGTAAGGGAGGACATCAAATCAATTGAGAGGGGTGGTGGTGTGGAAAACGCCCACATGGTGGTTGAGAGGCAGCCAAACCCCTACAACCCCCTACAACACCTACACATCTACCTAAACATAACCCCATACCTAACATCACAGCAACTACGCCTACTAGAGAATATAGCCACATCAATAGCAGCACTAACAATAACACCCACCATAAGAAAAGGGTATACGGACAAGGTGGGGTACATGAGGCTGAAGCTAAAGCAGGCAAAAGAGACGGCAAGAATACTAACCCAAAGCCTAATACCGGCACAGGCATACATACCCACAGACGGTCCAAAAGGACTAGACAGAATATCATGGGCCCTCATAGCCAACCTAACAACCACACCACAACACTAAGCCACTCTATTGGAAACTTGGCCGAGCCTTACCGACTATATAAAGATGCTTCAGATATCGGGGCATAACAGACACCACCGAAAAAGGCACCCTCTGTTATGCATAACAGACACCACCGAAAACGGCTATGTCTGTTATCCCCACATCATCGTACATAAACAGGGAGAGTAGTGTGAAAGTGCTCCACCGGGTTAAGATGGTTAAACATTGCCGTGAAACAGCATAGCCCGACATGAAAATGGATGGGAGAAAGATGGCTTCAAAGGGGCTCAGCACACCGATCCTATACCTAATCATACTGGTCGTCAGCGTGGCCCTGACGATAGTGGCGACATCGATGGCGGGCGGATTCCTCTTCGGATGGGGGACTGCGGCCAAGGTGACCATTGAACGCGTCGACATCCTAGTAAACCCGGTAACTAACAATGGTTTCATAACGGTAGACGTGAGGAACAGCGGTGGTGCGCGGCTAACTAGCTGCGATGTCCAGCTACTAGACCAAAGCGGCACTCAGATAACAGCCACTTGGAACCCGGCAACAGCAGACATAAACCCCGGGCAGGTGACCAGCTTCTCAGCAGACGGCGTAGCAAACCTCCAGAGCGGCACCCTCTACATAGCTGTCGTAACCTGCGACGGCCCGGGTGGAACAGACAACGTCATCGACAAGAAATCAGCCGTAGCCCACATATAAGAGGCGGTAGACATGAACACAAACACATCCCTATTTTTTACCCCCTTGGTTAGGAAGAGAAAGGCTCTCAGCCAGCCGGTAGCCGCCATAATACTCGTAGTCATCGTGACCTCGCTGGCCCTCATAGTAGGCGTCCTTACAATGGCTAGGATAGGTGTATTCGCTAGGTCGGAGAGTATAAGGGTTATTGAGGCCCAGGCCTACCTCCAGGGAACATGTGTATACGTTAACGCGAAGGTGAAGAACGATGGTAGCACTACTATAAACGGTGTCACTGCGACAGCTAGGTTCGGAACAAACACAGCATCGATCGGCAACATAGGAACACTACAGCCGGGTGCTGAGGCATCTGCATCAAACTGCGTAACAGGCCTTGGAGCAGGCAGGGGAGACCTAATAGTAGTAGAGGCTTCGGGGACAGGCTCCAGCGGAACTGTGAGACACTCGACAAGCGTCCCAGTGGTGTAGCATGAGCCCTAAACCCCTATTTCTTACACGCTCACGTATAGGCCTGAGCGAGGTCGTAGCGGCCGTAGTCCTCACTCTTGCATCTCTCGTAGCTATTACAGTTGCTTACGCTACAGGAATGCTGAGGTTAGCGCCATCCGCGACCTCTACAGGACTCCTAATCTCAGCCCACTTAGAGCCCTTCGGAAGTGGTGGGCTTCTGGAGGTAACCGTGTATAATGTGGGTAAGGAGCCTGTGACGCTCACGCAGCTAAGGATGCTCAGCGGCTCGAGCGTCGTATGGTCGGCTAGCGTTAACCAGGACCTCAAGCCCTCAACAGGCTTTAGCAACACCTACGTAATATCATCCGGATTAGCCTCCGGAGGAGTGTACATTGTTGAGGTTAGGGCAAACACGCAGAGAACCCCTCCAACAACAATCGTAGGTAGCACGGAGGTGGTTATGAGATGAAGCGGGATACACTGGGTATATCGCAGGGAGTTGCTTCAATCGTAGCCCTAGCGGCTACAGCGATCATAGTAGCCATTGCATTATCAGCCCAGCTACCCAACCTATACTTCGTGCAGGCAGCTGGCTCCCAGGAGGCGGGGAAGGCTGAGAAGCTGGCAGGAGTGAGGCTCAGCCTAGTCGCGGTTCTAGAGGACGGGACAGCGATTATCGCCAATGACGGCTCCAATCCCGTAACGATAGATAGGCTCTACACATCGAGCGGTGTCGTCAATCTTGCTTCACCTGTAACTATACAGCCGGGGCAGAAAGCCTCCATACGCTTAGGCGGTCAGCCGGATGCGCTTGCTGTAGGCCTTGCCGGCGGTGGCATAGTAGTCCTCAAGGAGAAGCCAGGTGTAGAGTTTGCGACAAGAACTACACAGCCTACAACCACCACTACATCTCGGACTACGACAGCCTCAACAGTAACCTCGACGACAACAGTACACTCCACAGCCTACACACCGTTTATAGTAACCTCCACCCATGCTTCTTTACGGACGACACACATCGTTACGACAACATATACGACGGCATACTACTATTGGTGTAACCCACCATGCTACAGAACCTACATCTATACTTATCCAGACCACAGGTATGTTGAGGGTAGCGGAACCCTGACCACTATACCTGTTGCCAGATTGGAGACAGCATTAGTTATAGTGAGGACATCCACAACTACATCGCTAAACAAGCAGGCATCACCCCCAACCCTCTGGTACATAACCTACGTGATAACAACACAGCCCAGCGTAACAACGGTGATGACGATTACCACAGCAACGGTAACCCTATACACATACACAGGGACACACTACTTTACTACAGTAGCCTACTACTCAACCTACATAACCCAACCAATAACAACCATCGGAACCACAACAGCTACCACAACAGTCACAGTAACAAACACACACCTCGTAACCACCACAACAACGATACGGTGAGCAGGCATGGTGCGGAAACGTCTAAAGAGTTGTGGCGTTTCAACCGCAGCAGCCGCTATAGCAGCTCTGGCCGTAGTTACCGCAGTATCCTACACGGCCATAGCCATGCTTCTACCAAGAATGCTTACAGCCGCATACTCCGCCGCCGGGAGGGCTTCCCAAGCAGAGGAAGACATAGCGGTCAGACTGAGCACAGTATACCATGTCCAGCCAGCCCTCGTCGTAAGCAACGACGGAACAACACCAATCAGAATAACCAAGGTATACATAGGTTCGGACTCACATCAGGCAGACATCACAATAAACCCGGGAGAGAAGCGGACGCTTCCAGTAGCCGTAGGAGTAGGACAGAAGGTTGCGGTGGAAGTAGAGGGCTGGGGAGTAGTAGTCCTCCAGACCGTGGGAAGTACAGGTGGCGGGTTTGACAAGCTAAAGGACTCCACGGGTCCAGCACTACCATACCTGAGATGCTCCGCTGTACCATTACCGCAATGCATCCGCCTATGAGGTGACGATATTTGAATGCGGCTAGGTTTAGTAGGGGGCTGGCTGCGGTCGCCGCAACAATCGCAATACTAGCCATGTCCATCACAGCCCTCTACCTAGCCGCATTCCTGGCATCCCAGAACAGGGCGGCTGAGCAGGCGGGCCAGGAGGCTAAGGTCGGCCAAGCCCCCAAGGTCCCCGAGTTCTTGAGCGCCTACGTCTACAACTTCAGCCTATGCAACCTTCTAGCCGGAAGGCTTACATCACTCCTATGGACACTCCTAGTAGTCAACACGGGAAATACACCGGTAGAGGTTGACAGCACAGTCGTAAGCATAGGCAGTAACATAGTCTTCCAGAGGACGGGCAAGTGGCAACTATATCCCGGACATTATCTAGTCGCCGACCTCTCATCAATACCAGGTAACCCGGCCCTCAAAAACGCCGTAGTCCAAGTACACACTTCTAGGGGAGGGTTCTTCGTAAGCGGCTACGGGGTGCCCAGCCCAGAGTCTGTTGTGGTCATAGACTCTGACGGGAGGTGTATAGAGCCGTGAAACCTAGCTGGAGGAAGGCCGTTTCAGCCGCCGTATCGGTAGCGATGCTCCTGCCTGTAGCAACCCTAGTCTCCACACTCCTACTAGGCGTTATTATACAGACCGAGATGTCTAGAAGGGCCGCCGTAAACGCCGCAGACCTAAAGGCCGAGGAGGCTAAGAAGCTCCTACGAGTAACAATACTCAGAGGCCCATCAAACGAGAGCCTAGTAAACATCTACGCAGCAGGTAAGCTGCCAATTCAAGTAGACTATCTAATCGCTGAAGGCTACGATGGGAGCGTAATCGCCGAAAGGAACGAGGTAATTCTGGCGCTAAGGCCGGGTGATAATGTAACCGTCAATCCGGGCTGGCTCGACCCGGGCCTAGAAGGCTACAACAACGACTTCTGGAGGATGAGGAGGGAGGTGAGGTCGCTTATACTTCACACCTCTGACGGGAACACGTTCTACGCAAGCTGGGGGCCGTGGAATAAGGAGTTTGTAGCCACTGTGGTGAGGTGATTAGAAATAATGTTCAAAGCCCTTAACGGGAAAGGAGTTTCCACCGCCCTGGCCACAACAGCTATTATACTTGTTCTTGTAATGAGTCTAACCTGGATGGCTTACACAGTCGTCCTTAACGCAAGGCAGCAGGCCCAGGCAGCGGAGAGGGCTGAGAGCATAGCCCTCAAGGCGAAGGAGCTGATAAGGGTGTATGTCTGGCTTGACCCGGCCCAGCAAACTAATGGACAATACCTGAACCTCACTAGGATAAGCTTCGTTGGCTCGTGGAGCGGCGAGACTACGATAAACGGGTTGCTCGTGGTCTACAGGGATGGTAGCTCAAGGATGCTGGGCCTGAACATAAGGCTGGGGGCCGGTGAGGAGAAGACCTACCTACCCTCAGAGCTAGGGATAGCGGGGCTGGACAACTACGACGCCTTCATGAGAGCCGTCAAGTACATACAGGCCCACACAAGCCTAGGAAACGACTTCGTAAACCTCTGGGGAAGACCAGACAAACCAGCAATATACATAGTAACAACCACAAACACCGGAACAACCACTACAATTACTACCACAACCTCACCACCAACCACAACAACCACATCCACAACAACACCGCCACCAACCACAACGACCACGACAACACCGCTTCCAACGGTAACCACAACCGTCACGGTTACAGAAACACAATACGTCTCCACAAGATGCACGAATGTAGACTGGCGTTACACAACCGTAACGTCTTGGTACACATCAACAGTCTACGCAGGTGCAGTAACAACATCGACGCAGTGGGTAACTTCAACCGCTTGGGTTACATCAACAATACCGACCACGGTGACCTCCACGGTTACAATAACTAGTACGTATACGGTCACGGAACGCCAGGAGGTCAGAACCACCGTCACATCATGGATCACAGTCACGTATTGGACTACTCTAACATCGACGAGAACCGTATGGACTACTATATACACGACCACATACACCATAGTGAGATATGGTGGCATGGGGTTAGCATACGACACTAACGAGAATAGCGAGTGCGGGATAAGAACGGTTACGATAACAACCTCTAATCCTCATAACGTATATAACGTAGGTAACACGATGTTCACGGAACCGGCTCTCATGTTTCTGACAATGGTGGCTGCTCCCTTCCTTTACAGGAGGCGTGAAACCATGATGATTATCAAGCTAATATACAGTCCCCAAGTATGGGTCATGATAGTCCTTCTATACATTCTCCTAAGCCCAGTACAACTACTCCCAACCGCTCTAGCCCAGGTCACTACTACAGTAACTCGCACAACAACAGTAACCAGTACAATCTGCACGACCACGGTGACAGTGGTCTCCACATCAACACTTACCCAATATCAAACAAGTACAACTACCATAACTACGACAGGAACTGTCACCACTACCATGACTTCAACAACAACAAGGACGAGTACGCAAACCATAACCTATACAGAAACCACAACAATAACCAGAATGGTTCCAACTACAACAACCAGTACAACCACATACACTCAAACAGTTACGCAGACATCCACGGTGACATCAACAATGTGGACAACGGTAACAATAACAAGTACAGCATCCCACGCCGCTTACACCTATTGGTGTATAGCACTATGTGCACATTTTGTATGGGATTACTGTAGCTGCAACCTTGATTTTGCAGGGTGATGGTAATGGGGTGGAAAAAGATAGGGTTGTTCGCCCTTGCCGCCGCTGTCTTAGTAGCGACCTTCCACACCGCCTTCACGACGGCCCTTTTCCCCTCACGACAGGGTGTTGAGAGAGCGCTAGAAGCGCTTGGGTATAGCCATTGTGGCGAATATGTAGCTCTCCCAGGAAAGGGAGAGATAACGTTCTCACGAATGTTTAACAACGAGGTCAGATGTTACCTAATCATTAAGAGACCAGGGCCGGACTACACTTTCTCTAGGCCCCATGGCTACATGCTGGTCGAGCCGCCAACCAGCGAAGTACCGTACCAATATAACTTCATGATGAACAACTTTGCAGCCGTGTGGAGGATTTCGGTGGGAAGAGAGCTATTCGAGCCGTACTCCGAGTGGAGGGTTGGTGTCTCAAACACCACTAGAGCAGTCCCGCCCCCACTAATCTTTAAAGACGATCTCTATGTCGTCTTTTCCTACAAGGCTGGCGAGGAAGGCTACCCAGTCAGAATAACCATCAAAATCTATACGAACACGACAGAAAGAAAAGGGCCGCCGATCTACAGTTACGAAGAACTCTTCGGCCGTTCCCCATTTACTCCTCCTCCACCAATACGGACCAAGAAGCTTTGGCAGCAACTAGAAACAAAGGACATACACACCATCATGTCGCATCTAGGCTATAGGTTATGCGGCGAATTCCATCTGAAGGATGAAGAGGGCATCCAGTACCTGAATGCCACGTTTGAGATTGACCTCAACAATGGTACAGCGTGCTACATACTCATATACCCGCCACCCGGAAAAGGCATCCGTAATATTTCTCATGGTGTTGGTGAAGTAGAAATAATCGGAGATGAAGATCAGCCCCGGACCTTTTTTGGACTCCCGAACCCACTGCTGTTCACTGGGCCTGTTGCTGTGCCGACCTCCACGATACTCAGTGAGTACGGGGAGGACATTCTAGAACCCTATATCGAGAAAACCAACTCACTACTTCATGGAACTGGGGGTGGTGCCGGATCAAAAGATGGATCGCCGTTACTGGTCTATTTCGCGTTTAAAAAGAACCCCGAGGAGTTCAACGATAAACTGAACTTCAGTGTGAGGGTCCTCTTCTACATGAAGTATTTCATAATACCTATCAAGCGGTGAGGTGGGTTGCCTGTTAGGACACGTACAATTCTGAGGGTTGTGCTGATCGCATTAGGGTTATTTCTCCCCGTCTCCTCCCTGATTGGCTATGCCACTAGCCCTACAACATTTATAAACACAGACGGGATAAGCAGAACCCCAACCATCGTAAGGATCTGCCCCTCGGCTGAACTATACCATGATACGTGGCGGGCTATCGACGAGTGGAATACCGCGATACGGTTTTTCTCATTAAGGTTCATGTGGTTTGAGCTTCTAGGGCTAAAGCTTGATGTCGCCGAGTCGGGTTGCAACGCCCGAATAACATTAGGCAAGCCCTACAACATACCGCTACCCGGGGGCGGACACATTGTAGACGAGCGCAACCTTGCAGAAACGCGTCGCATCACAGAAAATGGTAGGGTAGTTTTCAACGTAGTCGTGTCCGACCTACTACCACCTGGACGGCGAAAAGATGTCATAATGCATGAACTAGCCCATGTCCTAGGGCTGCTTGATGGGTTCTCCCCCAAGGCCCCGTTCAAGCCAGCCTCACATACATCAGCGTTGGGAAAGGTAACCAGCCACGATGTCTACGCGCTCTACGTAAAATACGTTAAGGGTGCCGATGACGAACTAGTCAGTGTTCCACCCTACATTCCCTATATGACCGACGACATGCCGCTACCCGATATAGTTTCGGCGGGAGTATCAGCCCTAACAGCATTCATGATTGACCGGAAGCTCAGGGGGAGGAAGAACAAGTGAAAGCATTAGTCAAGCAATATAGCGTAACCAAGTGGCTCGGCAGTTGGAAGGTCCTGCTCATCATACCGCTGGCATTTCTAATTGCGCGGCTTGCGCTCATACCTGTAATACAGCCCGAGAGGCCTGTGATGGAATGCATTGAGCCGCCATACGATGGTTGCGGGTTCGCCTTCGACGAGGCCCACTACATCCCCGCTGTAAGGAAGATGCTTTACCGAGGCGAGGTAGTCAACCCAGAGCACCCGCCTCTCTCAAAGCTGCTGATAATGGCTGGAATCAGGCTTCTGGGGGATAA
>Ga0079997_106997_pt1 | contig 43296 bp, 42 predicted proteins | sample PerSpoCPS_CMetaG_FD_69200 | JGI IMG/M metagenome (GOLD analysis project Ga0079997, IMG submission 69200) | Archaeal communities from Yellowstone National Park, Wyoming, USA - Perpetual Spouter C (PS_C) MetaG (SPADES assembly) (version 2) | ecosystem: Environmental > Aquatic > Thermal springs >... | reverse complement strand
CGGCTATCCGGTCGCAGTTCGCGTCGGCCTCGTCCATGTAGTGCGTCGTCATGAGGACCGTCAGGTGCTCCTCCCTCACGAGCCTCCTGATGTAATCCCAGATGTGGGCCCTCGTCTGGACATCGAGCCCGAGCGTCGGCTCGTCCAGGAAGAGGACCTTGGGCCTGTGTATGAGCGCTGCGGCGAGCTCGAGCCTCTTCCTCATCCCCCCTGAGTACGTCTCGACCCTCCTCCTCGCGGCCTCCTTCAGGTCCACCAGCTCGAGGACCTCCTCTATCCTCCTCTCGGCCACGTCCTTGGGCACGTGGTAGAGGGAGGCCATCAGCTTCAGGTTCTCGATGCCGGTCAGCTCGTCGTCGACCGTCAGGTCCTGCGGCACCAGCCCTATGACGCTCCTGACCTTAGAGGTCTCGGTCCCGACGTCGTAACCCCAGACTTTGGCTGAACCGGAGGTCGGCCTGATCAGCGTCGTGAGGATGTTGATGGTCGTGGTCTTGCCGGCGCCGTTGGGCCCCAACAGCCCGAAGAGCTCCCCCTCCTTCACCGAGAACGAGACGCCGTCGAGAGCCACCACCTTCCCGAAGACCTTCCTTAGCCCCTCAGCCTCGATCGCCGCCAAGCCCCTCACCCCTTTCCCATCACCCGGAGCACCTTGACTCTGGCCTCCCTCAGGACATCGGCCACCTCCAGGAGCCTCTCGGGCGGGAGGGTTGCATAGGCGTGGAGGACCGTCAAGGCGAGTGACCTGGCAGCGTCCATCAGCTCAGCCGCCTCTGCACCCATCACCTTCCTACCTTTCTCGAGCAACACCTCCAACTGATCCCTCCTTTCGCTGAGGAACCGGCGCCCCTCTTCAGTTATCTTGTAGAGCTTCTTGCCATCGACGACCTCCACCGCCACCAGACCCTCGTCCTCCAGCAGCTGGAGCGTCGGGTAGATCGCGCCAGGGCTCGGCGAGTAGAGGCCGTGGAAGCGGTCCCTTATCGCCTTGATCACCTCGTAGCCCCTCTTGGGTCCATCCGCCAGCGCCTCGAGCACCAGGATCCTCATGTCTCCCCTCGTCAGCCAACGGAGTCCGTGCCAGGGACCCGGCCCGAAGAACCACCTCAATCCGATATGTCGCGTAAACTCTGATTATATCAGGATATCGCTGGAACTAGGCGAGGGGCCTGACGCCTATCGGCCACCAGAGCAGGTGGAGGTTCCCTATGTGGACCCGCTTCAGGTGCCTTTTGGCTGCCCTGTAGCAATCCCAGACCTGCCTCTCCGGCGTCACGGGAACGTCGTCCATCTTGAAGTCGGGGTGGAAGACCAGGAGGCTGTAGGGTATGCGGTCGTCGAGGCTGGCGATGAACTCGGCTATCCGCCCGACCTCCTCCGCGTCCACGTAGTGCGGGACCAGCAGCGTAGTGGCTCCGAGGACCGGAATTTCGGGCCTGGAGTCGAAGAACTCCCTGAAGACGAGCTCGAAATTCCTGAGGGTCTGCTCGTTGCTCATCCCCGTCAGCGCCATGTGGACCCTTTCGTCGAAGGCCTTCAGGTCGAACTTTATGTTCCCTCCGGTAATAGAGGAGAGCTCCGCAGCCCTCCTGACCAGTGCTGGGTTTCCGTCTCCGTTCCACTCCCAGCAGACCCTGCAGATCCTCTCGCCCTTCGACTCGACGAGGAGCCTCGAGGCGTTGATCGCGAAGGGCATCTGGGGCTCAGCGGAACCGCCGAACCAGCACCAGCACGTGATCCCTTTGTTGGCGAGCGTCAGGTCGACCAGCTCACTCGCGGTCACAAGCTTGCCGCAGCTGAGGACCTTGTGCGTCCAGTTCTGGCAGAAGAGGCAGTTGAATGAGCAACCGTAGAAGAACAGCGCCAAGTTGTAGTATCCCATCTCGGGACCCTGAGACACGGCGTATTTCGGGTATCCGCATCCCGTGGCAGCGGGGCACCACCAAGCGTTGCAGCAGTTGGTCACGTGCGGGTCGAGGTAGTAGTGGAGAAGGCCCTTCTCAGGCGTTGAGAGGCTCCAGAGCTTTCCGCCCTTGACTCCCCTGATCCCGCAGTAACCGAGTTCTCTCTCGCCCATCACGCACCTCGCAGCACAAAGGTTGCAGGGGAGTCCTCCTGGGGTCCTGGGAGGATCGGGAGGCAGGCCGAACTCGGTCCTATAACGCCTGTGGTTGGAAAGCGCCATCTCCAACGCCCTCTCCTCCCTCCCCTTCAGGCATCCTCTGCAGACACGTATCGCCCTCGAGATGAGCGGCGAGGTTACCCCGCAGACCGCACAGGTCGCCATACCTCCCCCCCTGACTAGATCTGCAGCGATCAGATTAGAGAATTTCGCAGGGCTCAGGGCATACTCACTGCAGCTAGCAGGGTATCCTCAACATACTTCTCGACCCTAACAGTGGAGAGGCCCTCAGACATAAGCTTCCTCTCAAACTCAAAGATCTGCTCACGATTCCTCTCACTCAAAGGGTTGTGGAGCCTCCTCTCGGCAGCCACCAGCCTACCCCCTAAAGTCATGTATATCGATTACCGCTTGTCTGACCATCCATAATAGGAAAGAGGGAGAGATGCTTTTACACCTTATGTTTATAGGCTATGGTAGGAGATGGGCCGTAGAGACAGCATTCTCAACATACAAAAGACTATACGGAGAATACTGCATGTCAAGGAAAATAGAAAACATAGAAAGAGAGCTGAAGGCAAAAGCATACATATACAACACACTAATAAACATGCATACGAGATAAGATCCGACAAACAAAAGAAGGACCCAGAGAGGTAGAATTAGGCCACAAAGCATTAGTTTAGATTTCTCCTTCTTTACTACTCCTATCTCCTTCTCTAAGCCCTTAATGTTTGTTAATGTGTAGTAGATTTCTCTCGGCAGTATTAGTCCCTTTGAAGTCTTTATATATCCTGGTAGTAGTTCCTTGGCGCTCTCTATGAAGTATAGGATGTTTCCGTCCATGTCTAAGTCCTTCATGTATTGTATGGCCCAGTAATACTTGTTGTTGAGTGTCTTGGCTTCTATCTTCTTGTTCTCTCCCTCTGCTCTCTCTATCATTCTCCTCAATAAGGGGTTTGGAGAGGGCCTTACGTATGGTGTGTTTGGCTCTTAGTGGGTGCAGGGTTGGGGGATGGGCCGATTATTGGGGCCACTACTCTTTATATGTGGGGCCGGTGGAAGGACCTTCCCGAACGGGTGATGGGTAGAGGGGGAGAAGATGGTGGGAGGGGGAAGAGCTGGTGGCGATTGATTCGGGGATAGAGGTGGTGGGGAGGGTGATGGCTTATCTGTGGATGAGGCTTAGGGGTGAGGAGCTTGGGAGGTATGAGGGATATTACGGTGTCTTCAGGGACTATGGGGCAGACGAGGGCGTGCGACACTACAAGTCTTTCCTGATTATGCAGAGATTCGTCGCCGAGGCGTGGCGGGAGCTATCCGAGAGGTTCCTAGAGGTCTTTAGGTATCCTGTTGAGAGGGTTCTGAACATCACTCCGACCCCAGACGGAGTCGTGATTGTGCAGAACGAGTGTGATAGCAGGCTGAGGACTTGGATGATACCCTCCATCGAGACGCTTAGATGGCTAATATACGAGGCGATGGTTGGAGAGACGCCGCCGAGAATCTACCACCTACCACCACTCAACTCGACAGTCCTAGAGAGGGAGCAGGTAGAGAGGTTCCACATAGTGGCGAGGCCATACGAGATAAAGACACAGAACGAGGAGGTGTAGTAAGTGAGGAGATGCCTGCCACGAGAGCTTAGAATAAAGCTGTACAATGATGTCGTTGTTCTTCGGAGACGCGGTCTGACATATAGAGGGATCATCGGGGAGATCTATCGAAGATACGGAGTCAGGATCTCCAAGTCGTCGATAAGTGAGTGGCTACGTGGGATGCATAGCCCATACAATGGTAGACGGATACCTTCACTAGAATTGTTGAAGCCTTCAGAGGAGTTGGCGTACGTGATCGGCGTGGTCCTAGGCGATGGATGCGTTGGGAAGAAAAGCCGCGTCCGCAAAGGCTACAACGACGTCATAATATGTCTTGAGGCTAAAGATAGGGAGTTTGTAGAGGAGTTTGGCAGATGTCTTGCAAAGGTTCTGGGCAGGAGACCAATAAGGCCAAGATACGTGAAATCTTCGGGTAGGTATGTCGTGGAAGTTAGGTCACAGACGCTATACGAACTCCTAAGAAAGCCAGTTGACCTCGACAGGCTGAGGAGATACATAGAGCACTGTGAGAGGTGCGTGGCGGCTTTCATCAGGGGCTTCGCGGACTCGGAAGGAAGCGTCGACAAACATGGTTACATATATATCACCAACACCAACATTAAGCGACTCATATATATCAATGAGCTTCTTAGGAGACTCGGCATAGAGTTAACTGGGCCAAGAATTGCTTTCCAACGGGGAACTGTAATCAATGATCCGAGGACGGGGAAGCAATACATGGCTAAAAAGGATTGCTACTATACCTATATTCGAGCCAGTAGTAACGCAAACTTCTACAAATACATCGGATTCACAATAAAGAGAAAACAACAACGCCTAGAAGAGTACATCAGGAGAACCACTAGAAAACCTACCCCTCCCCCAACCATTTCCCCCACACTCAACATACTCAAAATAATAACTAATATAGCCTCGGGCGGGACTCGAACCCGCGACCCCCGGCTTACCAAGCCGGTGCTCTACCAGTCTGAGCTACCGAGGCACCCGTCAAAAACTCGTCAAGGACTAATTTAGGTTTAAGCCGGCCCTCTGTCCTGCGGTCCGCCCATGTCTCCGAGATTTAGCTGGAAAGGAGAATGACCGCCATCACGGCGAACGCAACACCCAGGATCTTCGTCAAAGTAACCGCCTCGCCGAAGAAGAAGAGACTCATAATTGCTGCGAGGGCTAGGCCAAGCCTCGATATCGGTATCACGACACTTCCCTGACCTATCCTAAGCCCGCTCATCAACGCGATAAGCCCTAGAGAGATGGTCAGCCCGCTCAGCAGAGCATAGGGAATGGAGGCCCTCCAAAGCTGCGGCTCACCCCTCTCGAATAGGAAGGAGGCGACTGATATGACCGCTATGACGACAAAAGACTCCACAAGCAGATACCCGAGCGGATGCGCGCCCTCCAGAGAAGCCTTCTTCCGGACGAAATCCGTCATCCCAATACAGAGGAAAGCCAGCAGCGCCAAAGCCACCTCAACTCTGATAAACTGGATCATACACCCAACAACTCATCAGGCAACACAAAAAGGTGATGGCCTCGGCCTCACAAGCCATCCAAATCCAGCGCAACGTTAAAATGAGGGCCGCTCATCCCCACACTTCTTTACCTCGAGGAACCGCTTAATACACCACCTATCGGGCGAGCTGTCTCCTCGGGCTTCAGGATCCAAAAGTCTATAAGATCGCCTCACACTAATGAACGTTGACCCAAAAACGACCCTCACGATGGGAGAGAGGACCTCCTCAAAAGAAGCCAACGTACCGATGCGGCCGTGGTCTAGCCTGGACTAGGACGTGGGCTTTCCGAGCCCAATACCCGGGTTCAAATCCCGGCGGCCGCACTATTAGTTATTGTTAGTTAGAGTCGTGTTTAGGTATGCTGGATGGGAAATGGTTGGGGGAGGGGCAGGTGTAATAGTGTTTCTCTTGACGTAGTTCTCTAGCCACGCCTGCTTCCTAGTAATGGTGAAGCCCACGTATCTGTAGAAGTTTATGTTACTGCTGACTCGAATATAGATCACATATACATCCTTGTTATGCGTGTATTTCTTCCCCATCCTAGGATCATAGAATATAGTTCCTCGTCGGGCTTTGAGCATTGGCCCCGTTGACTCTATACCCAGTCTCCTAAGAAGATCCATGATATATGTGAGTAGTCTTAGGTCGGGTAGTGTCCAAATAATGGGTTCGCTCTTAATCCATTTTGTGTTGGTGTTTATAGGTTTTCCCCATCTGTCAATGCATGGTAATACCGTCGCTGATTATGCTGATAAATAGCCTCCTCAGTCCACCCTCTTGCGATTTAAAGCTTATAAATGGGAAGAGCTTAAATAAAAGCAAAACAACAGAACCCACCAACAAACAATGGATTAAGAGCGAAAAAGATTATGGCTCTGCGGTTGCAAGTATCCGAGCTCGGGGCGGTGGCTAAGGGGGTTTAAATAGTGTCTTAATCAAACTTTATCAAGGAGTCGTGGATGGAGGCGGCGACTTACTCGTCACCCGCTAAAGTTATCCTGTGTGGAGAGCATTTTGTGGTCTATAGGGGGCGCGCGATTGCCTGTGCTATTCCGAAGCGTGCTTATGCGACGGCTATTGTGCGGGGTGATGGACTGATCTCTATCGATTCTCTTGACACCAACTATTCATGTGTATGGAAGGGCGACAAGGTGGTCAAAAGTTCCGATAAGTCGGCACCACGTAGGCTCAGACCTTTGAAGGCCATGCTTGACCAAGTTGTGGAGAGATATGGTGCCAAGGGGTTCTCGCTCCGGATTAAGTCAGAGATTCCGAGAGGCATGGGGCTTGGGTCCTCCGCGTCTGTCTCGCTTGCGGCGGCGTCGGCATGCTTGGCGGCCCTGAATATCGAGCCCTCCCAGTCCGAGGTTATGGAGCTAGCCTCGGTGTCTGAGTCCTCGATCCACTTCAGGGCCTCCGGGATAGACATCGCGGCTTCCCTAAACGGTGGGGTCATCAGCTTTATCCGTGGCGAGAAACCGCGCCAGATCCCGATTGAGGGTAGCATGGAGTTGCTTCTGATAAGCACGGAGAGGGGGAGGCGGACCGGCGAGGTGGTTAGGCGGGTAGCCGCGTTGAGGGACCAGTTCGTCGGCATCTTTGACAGACTCCTTGCCGTGAACGACGAGATTTGTAATGAGCTTGAGCTTGCATTAACTAATAGGAGGCTTGAGAGGGTTGGAACCCTCTTCCTACTTTCTCACGATCTCCTGCGAGTTATCGGCGTCTCGAACAAGCAGCTGGACCTCGCGGTAGAGACGGCGGTCAAGAGCGGCGCGCTAGGAGCGAAGCTCACGGGCGCTGGTGGCGGCGGATACGTGGTAGCTATAGCCGCTGAAAACAAGTCGCACGAGGTCGCTAAAGCAATTTCTGGCAAGTTCAAAGTGGAGGTCGTCAAGATCCCCCACGAGGGGCTGAGAAGGGAGGTCACGTCCGTCTAGCGCCCTCTCAGCCTCCTCCACGCCGATGCGCTTATCACGGTCTCGAGGCCCCAGATCTTGCTGAATCCTTCACCAGCCTTCTGCTGGAAGGCGCTGCCAGCCGCATATGTTGCGAGTTCGCGCGAATAGAGCGGATTTTCAGAGGTGCGGCCAACTATTCTCGCTGACCCCTTGTAAAGCTCGACTCTAACTTTCCCAGTAACGTTTCTCTGCGTTGTCTCGATAAAAGAGTTTAGGGCCTCCATGAGCGGGTCGTACCAAAAGCCGTAGTATACTAGCTCCGACCACCTCTGGTCGACTAGCCGCTTAAAACCGATCGTTTTCCCGTTGAGAGTCAGTTTCTCAAGGTCTTTATGCGCCCTAATCAGTAGCAAGGCGGCGGGGGCCTCGTAAATCTCCCTCGACTTGATTCCGACGGCCCTGTCCTCTATGTGGTCGATTATGCCGAAGCCTGCCCTACCTCCCAACACGTTCAGCTCCCTAACTATTTCTATGAGGCTCTTCTCGACGCCGTTCAGGGCAACTGGCACGCCCCGCTCGAACTCTATCTCGACGAGTTCCGGCCTATCAGGGGCGCTGACCGGGTCGGCAACGTACTTGAAAGCCTCGGGGGGCGGTCTGACCCATGGGTCCTCTAGTTCGGCGGCCTCGATCGACCTGCTCCATAGGTTCTCGTCGATGCTGAACCTGCTTATCCTAAAGTCCAGCTTGAGGTTTTTCTTTTTCGCGTACTCGATCTCTTGGTCTCTCGAGAGGTCCCACTCCCTTATCGGCGCTATGATTCTAAGCTCGGGTGAGAGGACCGAGATGGTTGTGTCAAATCTCAGCTGGTCGTTTCCCTTACCTGTGCATCCGTGCGCCACCGCGTCGCACCCCTCCTTCAACGCAACCTCGACAGTCTTAGTTGCTATGAGCGGCCTCGCTAATGCGGTCCCAAGTGGGTATTCATCCTCGTAGAGTCCGTTAGCCATTATACAGGGCTTTATGTAGTTCTCTACGAATTCACGCCTCGCGTCTATGAAATAGTGTTTCGAGGCTCCAGCCGACAAGGCCCTCTCCTCGATCGCGGAAAAATCCTCATCTTGGCCTACATCCACTGTAACCGTGATCACCTCGGCGCCATACTTCTCCTTCAGCCATGGTATCGAGACTGTTGTGTCCAGCCCGCCGCTGTACGCGAGAGCTACCTTCATATCAAGCCTTGAAGCGTCTATCCCTGTTTAAAACCATTAACTGGAGAGCCTGGACAGAGGAGACCCGCCTCAAAAGATATATAACCGGCTCTAATTCTCCAACTTGATGGCCTCTAAATCTTTTGAGGCTCTTCGAGAGCTTATCTCTAAGGCCTCGCAGGATGAGCTTCTCAAGGCCCGAACATCGAGAATGGTTAAGACCTATCAGTTCAGACCGATCAACGCTCAGCCGTTCCAGCTAAAGATCGTGAGAGGGTCCCTCAGCGTTGAGGAGGGTGAGGCTCAGGACCCCGTCGCAACGATAATTGCAACGGATGAGGATCTTGCAAGCGTCATATACGGGGTAGCGGACGCGACCCAGCTCTTCTTCATGGGGAGAATCAAGGTCCATGGGAGCCTCTATGACGCGCAGGAGCTTGGAACTCTCCTCCGCGACGCGTCAAGAACCCGCTAATCATCGTGGGATCAGCGAAATCGGCCCTAGGACTCAGCGCCATCTTTATCTTCGGTGACGCGGCTTTAGTAGGCGCTAGGCGGCCTTGTGAAGGGTCCCCGAGGTCAAAGATTAATACTGCCTCAAAGAATAGTTGTATCGCCGGCGGTGCGGTTTTATCTGGCCAGAGTGCCGGCGTAGCTCAGGCTGGCAGAGCGCGGGACTCATAATCCCGTCGCCGTGGGTTCGAGTCCCACCGCCGGCACCAATTTTAGTTAAAATTGATAAGATAAGTGTGGGGGTGTTTGCTGGGAAATGGATGGGGGGGAGGGGTAGGCATCCTAGTGGTTCTCTTGACGTAGTTCTCTAGCCGTATCTGCTTCCTAGTAATTGTGAAACCTACATATCTGTAGAAGTTTATGTTACTGCTGGCCCGAATATAGATCATACCTACGTTCTTTTTATGTGCGTATTTCTTTCCAGCCCTAGGATCATAGAATACTGTTCTCCGTTGGACAGAAATTCTTGGTCCTGTTGACTCTATGCCGAGTCTCCTAAGAAGATCCATGATATAGGTGAGTAGTCTCTGGTCGGCGTTATAGATACATATGTAACCACGTTTGTTGACGCTTCCTTCTGAGTCTGCGAAGCCCCTAAGGAATGCTGCCACGCACCTCTCGCAGTGCTCGACGTATTTCTTCAACCTATCGAGGCCAATTGGCTTTCTGAGTAGCTCATAGAGCGTCTTAGACTCAACTTCAACGACATATTTCCCCACATCACCCCTAAATCTCGGCCTAATTTCTCTCCTGCCCAGAACCTTTGCAAGACATCTAGCGAACTCCTCGACAAACTCCCTATCCCTAGCTTTAAGACCTATCTTTACGTTGTTGTAGTATTTGATGGCATGTTTTCTCCTATAAGTGTATCCGTCACCGACCTTCACACCTATCACGTACGCCAACTCCTCTGAAGGCTTCAATAGTTCTAGTGAAGGTATCAATCTACCATTGTATGGGCTATGCACTCCGCGTACCCAATAGTATATATGAGACTTAGAGATCCTGACCCCATATCTTCGCCAGACCTCCCCAATAATCTCTTTATATGTCAGACCGCCTCTCCGAAGAGCAACGACACCACCGTACAGCCCGATCCGAAGCTCTCGTGGTAGGTACCTCCTCGTTCAGTGTCTTTATCTCGTATGTCCCCGCAACAATGTTGAAACTCTCCACCATCCCACTCCAACCCACCGACCCCGCATATAAAGAGTAGTGGCCCCAACAGCCGGGCCACCTCTAACCTAGACTCACTATGCTCAAGAGAACTACTGCCAAGATAAATAAAGACCTCAAAGGGACTAATACTGCCAAGAGAAATCTACCACACACCAACAAACATTAAGGGGCTTAGAGAAGGAGATAGGAGCAGTAAAGCAGGAGAAATCTAAAACTAAGAGACATACTATGCATAAAAAACGGAAACATACCAATACAGCCATACCTATGGGACAACGAGGTAATATTCAAGAGAAAAGGACAAACAACACTATACGGATACCTAAGGCCGGAAGCATAACTTATTATGGGCACGGCATCGTGAAAGGAGAGAAGCTTTCCGCAGTTTCATCGGGGGGATTTGGGTAGAAGTTTTTTACGATCCCTGCAGGCTTATCGTATAGTGAGAGGGCCAGTAGCCTGCCTCGACATCGACTATTTCTTTGCACAGGCCGAGGAGCTTCGGGACCCCTCGTTAAAGTCAAGGCCTGTGGTTGTTTGCGTGTTCTCCGGTCGGACGCCAGACTCGGGCGTCGTGTCCACCTGCAACTACGTCGCGAGGAAGTTAGGTGTGAGGTCTGGCATGCCCATAAACCGCGCAAAAAGGCTTCTGCAGAATGTGGACGCGGCATTTCTACCCGTTGACATGGAGTATTATCGCGGCCTCTCTGAGAGAGTATTCGCGGTTGCGGAGAGATTCTCAGACGTGGTTGAGATCGCTAGCATCGACGAAGCCTTTCTGGACCTTAAGGCAGCGTGCGGGGGTGACTACGGAGAAGCGCTCCAACTTATGAGGAGTATGAAGGACAGCATAGCGGGTGAGATAGGGCTGACCTGTAGCGTAGGTGTCGCTAAGAACAAGCTCCTGGCTAAGATGGCTTCGGACGACTCGAAGCCAAACGGGCTGAAGGTTATCTGGCCAGGTACTGAGAAGGACTACTTGGCTCCAAAGCCTGTTGACGAAATTCCATACGTTGGCAAGAAGACCGCGGAGAGGCTCCGCTCGATAGGTGTGAGCACGGTCGGAGAATTGGCGCGAGTTGAGCCCAGCACATTAGTAGGCCTCTTCGGATACAGGGTCGGCCATTTCCTCCACCTAGCCAGCCGTGGAGAGCTAGATGAGCCCGTGATTAGGAGGGGCGAAGCAAAACAGATAAGCAGGATAATTACACTCAAGTCTGCGACACGGGATATAGATGAGATCCTGCAGCAGCTCCGGCGGGTAGTGAACGATCTCCACGCCCGCATTCTCAGTAAGGGAGTATTCTTCGAGGGAGTCTCAGTCATCGGGATTACGAAAGACATGCAAACCGTGAGTAGGAGTGTTTTGATGCCTCGCGCATCCCAGAGCATCGAAGATCTGTCAGACGCTGCCTCACAGTGTCTGAGAGAGCTCTTGGACAAGCTTAACGTGGAGCTTAGGAGAGTTGGTGTCAAGGTTTATAAGTTGAGCGGCGCGAAAGGCCAGAGCAGGCTTACCCAGTTCTGACGGTCTAAAGGATTGTCTCAACAATCATTATGAGGATTGCGGCGAGCAGGCCCGCCCCCACCATCTGCAGCGCCGTCCTTAGGGCGCTTATCCCGGCAATCCTGCCGACAGCCGTGCCGGATAGAAATAGTAGGGCGAGACAGACGAGTAGCGACGAGTAGAGTCCCTGCTCCAGCGGTGCCATCGAGGCGGAGGCCGCCAGATAAGGAGCGCTAACGACGAGGATGGCCATTACTGCACTCAAGCTATTCACCAACGCGACAATAATCGTGGCGTGTACGCCGGCGGCGGCGACGAGGGTCTTACTCATCTCTCTGAGGGTCGCTTGCTCCAGATTCTTTATCCTGCGAAGCTGCTCGGCCCTCTCCGATATGAAGGCTCCCGTGTATCCCGAGATAGCTACTCCTATCAGGATTGAGACGACCGCTCGTAGGGCTGAATCATAGCCGTGTAGGCCTGAGATATATAACCCGAAGACGAGCCCGATACCAACCATCGCGCCGTCGAACACTTGTAGTGAGAAATAGCGTCTAACCACCCCAGATGTCTCCGTAAATGCGATTACGAGCCTCAGGCGCCCAAGTAGCCTGTTCAGCACCAACACCTACCTGCTACCTCCTGTGCTCAGCCCTCTCTATAACGACCGCGTCTATACTGTGTATAGCCCCGCCAAGCTTCTTGATAACCTCGTCAATCCTCTCAACACTCAGGTCCGAGCCGTCAATAACCAGCTTAATGGTCTCGGTCTCAACATCAACCTCCAATACCGAGGAGTCGACTCTTTTAACCCCCTTTACCGAGGCTATTACGCGGCTAAAGTCCACTATGTTGGGTTGATGCGGCTTCAAGACATCGAGGACGAGCCTAGTGATGCTTACACCCTCCCTATGTTCCGACATGCTGCCTATATGTCCCCATGATTGGGCGCCCCCAACCTCCGATATTAGCCTTTTCGCGTCGCTGCAACAGGACGCCCTACAAGCTTCTGACGACCTGATACCACTTAAAAGGATACCGCCGGAAGAGAATGAGGGAGTAATACAAATGCAGCTCAGCGCTCAAGATCTCAATCATTTATTCAGCCTGGCCAGACTCATCATCGCGAAATATCGTTCCTCATCCTCAGCTTTATCTTTTTTTGACCTCTGGCCGTCGGAGAGCGCGAAGTCCCAGCCTAGAGAGTCCTGATCAACACGCGCGCTAAAATATTTAGCCTCCGCACAAGCATTAGCTTTTGTGGAGATCTTTACTCTGAGGGACGTCCTCGAGGCCTCCGAGATCCTCTACAAATACATTAAACCGACGCCGCTAGTCTATTCGAGGCTTCTCTCACGAGAGTTCGGCTGCGACCTCTATGTCAAGCTTGAGAACCTCAACCCGACAAACTCCTTCAAAGTCCGGGGCGGCATATACTACATCTACAAGAATTACGACGAGGTGCGGAGAACCGGCGTGATCACCGCCTCGATGGGCAATCACGCCCAGTCTATTGCCTACGCAGGCCAGCTCTTTGGTGTTGAGGTGAAGGTCGTGATGCCTGACTGGGTTTCAGAGGTCAAGAAAAACTCTTTGCGCGAGCTCGGTGCGGAGATCATCACCTATGGAAAATTCTTTGACGAGGCCGCAGCCTACGCCGAGGCGCTGGCAAGCAAGAGGGGGTACAAGTATATCCACGCGGTTAACGAGACACAGCTCTATCCAGGTGTAGCGACTATGCATCTTGAGGTCATTAGGGAGCTCAGCTCGGTTGAGCAGGTCTTCAACCCGATAGGGGGAGGGTCTGGGGCCATAGGAGCCTGCATCGTCTACAAGAGCTTCGACCCCAGAATACGGGTTGTCGGTGTGCAGGCCGAGGGCGCCCCAGCTTTCTACGAGTCATGGAAGATGGGGAAGCTAGTCTCGAAGGAGAGCGTCAATACAAGGGCTGAGGGGCTGGCCGTAGCTAAGGCGTATGAAGTCCCCTACGCGATCATCCGCGACAAGATCGATGACATAGTCCTCGTCTCGGACGAGGAAATGGAGGCAGCGATAAGGGACCTCTACTACTCGGTGAGGCAGGTCGCGGAGCACGCTGGTGCCGCGGCCCTGGCCGCCGCGCGGAGGGTCAAGCAGTCCCTCGAGGATAGGAGGAAGAAGGTGGTTGTTATGCTGACGGGAGGGAACATAGATGCATCACAATACGCGCGCATAATCTCGGGCGGAAAGGGCTAGCCGCACGACGCGGCATCCTCCGCCTCCGCTACAACACGTATCGGTAGGGGCTCGTATAGGCGGCTGGTGGAGACATAGAGCACATCACCATGCCTAACCCCCGCGGACTCGAGGGTTTGTGAGTCGTCGAGCCTCCTACTTATGTAAAGGATCTCCGGATCTGGGAGCCCCAGTTTAGATGCGACAACCTCTTTGAGCTCATACACGGTCCTCGACGTATCGAACCGGAGCGTTATAGGCTCCCCCTCACTCTCGCCGCAAACGATACACATGGGGTCGCGCTTGATCTTGACCCTTGTGAGTCTTGAGTTGAGGCCGTCATAGACGATCAGGCTTGTAGGCACAGCGCCCAGACTACCCCCGTGAAGTATTTGGAGTGTGTGGGTGGAGATGATGCCTGCTATCGTTGCTGCGACACTTTGAAGCGCCGGCATCCGGGGTACAAGGCTGGCCCTAAGGCCGTCGATCAGCCTTAGTGTCTCTTCACTAATTTCTTGATCGGATTTCTCGGGCCTGAAATACTTTACATCATACACGGTCTTGATGTTTAGTTTGAAGAGGTGCTCCGCCTCCTCGAGCGTTATACTCAGCCCGTGTTGTTTTAACTCATCAACCAAGTCCTGTGGACGCCTCTTGCGTAGGGTACACTCCGCGGCCCTCTCTTCTCTCGGAATCAGCAGTGAGCTCTGACACTCTAAACACGCAGTACGGCCGGGGAGAACTATCTGCACATTACCGTAAAAGCCGTTCATGGCGCCGTCTACGAGCGGCTTACCTAGATACACGGCCATGGAGTTATACCACCTTCTCGACGCCCAATTATCGAGGCATGAGAGTAGGACGTCAGCCCTCCTATAGGTGTCCTCGCCCAGCTCGCGGATGTCGCCTTCGAAGGCCTCAACCTCGACGTGGGGATTTATCTCACGGAGTCTTTCCGCAGCCGCCTCAGCCTTCCCCCTCCCGATATCGCTATCACGGAAGAGGAGCTGCCGACTGAGGTTGCTCAACTCAACTCTATCGTAATCAGCGATCATCAGTCTTCCTACACCCATCATGGCGAGGTTTTTCGCCACCTCGCATCCAAGAGCCCCCACCCCAGCCACGAAGACTGTGGCAGAAAAGAGCTTCTCCTGATCCCAGCCGTCTATCCTGATCTGCCGCTCGTATCTCTCAAGCTGCTTCATGGCTTAAAGAAGACTGAGCGCTTTCTCGGGTGTGGCGTACAGTCGGATATACTCCCGTACTCGAGCCACAAACCTCTCGGGGTAGTACTTCATCTCATAAGCCGCCCATACGTTCAGAGGGTCATCCGGATTGGGGTTGGCTAGCAGGTTCTTCAGCGCCTCGATAACAGAGACAACGTGCATGTTCGGGAACCAGTCCCTGTTGAATATGGACTCACAGACCCTCGCAGGCGCCTCGTCGGTAAAGTTTGGGTGCCATATCCTCGTGTGCCAGACGACTTGAGGAGGGACAAAGGGGAACTCTCGAGGGAGGAGTATTTCCACTACAAACACGCCGCCCTCGAAGATCCCAGTACCTATAATGGTGCCCTTGTAGTGGGTTAGGTCGCCGTCCTTCGCGTCGAATGTCGGCTCATAGTTCTTCATCAGCTGGTACTCCTGTGCCAGGCGCTTGGCCCACCTGGGCTCAGGAAGATAGCCAGCCTCGGGGACGTGCATCGCATTAACCCCCGACCGTCCGAGTAATTAGAACCAGCTTATCCCCCTCAACAACTCCGGCCGAGGCGAGAGTCTCGTTATCCCCTAGAGCCCTCCCCTTATAAGTCAGCCTCGCATCCTCTGGCCTGAGCTTCTTGATGGTGCATACCCGCATCTTCACGGCGCCGATACTGGCGTTCGGGGGCACGTCGAGCTCGAGAGGGGGACCCCCACCGACTGCCGGTACAACCCTGATCTTCATGATTCGCTTCGCCATTATCCTGCTCCGTGCGGGATATAAATAGGTTAGCTGGAGCAGTGGCCAGACGCGCGCTATGTACCGACGCGTACGATCTCACTTGAAGCAGTCCCTCGGGTAGGACCGGGGGAGTATGGATTCTACAGCTACGATGGTGGTGCGAGTTTATAGGCAGGCATAGACACGTTTTAAGGCAGAATTGAGGGTTAGAATACTCCCGCCGTCGCTCGCTAAAATCATCAACCACTCAGTCACTAACTCCAAGATTGAGGTCGCCGGGCTTCTCCTCGGAAAGGAGGAGGGAGATCTGGTCGAGATATGGGACGCCGTGACAGGAACACAGGTGGGGTCCTCTGGCTTCGTGATGCTTAATGAGGAGGTTATGGCGAGGGTCGCAGAGTATCTCCACACTTACAAGATTCCCCTATACATAGTGGGATGGTACCATTCCCACCCTTCGCTAGGCGTCTTCCTCTCACCAATAGACATCAGAACACAGTTATCTTACCAGAAGCTGTATCCGAGGGCCGTCGCCCTAGTGATCGATCCGGCCAAATATTTGGAAGTAAAGAAAGTCACAGGAGAGGTGTTTAAAGTCTTCCAAGTGGGGGGCGACGGAAGGGTAGTGGAAATTCCTGTAACCTTCGGGGCCGGTAGAAGGAAGCTCCTCGAGTCAACTCTTATAAGTCTTTCAACTACAGCAATCTTCAGCGACGCGGCGGTGGTGAAGGAGGAAGTGGGTGGGAACCCGTTTAGGATTCTCGGCGGCCTAATTTCTCATGGAAGAAGTAAGACTGGTGAAAGGAGGCATGAGTGAGAAGAGGAGGATAGTGATCAGGCGGAAGGTCTCGCCTGAGGAGCTTCAAGTGGAGAGTGTGGAGCAAGCGCAGAAGCCTCCCGAGGCTGTAGAGGAGTCCGAGGTGACCGAGACGACTCCGGCCAGTCTATACGAGCAGGCAGCAGCCTCCTTCGCGGGGCTCCGGCAGAGGCTCGAAGAGATAAGGAGCTGGGATCGAGCATACCAGAGGATATTCAAGGCGAGGGACGACGTCAGGATAGAGGTCGTCAAGAAAAGGCTAGACAAGCTAATCGATATGCGGAACCAGGTCTTGACGGAGGCTCAGAATGTAGAGAACCTCATCAACGAGGCTCTCGGCAGGCTTGAGACCGAGATGGCAGTACTCGAGGAGGAACTCTTCGACAAACTCGTCGAGGCCGAGTATCTCCGCGATAGGGGCGGCTCCTTACCTCCTGAATCGCAGTCACGCCTTGAGAGCCTCGAAAAGGAGATAGATTCCTACAGGCAAAGAATAGTCGAGACTAAGAAGAAGTTAACGGAGCTTCAGCACATGCTTGACAAGCTCAGAGAGCTTCCACGCACGATTCACGAGGAGACAACCAGCGTAGAGGAGGCTGAACCGCTGTACAAAGACCTCGTGGCCAAATTTAGGGACGAGGTGAAGATACGCTCGACTATTGATAAGATAATGCAGGAGCAGGGAATACCGCGCCCATACGCGATTATACATGTTTGGAAGGCGGCTTTCAAGCCAAAGGTTTCAGGCGGCTCGGAGTTTTAGGCGGTGAGGTTAGGCACACTTAAATACGGCCCCTGCAAACTCTGTTAGTGAACCGGGTCTATAGGGGCTTATAAGCCTGTAAAGACCCAGGGTGGGACATGGATGCTGTCGAAACTACGCATGGATATACTGAACTACCTTGCATCTCTAGGGAGAGGGGACAGCATAGTAACTAGGCTAGAGTTCGAGGGCCCGAGGATCGCGATATACACGGCGGATCCCTCTGTCTTTGCCGAGAGGAACAATGTAGCCCGGGAACTGGTAAATCTGATCAAGAAGCGGGTCGTTGTTAGGCCGGACGAGTCGATAAGAATGCCTGAAGAGGAGGCGAGGAAGAGGCTTAAAGAAATTCTGAAGGATGTGCAGACAAACGTCTCTTTCGACAAGGATCAGGGGGAGGTAGTCGTCGAGGGTAATGACCAGGCATTGTTCAGCATCCTGACACCTGACGTCATAGCCCAGATCGAGCGCGAGATCAGGTGGATCGTCTCCCCGGTCAGGACACCGCTACTGCCATCCAAGACGGTGGAGAAGTTGAAAAACTATATTTATGGTAATGGGGAGGAGAGGCTTGAGACTCTTCGCAGGATCGGCGAGATGGTTTTCAGGGAGCAGCTTTTCGAGCCGAAAGAGGTCCTAGTTTCCTTCCTTGGTGGTGCAATGCAGGTGGGTCGGTCGGCCATACTAGTGAGAACGCGGGACAGCACAGTGATGATGGACTTCGGGATCAACGCAGGCGCATCAAAAATGGACGAAATGCTGCCCAGGGTCGACTTCTCCCCAGAACTGATCCAAACACTCGACGCGGTTGTGATCACACACTCGCACATGGATCATCACGGCGCTTTGCCACTATTGTACAAGTATGGTTATAGGGGGCCAGTCTACATGACTGAGCCCACCTTGCCTTTGATGGTGATGGAGCATCTCGACTACATTAACTTAGCCGCAAAGACGGGGCAACACGCGCTCTACACCGAGCAAGACGTGAGGCAGATGGCGCGACACGTGATAACTCTGAGGTATAACGTCGTCACAAATATAGCTCCAGACATAAGGCTGACCTTTTACAACGCTGGGCACATTCTCGGCTCCGCCATAGCACACCTACACATTGGGGAGGGATTCCACAACATTGTGTACACCGGAGACTTCAAGTTTGAAAAGACTAGGATGCTGGACCCGGCCCATCTTAAGTTCCCCCGCATGGAGACCCTGATACTCGAGTCGACCTACGGCGCAACGCCTTCATCTTTGACTAGGGAGGAGACCGAGGCCCTGTTCTCTCAACACATCACACGCACAATCAATAACGGTGGAAGTGTTCTAATCCCGGTCCCGGCTGTCGGAAGGGCCCAAGAGATAATGATGGTGTTGGAGAACTTGCTATCCTCACGTGCGATCCCAGAGGTTCCCGTCATATTGGATGGGCTGCTGGTCGAGGCTACATCCATATACAGCATGTTCCCCGAGTATTACTCGGCCGAGAGCAGGGAGAGCTTCAAAAGCGGGACATCCCTCCTACACTCGGAATACTTCACCGTCGTCAAGAGCCAGAACCACAGGGACGAGATTCTTGAGAGCTCCGAGCCCATGATAGTCCTCGCAACTTCTGGTATGCTTGAGGGAGGACCTGCCCTTACCTATCTCAAGGCCCTAGCCTCGAGTGAAAAGAATCTCCTACTCTTTGTAAGCTATCAGGTAGAAGGGACGCTCGGCCGGAAGATACTTAAGGGTATGAGGGAGATTCCCCTCATGACTGACGATAGGAAGCAGGAGATCGTGAAGCTTCACCTAGCTGTGGAGAGGGTGGATGGATTTTCAGGACACTCTAGTAGGCAGCAAATACTCTCTTATGTCAGGCGCGTATCACCTAAGCCTAGGAACATTATCTATGTTCATGGCGAGCCTGAGGCGGTGAACTCAGTAGCCTCAGCCACACGGAGGATATCCAACGGCCAAGTCTTCACGCCGCGAAACCTAGAGTCGATCCGCCTAGACTAGCCCTGCTAGAGGAAGTCCTCTAGGCTTCCCCCCTTCTGCTTTAGGGTGCTAGTGTCCCCGCCGGCGGAGCCAAAAACTATCCTTCCATAGACTCCGTCGTAGCCTGGCCTTATCTTTATCGCCCCACGCCTCATATCTGCTATAAGCGTAGCCAGCCTTGGGCCTGACACCTCAGCTATTTTCTCGAGCGGCGCGTCGAGGAGAATTTGGAACTCGTTTCCAAGAGAGTTTATGAGCCCCATGTATTGCTGCCAGACTTTTTTAGAGTTTAGGGCTGTCTCGGAGGAATAGTCTAGGCCCATCGAGACGGTTATCAGCTCTTGGAGAGGTATGACGTATTTGAAGTCTATCGCTCCGGGGGGCCTCGCACCTGGCGGCCTGTCGGCAAGCTCCTCGACCCTATCCTCGACGCCTTTCGTGAGTCTCCTCCCACATATGGGGCATCTGTAGCCCATCTCGCGAGCTCTCGCCGGTGGGATGGGGCCCACTCCACAGCGCCTATGACCGGACCAGTGATACTTACCATAGCTCGGCGGGACCTCGAGCGTCATTATTATCCTCTTGCTGTCCTTCTTTTTTATAGCGTCCACTATCTCGTCATAAGAGACGTCTTCCAGCTCGAACACCACTGCCTCTCTGCCGAGCCTGTATGGGTATGGGCTGTGGGAGTCCGAGGAGCTTAAAAGGGTGTAACTGTCGAGCCGGCTGACTCTCCAGTTCATCAAGGGGTCCGAGCTGAGGCCCGTCTCGATGGCATAGATCTTATCCGACTTATCCTCGTAGCATTCCTCGACGGTGTCGACTCCGCTGATTGCGCCGAAGATCGACCACCAGGGGGTCCAGGCGTGGGCCGGGAAAATAAGGCAGTCTTGCGAGACCTCCATCATCAGCTCTACTAGGTATGCGGGGGTTATGTTGAGTATGGGCCGTCCATCTGACCTGAGGTCTCCGTATTTGGAGAGGAGGTCGGCTGCCTGTGCAGCGGTCTCGAGGTCTCTGAAGAGAATTACGTGGTGTATCCTTCTCGTCTTCTTGTCAAGCTCGTGGATCGTTGCTACCTCAGTCTGAACTATAAAGAGGGGCCCGCCCCCAGATGCCCTGAGCCTATAAACGCCCTTTTCATCCACTTTTTCGAGTCCCCGCTTAAGCTCCTCCATCCAGTTTGGGTGGAGGGCGTCCCCAGTCCCTAGGACGTCAAGACCCTTGAGGCGAGCGTAGTAGCTGAGTTCTTCTAGGACCATCCGACTCGAGGTGGCACCACTATATTTGGAGTGAATCTGCAGATCAGCTATTATCCGCATCTCTCCAAAACCATTCACCGGAAGGGCTCGGAGCACTTATAACTCTTAGTATCCTATCCCAACTCTGCCGACTGTGGTGTATTTAAAGTTGATGAGAAGCTAAGCTAAATAAGCAGGCTTTTAGCATAGAATTTGCCTTCAAGCTCATGCTTCTGGCCTTGGGTATCCGTATAGTGTTGTCTGTCCTTTTTCCCTGAATATTGCTTCGTTTCCCCACAAGTCCAACTGTAGGGGGATGTTTCCTTGTTCTATGCCTAGTATGTGTTTTAGTTTAGATTTCTCCTTCTTTACTACCCTGTCTCCTTCTCTATTCCTTTAATGTTTGTTAGTGTGTGGTAGATTTCTCTTGGTAGTGTTGGTCCCTTTGAGGTCTTTATTTATTTTGTCAGCAGTTCTGCTTGAGCATAGTGAGTCTAGGTTAGGGATGGCCCGGCCGTTGGGGCCACTACTCTTTATATGCAGGACTGGTAGGGGGTCTTATCCGAACAGATGATGAGTATAAGGGAAGAGGTTGAAAGTGGGATGGTGGAGAGGTTCCACATAGTTGCGAGGCCATACGAGATAAAGACCATAGAACGGGGGGGTGGTCTGAGTGGTGAGTAGGGTCTTCGTTGACTTCGGACATGGGGGGGTCTATGCCCTCCCAGAGGATGGCGGTGAGGAGGTGGTCTTCAACGATTTCCTAGAGATGTTTGGGAAGTTGAGGCCGAAGATTGTGGTTGCTGATAGTTATCCGAGGAAGCTCCTACAAACCATAAAGCGGCTTGGCGGGGCTACGTTTCTGAGGCTTAGGGATCTTAAAAAGCTCTCCGAGGAGCGAAATAACAATGACCTTTGGAAGACGGATGAGAATGACTGGAGGCTCTGAGGCAGATATTCTTAGGGAGGCCCGATCTGTTCCAGCCGCTCTATGCTTCTCCTGTGGAGCTTGAGGTTAGGTCTCTGACGGAGCTTTGGGTGGAGCTGGCTGGGATAAAGAGGGCGGCGAAATATATGCGGACCACAACAAATGATCCATTAGCAAATGAGACTCATAAGATATTAAGACGCTACACTGAGAGGCTGGCGACCAGGATTCATGAGAGGGCTTTGGAGCTACCGCTCTATAGGATGGCCGTCGAGAGGCTTGGTCTTAAGGGACCGGCACTAGCATACATCATCTCCCACGACACCACCTCCTTTAAGACATTGTCTAGGACTGGGTTGGAGAGGTGCTATGAGCTGTTCAGACGGCCTTGGAGGGATTGCCCCTATTGAACCACAACTCTTCTCTTAGCAGGGCTGAGTACGTGCTTACTCCGCGGCTGTCTTTCTTTTTCTCAAAAAGCCTCTGAGTAGCTCCATGGAAACTATAAGCGCAACCAAGCCACCCACGCCGACTAGGACCAGTCCCGCGTCGAGGAGGGTCCCACCGATGGCGAGTGCTGGGAACGATATGGTGACCTCTCCCTGTGTGACCCAGTGTTCGTCGCTGAGGCCGCCATAGGTTGCGACAACCTTCAAGGGGGCCAGGGCCGCTGGAATCCTAGTAATCTTTACAGTGCCGTCTGAGGGCGTTGTTGCCGTCGCGAGAGTTACCCCCGGCGCCTTTGGGCTTTGAAGTGTGATCCTCGCTCCCTCGAGTGGTCTCCCAAGCACATCGGTTACCCTCACCACGATCGTCGCCGAGCCTACCCTTATCGTCTTCTCCCCACCATCGTGTCGAATTTCCAGCCTAAGCACCTCCACGCCCCCGCCGCCGATCACCGAGACGTTGTAGGTCCCAAATGGCAAGGTTCCGAGCTCGACTACTCCACCTACTAAGCGTCTGCCGTCGCCAAGTGCCGAAACATATCCCTCGAAGGGGGTGCCGTCATCCCATAGGACCCGTAACGCCAGTTTGCCCAGAGGCAGGGTGAATACAGCGTCCCTTAGCTGGAATGCTAAGACGTTCTCATCTAGTATCAGACTCTCGCGGCCGTCTTGAACGAGTCTGGCTGCAAGCCTATACTCCTGCTCGGGTAGAAGCTCCAGCATGATTTCCGCGCCCATGCCCTCGAACCGCCTCCCAGGGGAGCTCAGGCTCCAGTGGACAATCACTGGGGCGCCGTCAGCGGATAAGAATCTGACGTGAGCGTCATACACATAGCACTCTAGGTCCTCAAACACGTTGTCGCGAACCTCGACCAGTCCCCTGTGGACCGTTATGTTCTCAAAAACTACCTCAACCCCGTATGAGCCCGAAGGCACGCCTGCGAATAGCGCTCTCCCAGAGGTGTCCGTGGTTGCCGAGATGCTGTGAAGCCTGACTAAAGCCCCGGAGAGGGGCTTCCCATCCATAGACAGAGCCCTCAGAACCACGCCGTATATGGGTAGGCTTAGCCTAACCTCGCTTCCAGGCCTCACGGTGGCCGTCACCTCAACGCGCACGTTAAAGATCTTAGAGTAATTGGCCGCGCTCACAGTATAATCAGCTATAGGCATCTGTGGTAGCCTAAGCACTCCGTCAGCAGCCTCTATCTGGTAGAAACTCGTCTCAGCGCTCGGACCTTTGACGGTGAAGAAAGCTCCCACCGAGTTACCAGCCTTATCGAGAGCCATCAACACGAGGTCGTCTACGCTCGTGGGGATGCTGAAGCTTGGGGGCGCGAAGCCATAGGTCGGATGAGTCCCCACATATCGGTAGCCACGGAATACTGTTACACCCCTCCACTCGACTATGAACGTATAGTTGCCCGTAGGCACGAGGTAAAAGGCCGCATATCCGCCCCTAGTCGCGTTCTCCGCCGCGAATTCGGAGCCACCTAACCCAAACGCACCGGGCCTAATCCTCACAAGAGCCCCCTCTATGGCACGCCCAGACCTATCAACGGGGCTGATTCTGAGGGTGTAGAGCTCGGTCCTGAGCTCTCCCGCTAGGGCTAGACGATACGCGTCATAGAACCCTATCAAGACGGTCAACTCCTGGCCGAGCAGGGGGACGGTGTAGTTGACCACTACCTCATAGGTGTAGGCGTCTGGAAGCCTCCTAACCTCAACGGCCCCCTCGCCGTCAGCGCTCAGACTCATTTTAAAAGGGTAGACATAGGCATTTATCACTACCTCGGCGCCTGGCAGAGCGATGACACCCTCATAATCCTTGATGTATAGGCTGAAGGTCCTGTAGGGGCTGAGCCTGAACCGGCCATATGCGGCCCCCCTCAACCCCCATATCTCCAGCCCCTCCGGCCAGCCTAGGGGCGAATAATCATACTCGTAACTAAACCCGCTGGGATACCTCATTCTAATAGTAACTGTGGGCTGCGTGTCTAGCTGGCTTGGGTCGACGCTCGGCGGAACCCTTAGACTTGTGGTGAAGATTGTGATGGAGCTGTTGATGTCGTTCTTCAGGATGTAGTCGAGGGGCTTCAAGGCCTCTAAACTCCTCTCGATCCGTGCAGCGGCTTCCACGGCCCTGCCGATCCCCTTCCAGGCAAACCAGACCGTGGCGGACTCGACATATATGGCGCGACCGCTACAGTAGCCGTATATCTCGAGTCTCCAATCCGCGATCTTGCGGTCGCCATAAATCTCGATGTTTGTGTCCTGGACGGAGTAGTTCTCGATAAACCCAGCCTCCTTCAATATCCTCGCCCTCTCAAAGATCGGCGAGACGTCGCTCTCCCACGCTCGCCTAAACCCCTTCACGAAGGGGGTGTAGATCCTCTGGCTGCAGTCGACGTTGACAAGCTGGAAGGTGAGGTTGGCCATTTCTCCGGGGAAATAGGTATCCCTATAGCTGGCGAGCCAGCTAGCCCCTGTGCCGCGCGCGTCGGTTTGTGGCGGGCCGAGTGGAAGAAACAGCACCTTTAGGTCCCACCGGGCGGGCTGGGCCACGGCGGGCTGGTGGGAAAGCATGATTAGAGCCAGGGCCAAGACAACAATCAGCCACGTCGAAGTCATCTTTTTTAACTGCCAAACCCGATGAAGAAACCCTTCCGACAACTCCTCAACTAGCAAGTTATCTATTCATAGAAGCCTTTAGCTCTTACCACAAGCGTCGAAAATGTTAATAGCGCCTTAGTGTTGGCGAGCTGTTGGTTGAAGCATCGAGGCTGAAGAATATATATAGGGGTTCAGCGATCGTTTAATCGAATGTCTAGCAGTCAATCAATATTTTTGACGATCTCCTGCGCCTCACTTTTAAAGGATACAGATCATCGGCGTGTGATAGTTATTGCGCCGGATCAGCCTATAATCGTTGTCGGGGCGCTTTATGCAAACTTTGGCGTGGACGCAGTCGTCATACAGGAAAGCGGGCCCCTTACAGCTCGTCAGGCTGTAAGGCTTGTAAGTGGCGAGGATGTGCTTAAAAGTTTTGTCATCAACCCCGGCTCTTCGTGGCCGTATCTCATGAAGGCGGCGGGATCAGACTTGGCTAGGGGCCTGAGCTATGTGCAGGCCGAAAACAGTCTCGGCGAGGCTCTCGAGGCGATGGAGAGGCAAAGGTACGGTACGGTCGTAGTCGTTAATAGAAATGGCGAGTTTGCGGGAGTTCTTACAGTGTCTATGGTTATGCGCTTTATGCAGGAGAACACCGAGCTACGTGCGGTCCTGAGAAAGATAAGGTTGCGGGATATCGTTCGACCCTACCCGCCAATAACGGTTAGCCCTGAGGAGACGCTCAACTACGCCATAAACAAGATGTTGAACTCCCAGGTGAGAAGGCTTGTAGTCGAGGGTCATTGGAAAATCTTGAGCGACAGGAGCATAATACGTTTCCTGATGAGGAATGCTGCCGCCCTAGAGTCCCTAAGAGATCAGCCATACAGCCTGCTCGAAGCGCCAATTGCCTCACTTGGCATCCACCTCGAGCGCCCCGCCGCCTATAGCTACCAGGACAGCTTAGATGAGGTATTGGAGAACGTTCTGGCTAGTGAGGCGCTATGCGCCCTGGTGGGGGGAAACGAGGGGATAGTGACCCCCTGGGACCTGACTGTCCGGCTCTACAGGTTCATATCCGAGAACAAGGTGCCCTCGCCTGCGTAATACCGAAAATCGGCCAGTTTCAGCGCGGTCTGTTCAATTTGATATACACCTCCGGGGTATAGCTCTTTCAGATGGGGTCGGAGGACCTTCCACTCATGCAGGAGCTCTCAGACTATGGGGTCAGAATAACTAGGGAGATAGCTCACCTCACAGTCGCGGGCATGACATTTAAGGATCTTGAGAGGGGTAGCCAGATAACCCTGCCGATGTGGGCCGCGGAGGTGCTTATAGGAGCGGGCATCGCCGAGCCAATCGAGGGACGCCTCGAGGTCCAGCGCCTAGCTCAGCTACTGTGGCGAGAGAAGCGAAGCATCTCAGAGCTAGTGAACCTGCCCCCCAAGTTCTACCACGCGTTGAGGCTTAGCTTCTCAAGCCTCTCCGGCGCTGATGCTGAGAACGCTAAAGCATTGAGGCTTTATGCCCGTGACCTTGTTTCTCTCCGGCTCTCAAAGCTCCTAGGGTATGCCGCTAAGGGGGTCGAGCCCGAGCTTATCCAGCACATGACCGAGGAGGAGCGAGAGCTCTATGTGCGTCTACGTTCCCTGATTAAGGCTTGGCTGCAATCCCTCGGGCTAGAGGTGTGAGAAATGGCTGAGACCTTCGAGGAGATCCTTGCGAGGTTCTTCAAACAGGAGAAGTATAGGGAGTACATCTCGAGGGCCGTCGTGGCCGGTAGGAAGAGCGTCCCAGTAGACTTCGCGGACCTCCTAGTCTTTGACAAGGAGGCCGCCGAGGCCATTCTCTCCGAGCCCCTAAAGTATCTCCCACTACTCGACTCTGCAGCCTATAAGCAGCTCGAGCTCGAGTATCCCCAGTATGCAGCGGCTGTGAAGACCTTTAGAGCGGCGGTCAGGGGTCTTCCAGAGATCACTCCGATACGCATGATAAGATCAGAGCATCTCCGGAGACTAATCGCAATAGACGGCATAGTTGTTAGGGCTTCTGTCGTCAGGCCCCTGCTGGCCAAAGCCGTGTATCGTTGTAGATATTGTGGACTGACCTATCGTCAGGAGGGCGTGAAGCCTCCCCTCAGGTGTAGCTCCCCCCGATGTATCGAAAGGAAGCCATACTTCGAATTGGTGGAGGAGGAGTCCATCTTCATCGACTTCCAGACCCTCGGTGTCCAGGAGAAGCCCGAGGACCTTCCACCGGGCCAAATACCGAGGGTGATCGAGGTGAGGGTGAAGGGAGACTCGGTTGATACGGCGGCGCCGGGCGACAGAGTCACGGTTACAGGGGTTTTGATGATTTATGCAGAGCAGGGGGACCAGACACAGCAGCCTCGGAGGATTTATCTGGAGGCGGTCTCGGTCGAGCCCCGGGGCAAGGAGCTAGAGTCCCTCCTCATTACGCCGGAGGAGGAGAAGCTCATCAACCAGATGGCCGCAGACCCCAAGAACTATCAGAGACTCATACAGTCCGTCGCCCCCTCTATCAAGGGGCTTGACCACATCAAGGAGGCCATACTGCTACTCCTATTCGGCGGGAGGGCCAAGGTCTTCCCAGACGGCGTTAGGGTTAGGGGAGACATCCACGTCCTCCTTGTCGGCGACCCGGGCACGGCTAAGTCGACTCTACTCCTCTACGCGGCCCAGATAGCGCCTCGCGGAATCTACACTTCGGGTCGCGGAAGCACTGCGGCAGGCCTTACGGCTGCGGTGGTGAGGGATCCGGGGGGTGGGCTAGTCCTTGAGGCGGGGGCCGCGGTGCTTGCAGACATGGGGATCTGCGTCATAGACGAGATCGATAAGATGAGGCCTGAGGATAGGGTGGCGATGCACGAGGTCATGGCTCAGCAGACGGTCAGTATAGCTAAGGGCGGTATAGTGGCAACACTGAATGCGAGGTGCAGCATACTTGCGGCGGCTAACCCGGAGCTAGGCCGCTACGATGCCTACAGGCCCTTCAACGAGAATGTTAACCTGCCTATAACCCTCTTGTCTCGGTTCGACCTGATCTTCGTGCTAAGAGACGAGCCCACCCCTGAAATGGATAGGCAGGTAGCGAGCCACATCGTCTCGCTCCACGCGGAGGGTGGGGTAAAGCAGGAGCCGGCCATCCCTCCCCCGCTGCTCAAGAAGTATATCACCTACTCTAAAAAGATCGAGCCCGTGCTCTCGCGCGAGGCTGCCGAGGCTTTGCAGCAGTTCTACCTCTCCATGAGGTCGGTGTATGAGAAGACATCGACTGTCTCAATAACTGCGAGGCAGCTCGAATCGCTGATCAGGCTCGCCGAGGCTAGTGCAAGGGCCTGCCTCAGGAGCGTCGTCACTATAGAGGACGCAGAGGTAGCTATCAGGCTGATGAAGAGAAGCCTCTCGGAGGTGGGTGTTGATGTGGAGACAGGGAGGCCGGATATCGACGTGATTATGACGGGGAAGCCTAGGAGCGTGAGGGAGAAGCTGAGCCTCGTCCTAGACGTGATCCGGACGCTTCAGGAACAGCATGGCTACGCTGACGACGAGGCGCTCAGGAAGGAGCTCCAAGAGCAGGGCCTGACTAGGGGAGAGATCGACAGGATCCTGAACCGCATGATAACAGAGGGAAGAATATACACCCCCAAGCCCGGGGCCTACAGGTTGGCGTAGCCCGCCATGCGGATCGAGGAGACGGGCCTATCGCCCTGGCTCGTGGAAGCCCTCAGAACCCGCGGGGTCGAGACCCTCTACCCGCCCCAGGCAGAGTCATTAAAGAGGGGGCTGCTGGAGGGGCGGAACCTGGTCGTCTCTTCGCCAACCGCGTCGGGGAAGACCCTGATCGCGGTCATGGCGGCGGAGCGTGTCCTCGCGGCCGGTAAGAAGGTTCTCTATCTGACTCCTCTCAGGGCGCTGACCTCGGAGAAGGCGGAGGAGTTCAGGTCGATCTTCGGCGAGATGGGTCCCGGATACAGGGTGATTGCTGTCTCCGGGGACTATGACGATCCGGGGGAATGGATAGGCTCCAGGGACGTGGTGGTCGCAACCTACGAGAAGGCTGACAGCCTTGTTAGGCATAGGGCGCGCTGGCTTTCCAGCGTGGGGCTAGTCGTGGTGGACGAGATACACATGCTCGGAGACAGGGAGAGGGGACCAACATTAGAGATGACCATCGCCAAGCTCCTAGAGACCATAGAGACCCCGCAGATACTCGGCCTCAGCGCCACAATCCCCAACGTTAAGGAGATCGCCGAGTGGCTCGAGGCCTCACCCATAGTAAGCGACTTCAGGCCCGTACCCCTGAAGGAGGGGGTTGGGCGTGGCGGGCGGATAGTCTTCTCAGACGGCTCTACGTGGAGACTGAGATCCTCGGGAGACCTGCTGAGCGCTGTTGTCGGTGAGGGTTTGATGGATGGTGGGCAGGTCCTAGTCTTCGCGTTGACGAGGAGGAAGGCGGAGAAGCTGGCAGAGGGGCTCACAGGGGTCGTCCGGGCCTCCGGAGCCCTCAAGGGGTCGGACTTGGAGGTGCTTAGGGAGTATGCTCTGAGGATCAGGGAGAGTGAGAGGGAGTCGCCCTTCGCTGAGCGGCTCGCGCAACTCGTCGAGCAGGGGTCCTCCTTCCACCACGCCGGGCTTGGACACCTACACAGAACCTTGATAGTCGAGGCCTTTAAGGAGAGGGTCCTCCCCCTGATCTGCGCCACACCCACACTAGCAGCCGGCGTGAACCTGCCTGCAAGGATGGTCGTGATACCGGAGCTCAGGAGATTCAGCTCGAGGCTAGGCTCTTCGACCCTCTCCGTCACCGAGTATAAGCAGTTCTGCGGCAGGGCTGGGCGGCCGATGTACGACGAGGTGGGATACTCCATCTTACTAGCCAACTCAAAGGCGGAGGAGGAATACCTGCTCGAGCGGTACATCAGGGGTGAGCCTGAGCGGGTCTACTCGGCCCTCGGAAACGAGAGGCACCTCAGGAGCCACATACTCTCACTCATAGCTTCAGGCCTCGCGTCATCGGAGCTGGGCCTCAGGAGAATCATCAACAGGACCTTCTACGTCCAAGTATTCGGAGCCAAGAGTCTCGATAGGAGCATAGCGCTAAGCCTCGAGATGCTCGAGCACTACTTGATGATAAGCCGCGAAGACGGCCTCCAAGCGACGAGGCTGGGACACAGGGTCTCTGAACTCTACATCGACCCCCTGACCGCCGTGCGGATAGTGAAGATGACTGAGGGGCTAGAGAGTCTCTCCCCCCTGGCCGCTCTCCAGATAATATGCTCCACCCCCGACATGAGTGACGTCTACGCCGCGAGGCTTCGCCTCTCCAGCCTCAGAAGATTAGTCGAGGAGATAGGTGAGGAGATGTTGTTAAGGCCTCCGAGCAGGGAGGAGGATCCTGAGGAGTACGAGCTGTACTTGGAGGGTCTGAAAAACGCCTTGGTACTCTGGAGCTGGGTGGAGGAGGTGCCCGAGAAGGAAATCTACGAGAGATTTATCGTCGAGCCCGGCGACTTTGCCGCACTGCGGGAGAGGGCTGAATGGATCTCGTATTCAGCCTCAAACGTATTAGAGTTGGTGGGGAGGAAAAGCGTCTCGAGACTTTACAGCGTCCTGACTGAGCGGCTGAGGCACGGGGTCAGGGAGGAGCTGCTGCCACTTGTCAAACTTCCCGACATTGGGAGGGTCCGGGGCAGAAATCTTTGGAGGGAGGGGATCAGGTCCGTGGAGGATGTGAGACAGGCCAGCTTGGAGCAGCTCGCGAGGGTGCCTGGGATCGGGCAAACCATAGCGGCCAAGATCAAGAGAGCCGTGGAGGAGCTATAGCCTGAGCCCCTCAAGGAGCCTGACACCGATCGCCGCCGCCAGGATGTCGGCGGAGGACCCAGGCCTCGCGTCAATCCTCCTCAAGTAGTCGTCGAGCTCGCGTAGATATCTAAGGCCGCGTCGGGTCAGAACCCCGCCCTCCGAGAGAACGTCTGAAGCAAGCTTCTGAGTAATGCGCGCCACATGGATCCCTCTCCTCCTCGCTATATGCGTGTCTGGCCTCCTAGACATGACCTCTAGCAGGGCGTTTACGCAAGCCTCCTCAAACCGGTCCACATCTCTCTCCCAACGCGTGAGGCTGGGGTGACAGACCTCAAATACCAGGGGATAACCCTGGGCAAGCTCGTCCGCCACCATGTCCCTCCCCAAATAACACCTAAACACCTCTACAAGCCCCGCCCTCCTCTGCCTCAAGAGCCTGTAGGTCCTTGGATCTTTCACGTCGAGGAAGGGTACTCGGCCGAGCCCTCCGGGGCTCGAGAATCGTATCGCCTCGAGGACATGGGTTGCGTCGCGCCAGTCCATATCAAGCAGTATCCGCCATGCAATCCTCCTTAGATCGTGGGCTATGACTGGGCGATTGCCCAGCCGCCCGGCTGCCGCGGCGAGAGGGATTGCCAGAAGAATTGCACCTAGGTGGGCATTTCCCCCTCTCTGAGAATTGAGGGAGGCCTCGGCTCCGCGAAGGACCAGACGCCCCAGCGCCCCCCTCGCCCTCCCCAGTCTACCCAAACGCGCGGCAGAGGCAAAGTAAGGGTAGAGCGCCGCGGCGCTGGCGGAAAGCCTGAAGATGTCGATCTCCTTGAGGGGGGTCACTCTGTCCACTAGCCCCGGCTTTGGGTGGGCTGCAACCTCGAGGAGCAGTGCGGTGGTGAAGCACCAGGCAACCTTGGAGTCGGACTCTCTGGTCAGCCCTTCCCACACTCCTTAAGCCCTCTTACGCCTAGCTACGACCGTCTCATGCTCCCTAACGAACCTCGCAACGAACCCCACTGACTCAAGCCTCTCGACAACACCTCTGTACAGTCTTACTCCTCGAGCCCTCCCCCCGGGGCTCCCCACATAATGAACAAGGACCCCGTTGGGCGTCATGACTCTAGCCAGCTCCGCATAGAACTCCCTTGAATAGAGCTCGCCAGCGAGGGCGAAGCGCGGGGGGTCGTGTATCACCACTTGGAAGAAGCTGTCCGGGAGCCCGCCTATAACCTCAGCGACGTCTCCCAGAACAACACGTACCTGCTCAGACTCTAGCGCGCGGGACCAGGGATTCTGCTCAGCGATCTGGATAACGCTTGGAGACCTCTCCACGGTAAGGATTGAGGCCGCGCCTCGCCTCAAGGCCCAGATGGCGGTGTACCCGAGACCCATGCAGGTATCCAAGACCCTAGCACCCGCTAAGGCGCCCCCCGCTAGCCTCACCTTAGCAAGCGCATCCAGCTCAGGGAACGTACCCTTCACCCTATGCATGTGGATCCCATTAATCTCCAAGGTAGGCGCATGCCACCTAGACGTGCGGACAAGCTTATAGAACGCGTCGCTCCAGGCCTCGATCTTTGTCAACCCATCGTCCAAGACTGCGTAGACTGACCTGTCATCCTCCGCTACCTCCTCTAGGACCGACAGCTCCAGTGTGGCTCGGCCAACCACGGCTACAGAGCCCTCGATCCTTACCTTGGTGATGGAGAGCCCAGCGTCAAGGCTGGTCACGACCTCGCCGAGCCCGCGCCTGGCCGCCTCGACTATGTCTCGCGCGTAGTCGCAGGTAAGTACGGGTAGCCCCTTGAAGCGGTAGGGATGGGCCCCCGGCACCGTCGGCTCCCTAAAGACCATACATACCCCACCTCATCTGTATGCGGGGAATCCGATAGCTCTTCTGCAGGCTCGGTGTAAAGACTTTTTTACAGCCCCACCACCCTAAAGGGGGTATGGAGAAGCCTGAGGAAGCCTTTCCAAGAATTAGGGCGCTTCTTGCCCACAAGCTGGTCAAGAAATACGGTCTAAAGAAGAGTCTAGTTGCACGTGTAATGGCTGTGAGTCCGTCGGCCGTCACACAGTACCTCGCGGGCCGGAGGGGCGGGCGCCAGGGCGACGCCAAGCTGGTGGAGGAGATTGAGAGCCTCGCGGCGCGTGTCGCGAGAAAGATTGAGCTAGGCCTCGTAGAGGCGGCCGCCTCGGAGGTCCAGGCCTATTTGAACCAGCTTATCTCGCCCAAGCCAGCCCAGCCCCAGCAAATAGATGGGTCGGGCCTTGAAGAGATCATAAACTCGCTCCGCTCCCGGATGGAGTTGGAGGAAGAGGCAGCCCGCAAATCTCTGGAGCTCTCTAGCCGGGCCACCTCACCTCTAGCAAAGCTTCTGCTGAAGCAGATGGCGGTCGACAGCCTTAGACACGCAGACATAATCAACATGGTTATTGTTGCTCTTCGCAGCGGTGGTGACACAAGCATCAATGCCTCGGACGCAACTCTGATATCACAGATGTCCATATTCGAGAGCCTATCAGAGGCGCAGAAGCTCTCTGAGACGCCGATAGCCTCCTTAAGCCCGGCAATCAGGGCCCTCCTACTCTCAATCGACATGGATGAGGAAAAGCACGAGAAGCTCTTGAAAATCGCTCTCAGTGGCCAGCCGGCGGAACCTTAGGCATAACGATTAACTAATTATATCGCTAAGTGTATCGTCTCTTAGATTGGACAGACTGTGGTCTCCCTGGAGGATGGAGTATATACAGAAGGCGGGCGGAAAGGGGTGCATCTTCTGCGAAAAACCTAAGGAGAGGAGGGACAAGTCAAACCTAATCTTGGCTAGGAGCAGGTACTGCTTCATGATGCTTAACCTCTATCCCTACAACTCGGGCCACCTGATGATAGCCCCCTACAGACACGTGGGAGAAATCCAGAGACTCAGCGAGGCTGAGGCCCTGGACATGTTTAGACTCTTGCGCGCGGCCGTTGAGGCTCTGTCAAAGTCCTACTCCCCATCCGGATACAACATCGGGCTAAACATCGGCAGGGCTTCAGGTGCAGGTATTCCCGGCCACATACATCTCCACATAGTCCCAAGATGGGTGGGCGATACAAACTTCATGCCTGTCACGGCGGACACGAAGGTTATTCCAGAGTCCCTGGAGAGCAGCTATAACAGAATATTCGCGGCGCTGCCGGAGGCGTTGAGGATGAGCGTTAGATCCGAGGGCTGACTAATCCTAAGGAACCCTCCCCGCAACTATACTGCCCCTCCTCATTTCCTTGCACCTCCATGTGTTCAAGCTTCGCGAGCCTCTCTTTTAGCTGGAGATAGTAGGGGGAGTTGGGATTTGCGAGAAGCACGACCCTGCTAGGCTCGTCGCGCGCAGCCTTGACAAGGCCGGTCAGCTCCATAAGCCTCTCCGCAAAACTCTCCAAGTCTTCCATGCTAGGCATATGCCACTTGGTTAGCCTCTTCTGAGACTCCCCGACATGTACGTACCCTTTGCACTCCACGAAGTCCGGTCGCGCCCTCTCTATCGCCTTGGCGTACTTCTCGGGGTCCTTCATGTTGAGCCCCTTGACGAGTGTAAGCCTTATGACCTTCCTGCTCCTGAAGCGTGGCATGATCTCGAGGCTCCTCCACACCCTCTCCCAGCTGTCGGGTATTAGGGGCACATTGACTCTGACGTGGGTCTCCTTGTCGGGGCCGTAGAAGCTAATGTAGAGGTTTGTGGGCTCCGCCCCCTTTTCGAGGAGCTCCTCAAGCTTCTCGGGCATGGTGCCGTTAGTGACGAGAAATGTTGTCATCCCCCTAGCGTGGGCCAGCTTGATGAGCTCGGCGAGGTATGGATATATTGTTGGCTCCCCGTCGAGGCTTATAGCCATGTTTGTGGGGATAAGGGCCTCCTCAAATTTCTCCCTACTAACCCTTGGATTTCCCTTGAACCCTGAGAGGAGTTGGCGCTGCTGCATTATCATCTCGTCTAGAATCTTCTCCGGCGGGTCCCAATCACCCTCGTAAGGCCTAGTTCTATTGATTGTGTGGAATCTCCAGCAGAATACGCATGCCATGTTGCAGTACTGGAGGGCTGGCGTCATCTGGAGACACCTGTGACTCTCGACACCGTACCAAGACTTGTAGCATAATTTTCCGCCGCGGAGGGCGGATTTTGTCCAATGACATATCTTGACGGCGCTGTGCCTGCCAACTAGCCTATAGCCACTCCTGAGGAACTTCTCCGCTCCCTCAATCCTGTCCCTACGCTTCAGGGCGATGATGGGGGTCGTCTTGTTCATGCGTCTATGATAACAATGGTGGCGTGGATATAAGTTTGGAGGCAGGCCTGGACTTCGGAGGCTCAGGTATATAGCTGGGCTCCTTTTCAGACAAAAATGCAGGAAATCATAGAGTTGAGGCTCGTATTCAAGTTCGGTGGAACATCGCTCGCCGGGCCCGATAGGATCAGGAACGCCTGCAGCCTCGTGAAGCATTATAGCATGCTCGGCAACAGGTTAGTGGTTGTCTGCTCAGCGATGGGGGACACGACAGACCACTTGTTTGCACTTCTCTCGGCTGCTGAGGAAGGACGGAGAGATGAGATGGACGCCATTCTTACGCAGCTAGAGTCTGACCACCTTGAGGCTACTCGTGGCGCCGTTGATGATGGTGAGCTTAGAAGGGCTGCGGAGGATAGGGTCCGGGCGATGCTGCTCGACCTTCGCCACATAATCTCCGGCATATATTTCCTGAGGGAATCCACTCCAAAGAGTCGAGACCTTATCCTCTCATTCGGGGAACGGCTCTCGACGTGGATCTTCACCTGCTCTCTAAGAAGCATGGGGGTGGGCGCCGAGTATTTCGAGGGCGGGGACGCAGGGATTGTCACGGATAGTGAGTTCGGATACGCAACCCCGCTCTTCGAGCAGTGCTTGACGCTTGTTAGGGAGCGGCTAGAGCCGGTCCTCAGTAGGGGGTCCGTGGCGGTGGTGACCGGATTTATCGGCCGGACACCAGACGGCGCGATTACGACGCTGGGGAGGGGTGGGTCCGACCTCACAGCAACCCTTCTGGGATGGGGGCTGGGGGCGGACGAGGTTTGGCTCTGGACGGATGTAGATGGGCTCATGACGACTGATCCTAGGATACTGAAGACCGCAAAGGTTATCCCCCAACTCTCCTACGACGAGGCGATCGAGATGGCGGTCTTCGGGGCTAAGGGTCTCCACCCAAGGGCTCTCGAGGCATCATATTACGGCGGAATCCGGGTCAGAATAAAAAACACCTTCAACCCCTCGGCTCCTGGAACACTCATCACGAGCTCCTCGATCAATACTGGCACCCTTGTGAAGGCGGTGCTCCTCTTGCGCGATGTGGCCATGATAACGGTTAAGGGGGCGACGGCTGTGGGCCGCCCCGGGAGCGCGGCTAGGATACTCCAGAGTCTGGCTAACGCGGGGATAAACATCGTGATGATCTCTCAGAGCGCCTCCGAGTCGAGTATATCCCTCATCGTTGCGAGGAGGCTGGCCGACAGGGCTGTTGAGGCCATAAAGAGGTCCACAGACGCGGGGATGGTCCAGAAGATTGAGTGTGAGAAAGATGTGGCGGTTGTCGCAGTCGTCGGTGAGGGCATGAAGGGGACCCCGGGCGTGGCCAGCAGGGTATTCGGAGCAGTTGCAAAGCGGGGGATAAACGTCAGGATGATAGCGCAGGGAAGCTCCGAACTCAACATCTCCTTCGTCGTGAAGGAGAGCGACGGGGTCGAGGCGGTTAAGGCGATACACGAGGACTATGGGCTGGGAGCTTAGCTGGAGACTCCCTCAAGCTCGGCAGCCCCCCTAAGAATGAGATAAGTGGCGGCGTAGAGGGGCAGCTCCATGCTCCGGGGCTCCGGCACCTCGTCAAACTCCATCCCACCAAGCCTGAAGGCGGGGCAATAGAGAACCCGCACCCTCACCCTTCTATCCTTCGGGAGGGCCGCCGAGACCTCGAGGGGGTCGGTGTCCTCCAGCTCCCCCACTGGAATCCGACACGCAAGGAGTCCCGTCTTGCCGTTAAGCGTCCCGGAGAGTCTCAGGAGCCTATGGATATCAGCCGTGACCACAGGGTCTATCTTGATAGACTCCATCCTTATGGCCACCTCCACTAGCTTCGCCCAGAGTCCCGCTGGAGCGGCTGCCCAGTCAGGCTCCTCGATCCAAGAGCTGCTGAGTTGTTCGATAATCCCTCCATACTTCTCCAACAGTTTTTGGGGGAGGAGTTTAGGGTTCTGGAGGAGGGCGTATATCCGTCTCTCGATGCGGCCCTTCAGCCCAGGCAGCTGAAACGTTGGCGGCGGCAGCCCCTTAACAGAGGGCCTCCCCCTCTTTCCAGCTCCGCCGGGTAAGCCAACCAGGCTCGGGACCAGGCCCTCGCAGAGGAGGTAGCTGACGATCGCTCTCCGCGCTATCTGGTCCAGCCCCCTGAAGGCCTCGGAGTAAACAACAACGTGATAGCCCCTATTCCCCGAGAAGCCGACCTCGATCTCGCCCTCCTCAGCCCCAAGCTCGTCCATCAATATGGCCACAAGCCTCGCCGCCTCTGCCCTAGCCCCGCTGATACACCCCTCGCAGACCCACTCAAGAGTCCTCAGGGGCTGGCCGCAACTGGGACAACCGTTGCCGGCCTCTTCGACGAGGCCGTGGGTGCTGCATAACTGATACTCGTGCCGGCCCGCGCATGGAGGGTCTAGATGGTCGGCGTCTATGTCGAAGATAAGGTCCGCGCCGAGCCACTCCTTCTCATTCATCGGAGCAGCAGGATACCTGTAGTAGGCGGCAGACCTGTAGGCGTGGAGAGGCGAGGCTCTGGCGACAGCCGCCCTCACCTCGTCGGCCGAGCCTAAGGCGATGTGTCTGACCATCTCTCCGTCAAAGGGCCAGTAGCCATACTCCCTCATCTCCGGACGTGGGGGCGGGTTGATGAGGCTTGCGGACCGCCTATAGAACTCTCTAAACACGGCCCTCACGAACTCTAGCGAACGCCCCTTAGCCGAGGCCAACCAACCATATGATCACCGCGCCAAAAATATAGATTCCGAAGCCCGCTAGCCCTGTATGCCGATCCACGACAGAATCTTAGCCCAGTCGAGCCGCGCAACGAGATATGCAAGCAGCATGGCCGCCGCCGCGGTGGCGACCGAGACTGCTAAAAGTCTCGAGAAGTTACCCGCTGGGCCACACTCGACGAGCAGGCAGACGACCCCCTGGAGTGGCGTGGAAAGATAAGCGACGGCTGAGGTGATTACGAGCTTGCCTGCGAAGACGAATGGGAAAAAGAGCCTGTTGCTCAGACCTGTTAGGGCGAGGAGCATGTAGACCACGTCGTCTGGGACGGGCGTCGCGGCCGTGACCAGAACAGCTACCCACCCATACTTCTTGATCAACCGCTGGAGCGGCGCAATACGCTGGAGAGAGTCCTGACTCATGAGCCCTCTTCCTCCGCGAAAGACGTTGTAAAGCGCAAGCTTTCCCAGCGAGGCGCCTAATGCGCTGAGAACCGCGGTGGGAGCAGGGTCAAGCCCACCGGCCACAATAGCTATGATTATTGGCGGTATGTAGGGTCCCGAGACGAATGGGATCATGCTCCCCAACAGGCTGGAGGCAAAGACTCCGGCGTACCCATACGCCACAAACCCGCTCCAAACCTGGTCCCACAGCTTAGGCATTCGGGTAGACACCACCACTCGGGCCAGCCTAATAATAAAGCATTCTCAAAATCGATGGTCGACACGCGGCTGGAAGGGGCGGCCCGAGTAAACGTTAATGGGCAGCGTAGACCTCATTTCAGAAGAAGGCTTGTCAGTAGTTATCCAGATCCCTGCGGCGCTGAGGGTGCTGACAGACAACAAGACGCGGATCGAGGTCGAGGCAAGAACGGTGTCCGAGGCCCTCCAGGCGCTGGTGGAGAAGTATCCTGACCTGGCAAGATACATATTCGACGAGCACCAGCGAATCCGCAGCTTCATAAATATCTTCCTCAACAACAAGGACATTCGCACCCTAAACGGCCTTGACACACCCCTAAGAGACTCTGACCAACTCCTGATACTCCCAGCCATCGCAGGCGGCCTACCCCACAACTCCTATCCGCGTTAAAGGTGAGACAAACGGGAGCCAGATGACTGCTTCGCATTATGAAAAAGCCGCCGAAAGTTAAGACAAGGTAGGTGGAGTATGGGCGCTAGCATGTTCTTACTGGTCGACTCCCTCTTCTCTTAACTGCGACATGCTCAAAGAGACAAATACTTAAAAAGAATTTGTGTTGGTTCGTGTAGGATGGTCATGGCGTGATTGCGTGAAGAGAGTGGGGGAGGGGTTGGTTAGTCTATATGAACCCGGCAGCAAGCCTAGGAACCCCAGACACCGGGATTATAAGGATTCAGCCCGCCGGAGAAATTCTCCGGCGATTAAAAAATTGGAGCCCCCGGTGTGTATAGTTCAGGGGTTTTTCCCCTCGCTACCGGGGGCCTATTCCGGTGCGTGAGCAGTCACCACTAGTTGCTTGATCTTTTTCACCAGCTCCCAGCACTGTCTCCCGTTTGGTCTATTCTGGTAGTATGCCATCGCCAGCCTAGTGACAGCCCGATGAAGCCTACCATCATATATCCTCCAATACTCCCTTCTAGACGAGTTAATCGGCTTGTAAAGTCCTAAAAGCCTCTTCAACCCCCTCAGAGAACTATTGACAAGATCAACATACGTTAGCAGCTCTGCCAGAGCCTCCCTGCCAGCCAAACTACCGTCTATCCCCAGCCCCTCAAGAAGCACATTATAGGCCGGATACCTCTTACCAACCTCCTCGTCTATCTTTTTCGCCATCTCCTCCAACTGTTTTTCGATAGAAGAGATTGCTGGCTTCAGAACCTCCCTCTCAACATCCGACAAAGCCTTGTATTTGTTCATTAGTTGCTGATGTGTCTTCATTAGAGACCTGTGGGCCAGAATCATCCTACGCATGACCAAGAAGTCCTCAGTTACTCTTCTGAACCACCTCTCTTCTATCTTCATCAGGGCCTTTATGTCTCCCCTAGCGCTCTTCGGCAACTTATGCTCCTTACGCATCTTCTCAATCAGTGTAAGTCTCCTGAGATAATAGAGCTCCACTCCCCTCCTCACAAGTTCTATAGCACCATCCGTGTGCTGGACGGGTAATGTGTCTATGAATAGCTTGTCTCCGGGCCCAGCCGGGATCTCGCCGAAGCAGTCTGTATGCTTGAAAGTTGTCCCGTCAGTAGTATATGTTATTCTGAAGCCCTCACCACTCTTCTTAGTCCTATGTATATCTGCGTAGAACTTCACAGCCCCTCCCCCCATAGGCGGCTCGCTTGCGTCGCCACCCGGGACGTGCCCGGGCCGCCCGTCTCTAGGGCGTCTTCGATCGGAGATAGGGGAAGACTCCATGCTCATTTCCCCTCAGCGGCCGGGGAGGGGCGGGGGCCGCTAGCCCCCGACCGGCATGGAGCCCTCCCCACCTCCGCAAGGCCGCCTATGGGGTTGGTCCCGTCAGCGTGACTCTCTATCCCGCGCCGCGCAGGCCTCCCCGGCCCCGCTCCAGAGTCGGCTCCACCAGATGGTGTGACGGGGGCACCAGGGGCGCACCTAGCCAAAGGGCCTTCGCGGCTCGGCCCAGAGGCCTCTAGCCCCGTCGCCGCTCCCGGGAACGCGACGCGAGCACCAAGCACCAGCAAGAAAAATCGAACAAGTCGTCAAGGCATCACCTACACTCCCGCGGCCATCTAGGCCTGGGGGTCCCCTGCACGCCGCGCCGTAGTCCCGGGTATGCCTATCCCCCGCTTGGACCCGGAGGCCGGCCTTGCCTAGGGAAAATAGACCTAGACAACAACCGCGGGAGTCGTCAGGGAGTCGTCAAGTGCTCCACCAGCCCCTCCTCCCGAACCGGGTGGAGTCTGCGGTGGAGCCGTCCTAGACGGCTGGGCCCTCCCCCGGCGCCGGCCGCGGAGCCCCGAACCGGAGCACCCGCGCCAGTCATCCAGCAAGGCCGCCTAGAGTCGCGGGACCGTCCACCGCACCCCCCGAACCGGGTGGCTCGGAGACGGAGCAGCCACCACCCCCCGAACCGGGCGAGCGGCAGCCCCCACCGCCGGGAACAAGGACCCACACCCAATAGCTGGGATAGGGGGCCTTCGGCGCGCCGCGGCCACGACGCGCCAGCCGAACCGGCTGGCCAGGGCCGGTTTCCGAACCGGACACCGGCCCCCCTGGCCCCCAGCCGCCCACCTAGGCACCGGGCGGAGCATTCCCCGGTGCCCAATCCCCCTCCCCCAAATGGGCAGCCCCAGCCGCCCACAAATAATCGGGCGGCCCGGAGACCTACTCAGGGAAAGAGACAGCCCACTCGGAGTCTATTCACAGTCGTCTGTATTCTGGCGATTCTAGGGCAGGAGCGGCCTTAGCCCATTCGGCCACCCCTCCTCCCCCATCCACCCCCAACTCCCAGCCCCGACCCGGGAGCCACTCTTCTGGGGGGATACGGGCGGGGAGGACACTCCCCGGCGGCGCCAAACCGGCGCAGGGAGCACCTCTGCCCCCCTCGGGGACCATCCCACATCAGACGGGACACACACCCGGACACGGCCCCTTGTGCCCAGGCGTTTCGGTCCCGCCCTCACCCAACCACTATACAGAACCAAGTTAGAGACGTTACATAAACATTTAGACACCAGGCCGAAAATAATGGCCCACCATCCAAGGACATATAAGACTCCAAAGGAGCTAATACTACCAAGAGAGAAACACTACACTCAATCAAGCATAGAAGGCTTAGAGAAGAAGGTAGGAGTGGTAAGGAAGGAGAAGCCTAAACTAGAACACAGCAACATCACAATACAGCTAGACCTATGGGGCAACGAAGTGATATTCAGGGGAAAAGGACAGACAACACTATACGGATACCCATGCTAGACTTAAAAATTGGCGCAGGAAATACTCGACGAGGTGTGGTAGGCCTCACGGAAAGACAGGTCCTAAACCCTTTGGACCAAGTTTCATTGACGATGCAGGAGATCAGGAGGTATGGGCGCCACTTAATCATGCCCGAGGTCGGGATGACCGGCCAAAAGAAGCTGAAGGCAGCAAAAGTGCTGGTGGTCGGAACGGGTGGGCTCGGCGCGCCAGTCTCCCTATACCTCGCGGCAGCTGGAGTTGGGACTATTGGGCTCGTGGACTTCGACGAGGTTGACGAGACCAACCTACAGAGGCAGGTGATCTTCACCACCGACGATGTCGGCGAGAAGAAAGTGGAGGTTGCGAAGAGACGGCTACTGAGCCTGAATCCTTACATCAAGGTTGAGACGTACGGCGAGGCGATCACCTCCCAAAACGCCCTCGAAATAATAGGCGAATACGACGTGGTCGTAGACGCGACAGACAACTTTCCCACCAGGTACTTACTCAACGATGCCTGCGTATTCCTAAAGAAGCCGCTCGTCTACGGCAGCATCTTCAGGTTCGACGGCCAGCTCAGCGTCTTCTACGCCGGTCACGGCCCCTGCTACAGATGCCTCTACCCGGAGCCACCGCCCCCCGGCCTCGTCCCCTCATGCGCAGAAGGCGGCGTCCTGGGGGTTTTGCCAGGAATAGTAGGCTCGTTACAGGCGAACGAGACCCTAAAGCTGATCCTAGGAGTCGGCCAACCCTTAATCGGTAGACTGCTTCTTGTCGACGCTCTATCCACAGGTTTCAGGGAGCTCCTCGTGCAGAGGGACAAGAACTGTCCAGTCTGCGGAGAGAATCCTACTATCAGGGAGCTGATAGACTATGAGCAGTTCTGCGGAGTCCGTATAACGGGTGAGGAACCATCGAGCCGAGGAACATCGGTCACGCCGGAGCAGCTGAAGGAGATGCTCGATAGGGGGGAGGAGATCCAGCTAATCGATGTCCGCGAACCGGTCGAGTGGGAGATCTGCAGAATAGAGGGGGCCCGCCTCATCCCTCTCGGCCAGCTCACCTCGAGGCTGCACGAGATCGACCAGACAAAGAAAGTCATAGTTTACTGCCACTCGGGCCAGAGAAGCGCCCTAGCGGTAAAGCTCCTCAGGGACCTCGGCCTCACGAACACCTTCAATCTGGCAGGCGGGATTGACGCTTACGCGGAGAGAATAGACCAGTCCATGCCCCGCTACTAGCCAAAGCTCGTCCCCAGGAAAAATTAATAGAATGGAGAAACGATATAGTGGGCAGGGCGGGGGTCGCCAAGCCTGGTCAAAGGCGCAGGGCTCAGGATCCACGTCGCTGGAGGAGATCCCCTGTCCCGTAGACCACCTAGCTGGGCGGATGGGTTCGTGGGTTCAAATCCCACCCCCCGCACTATTAGTTAATTGATAAGATAAGTGTGGGGGTGTTTGCTGGGAAATGGTTGAGGGGGAGGGGTAGGCATCCTAGTGGTTCTCTTGATGTAGCTTTCTAGCCGTATCTGCTTCCTCCTAATAGTGAAGCCCACGTATCTGTAGAAGCTCATATTACTGCTGGCTCGAACATAGATCACATATACATCCTTGTCATGTGTGTATTTCTTCCCCGTCCTAGGATCATTGATTATGGTTCCTCGCCGGACATGAATTCTTGGCCCCGTTGATTCAATGTTAAATCTCCTAAGAAGATCCATGATATATGTAAGTAGTCTCTGGTCGGTGTTGCCTTGTGGCCTAATTCCTATGGTTCGATTTTCCCCTCTCCGTCTGGTGCCCGGTTTCCTACGTTGTTACGGCGCTCGATAGCATGTTGTATATGAGCGCCTTGATCGTCAGCTCTGAGTCCATCCATCTCGGCTTCCTGGAGAGGAGATGTTCTCCGAACAATGCTTTGAACCTGGATATTGCAGTCTCAGCCATCCACCTCCTACCATATCCCACTATTCTGCTCCAGGCTCTGTACCCGTAATCCCTTATCATCCTGGCTGCAGACCTTCTGGAGGGAGGCCCTC
>Ga0079997_116941_pt2 | contig 43813 bp, 39 predicted proteins | sample PerSpoCPS_CMetaG_FD_69200 | JGI IMG/M metagenome (GOLD analysis project Ga0079997, IMG submission 69200) | Archaeal communities from Yellowstone National Park, Wyoming, USA - Perpetual Spouter C (PS_C) MetaG (SPADES assembly) (version 2) | ecosystem: Environmental > Aquatic > Thermal springs >... | reverse complement strand
GGCCCCCGCCGAAGGCGGGCGGCGGCCCCACAAAATACCACAAACTCGCATTCAGAAACCCCCTGCATCAAATCAGTACAAGCCGGCCTACCTAAGCTACTCTGAGCTTCAGCCACCAGAAAAAGCCCCCCAAAGGGAGCCTACACTTTTACTCCCTTAATGGACTTTATCCCTCTTACAGCAAGCAGGAAGACGCTCATAGGCAGCCGCATCTCGCGGCAAAGAGTCCGCATCATAACCCAGCTTTCGGATAGCCTCCCGAATAGCCTCGGGGGTAGTCTTGTCAGGACGATAGATTACTGTTATCACCTGGGCCGGAACATCCACCTCCACCTGCCGAATACCTTTCTGCGTAGATAATCCCCTAATAATCGTCCGACGGCACGTCTGGCACACCACCGAACTCTTGACATGCAGGGTATCCAACTTCGCTTGCTGTCCATACAGCCAGACCCCCAATCCCACCCCCAGGCCGAATAACCTTCGCATTCTACAAAACTACATAATACAAATCACCCACTCCTCTACCAGGTCCGAATCAGCCCATGCAAAAAGGTATTGGCTAAAATATCTGCTACTTCATGAGGGCGAAGGGGGCCTTCTGGCTGATACCAGGTGGCTGTAGCATTGAGGGCCGCTAAAAGCGATAAAGTCATAAACCGCGGCTCAAAATCCCGAAAGAGATTCCGATGGAGGCCTTCCCGCAGAATATGCTCTAACTGCGCCTCATATTGCCGCTGCTTAGCCAGAAACTCGCTCCGCTCAGGCTCCCCCAAGTGCTGCGGCGCCTCCCGTAAAAATATCGCCGCCTGCGAAGGCTCACGCAAAAGCGTCTCTAAATGAGCCGCACAAAACCGCTCCAGCTTATGCGTCACCTCCGACGAGCTCTCCGCAATTCCCGCTACGGCCCGCAAAAATCGCTCCGCTATCTCAAATGCTAACTCCCGTAAAAGCGCCTCCTTGGTCGGAAAGTAATGGTACAACGTAGCAGGACTCACCCCAACCGCCCGGGCCAGCGCCCGCATAGAGACCGCCAAGTACCCTTCCTGCGCAAACAACCGCTGCGCCGCTGTTAGTATCCGCTGACGAACCGACATGCCCTCCACCACCACAAAGTTCGCACCTATGCGCCCTTCACTCATAAATCCTAACTTTGAAATAATGCGCATCCTCCTCTTAGGGCCTACTCTGGTAAGTGCTCAGGGGCTCTTCATTGGTCGTACCCTCTCCCCAGAAGGCAAACTCCTCGGAATAGATACCATCTTCCGTTTTGAGAAGGCCCCAGCCTACCTCCACATCCAATATCGGGTGCCCGCCGGATACGAGCGAGATACTTTTCTGCTTTTAGTGCGCAATGCTTTAGGGCCCTTGGCATGGATAGGGCTACCTCCTACAGGTGCCCTTCGTCAGGCTCGGCTTCAACTGAGCAAGAGCGGCGTCTACGGCCTCTTTATCTACGCCAAAGGCACGGGTAATCGCATTTGGGCCTTCAAGCGCATTTATGTTGTTCTCCCGCCTCACCAGAACCTCGCCCAGGTCAAAGCCTACCATAATGCTCTTCTGAGTCAGCGCCATTCACCCACCGCGCCTACTACCTTACCACCCGAAGCGCCCCCCCTCCCAGAGCCGCCTGACGACCCCCTCCAAAAAGCCCTCCCCACCTCCGAAATCCTAAGTACGCCCATCTCCCCTGATGAAATTCCCCTTCCCGACGACATTCAGCTCTCGCCCCTGGAAGAAATGACCTCCCCTTCTCTCACAGAGGAAGAAGACCTCTTAGAGGATGACCCCTGAAAAAGGCTCTCCAAATCTAATACCATTTCCCATCATAAACTTTCTTTTTGGGTGGCGGCCAGCGCCCTTTGGGCGCTGGCCGCCACCCAAAATGATATAAGGCACTTCAAAGGTCCCCAAAGGAATTCTCGGCAGCCATTGATTGGGGATACTACCTTTGCTTCATGCTTGGGGATGCGCCAGAGTGGGTTCAAGACCTGGCTCGTCAGTATTATGCAGGACGTACCTGTCTCTTCATCCTCCATGGAAATATTCACGATAGGGTCTGGTACCAGAATGAAGCTTACCCCTTACCGGATTTCCTTCACAAGGTAGTTTTTCGGCGCCGTCAGACGGTTTTTAGCTACAATCGGGCGGCAGGATTGACCTTTCGGGATAGCGAGAGCCGGGATGCTTTTCTTGCCTTTTTGAAGGAGGAGGGTCTGCGTCAGTTTCCCGATACGCTGGTGCAGGCTTTTCCAACTTTACATCGGTTTCTCCTTCATGAGATTCTCCAACGGCGTCGGGTAGCTCTGATATTGGAGTATGCGGATACCCTTGTTCCTCAATCTCCAACGGGCTATTATGGTCCCGAAGAGCGGGCAGCGCTCCTGTATTTGCTGCGTTGGGCACAGGAAACCCGCTTTCTGGAAAGCGACCTGACGATTCTCCTGCTCACCGAAAGCCTGAGCGAACTTCACCCTAAGCTCGTTCAAAATCCCCACATTAGCACTATCCGAATTCCATACCCCGATCTTCCCACTCGGGAAGCTTTCATTCAGAAGGCCTTTGAGAAGCGCCCTACCCTGGCTACCAACCTCCCTACCCACACCCCCCAAAGTTTAGCTTATGCGCTGGGCGGCCTCTCGCTCGTCCAAGTAGATAAAATCCTCGCCGAAGTCGCCGAAAGCCCCACTCCCTGGAGCGACACGCACCTCTTAGAGCGCAAAAAAACTCTGATTGAGGCCCAGGCAGGCGGCCTGCTGGAATTTCTCAGCACTACCTATACGTTAAATGACGTAGCGGGACACGAAGCCGTGCTTACTTACTTTCGGCAGATTGTGGAGCTACTGAGAGCTGGCCATACCGATGTCATTCCTATGGGGTTTTTGATTACGGGTCCGGTCGGCACGGGTAAAACCTTCTTAGTGCGGTGCTTAGCTGGCGAAATCGGCATCCCCATGGTCCAGCTCAAAAACTTCCGCGCCCCTTATGTCGGTCAGACGGAGGCGAACTTAGAGCGGATTCTGTCGCTTTTAGAAGCACTAGCGCCGGTAGCGGTATTTATTGACGAGGCGGATACGCAGTTAGGCCGTCGCGGGCTGGGTCTGGATAGCGGCGTCTCGCAAAGAGTCTTTGGTATGCTAGCCAGCTTCATGAGCCAACCCAAAAACCGCGGCCGCATCCTGTGGTTCCTTGCTACTGCCCGCCCTGACCTTCTCCCCGTAGACTTCAAGCGCCAGGGCCGAGCCGAAGAGCATATTCCGCTCTTTCCCCCTTCCGAACCCCACGAAAAGCAGGCTTTCTTACAGCGCATGGCCCGCCGCTTCGGCTTTACGTTGGAAGTGCCCGAGGAAGCTTTTGCCGACTTGCCGGACTTTTCTGGCGCCGAATGGGAGAGCCTCCTCGTGCGCGCCCGCCAAATTGCCCTCTCCCAAAATCGCCCCACCCCCACATGGGAGGACTTGCAAAACGCCATCCAAGACTTCATCCCGCCCACTTACCCCGAAGAAATCACCTACATGACCCTCCTCGCCATCGCCGAATGTACCCGAAAAAGCTTTCTACCCCCCAAATACCAAAACATCCCCCGAGAAACCCTCCTCACCCAAATAGAAACCCTGCGCCGCCAAGTACGATAAGCCGCTTGAGCGTCCCAAGAATGGCTTATACCCCCGCAAACCTCTGGATTCACCAAAATTCCCTATTTTTATCTTATGCTCAGCGTTACGCCGCGGGCAGCCGCCCGCATCCGCGAAATCCAAGCCGCCGAAAATCACCCCCTCCCCCGCATCCGCATAGAAGTCAAAGCCGGCGGATGCTCAGGCCTTACCTACGATATGACCTTCGCCACCGACCAAAGGCCCGACGAACTCCTCTTCACTTCCGAAGGTATTGACATCCTCGTCCCCAAAAAGAGCCTCCTCTACCTGGCAGGCACGGAGTTAGACTACACGGATGGCTTAGAGGGGAAGGGCTTTCACTTTCGCAACCCTAACGCTACGCGAACCTGCGCCTGTGGAATAAGCTTTGCCGTATAACTCCCTATGGAGCGCCTGCGACCAGGATGGTTTCTCCAGGGACTCTGGGACGAAGAGTACCAACGTTATCGCCTTCTCGCTTACCTCCAACGGGTCCATGCAGCTTTCTTTGAGCAGCGCCTCTACCCTGCTCTTACCGACCTGATTGATAGTTATGAAGAGCTCTTGACTATCGCGCGGGCCCAGCAAGCCGCCGCTTTACCGGACGACCCCAAAGACACCCTCATGCGTATCGTGCAGTTCGCTTTGCCAAAGTTAGAAGAAGGCATCCAAGAAGGCCGAGAAATCTATGAGCTCATCGAGCGGCAGCTCCAAGTGGAAGTCGTCGGGCTTGTTCCCCTCTACAAGGCTGAAGGCTATCTCTTCCTGCGGCGCGGCACCGAAAAGCTCATCCGAGCCTACCGCTATGAAATACGTCCCCTCCAAGACAAAGAAGGTCACATTGGTATCCGATTAGACCCCGTAGAAGAGTTTGTATTTAGCTGGATAGCTACGCCTTTCACAGTCTTGCGTGAAAGACTTCTGAAAGCCCACAAAGATCTCCCCACTCCCCTCACCCTCGCTGTGGAAAGCCCCTTGCAGGTCCCCCTTCAAGAAACCCTCCTTCCCATCATCAAGCGCAATCTCCCCTACTGGATAGCCCACCTTCCTCAGCAGGGCCCCGCCTGAAACGATTACCTACCCTAAAAAATTCGGCCTACCTGAGCGATCTTTGAACCCACAAAACCCCGAGCCCCATCCCAAACCTGAAGAAGAAAATCCCTTTTCCTGGGCCAGAGGCGGCTCTGCCATTCGCCTACAAGAAATATCCCCGCGCCTACTATACTGAGGGCAAGCGACCATCCCGAAGCCCCTTCACCCCAGAAAATCAACGGACTCAAGGCTATACCCCATCCCACTGTGAGCCTTAAGAGAGGATACAAAACCCATCCCCACCACAAAACCTTCACCCCCCACTTTCGGAAAACGACCACCGTCAGAAAAACTATACCCCCGACTACGCCCACCACTGGCCCCCAATAGTAATATCCCTGAGGCACCAACCATAAGGTCCCTCCCACCTGACATACCCCCAAGACCAACGAATAAAGATAGAGAATCCGAAACCGCCCCTGCCCTATAAAGAAGGGCGCCAGAGGCGTTACCAGAAAAAGCAGCTGCGTAGAAAACATTACCCCTCCCCACAATCGCATCTCCAAAAGACGCCATGGCTTCGCTAGATAGGGAAGTACCATGCCCCCCACTCCGTACAGCACAATAAGCGTAGGGACTGAGATAAATGCCGTGAACCAAATAGTTTGCCCCAGACGCAGGTGTCGCCGCCAAAGGCTCGCTTCCCCACCAAATGCGGAGAGGAGACTCTCCGTAGCTTTGTAAAAAGCTTGCAGAACCTTGGATGAAAAATATTGCCCAGCACTGTATAGGCCCATATAACTCAAAGACACGAATCGCCCAATGATTGTCCGCTCAAAGAAAGTCAAGAATAGGCCATTCCATTGGGCCAGGTTTTGCCACAGGCCGTGTTTCCACAGCGCTTTCCACGCCCGCCAAGAAAAAATGGGCCATAACGGCTCCCCTAGGAGAATGGAAATAGCCCCCCACATGTACAAACCCAGCCCAATTCCTCCATACAAACTCACTTCAAAAAGGAATAGAATGTCGTTTGGGTATAGGTGCGAGGCCCCCATGGGAAGTAGGACTTGGGCTACCAGCTGCCCCAAGGGTAAAAGGATGAGGCTCCGACGCCGCCCCAGCGCTAAAGGCACCCAGCCCAAAAGCACCGCCATTTGATGTCCCACCAGCGCCAAACTCGTAAGTCCCCGCACCTCGGATAAAGTTTTCTGCCAAAAGGCATCCAGGTTCAGTAAGGCGGTAAGGATTTCAGGACCTCTCCATTGCCACAAACCCAAACCTAATACTCCCATCAGAAGAGCCGCTCCCAGCGCCCCTCGTATCCAGTAGATAGCTTCCTGACGATGATTGGCTAAAAAGTATGCCAGAGCCTCACCTAAGCCGCCTAAAAAAAGATACGCTTGCGTCAAAAGTAAGGTTACATAGCTATAAACCCCATAAGCTCCTCGGCCTACATTTTTGATTAGCACGATAGGTAGAAGCAATGCTCCTATTCCCGCTATAGCATATCCCATTAGGTTCCATACAGCTCCGCGTACGACTTCCCGGTGCGTCCCCACACAGCCGAAAATGCATAAGTTTGCCTATATGCGACCTTTGGCCGATTACGAGATAGACTCGGAGCGGGGGTATTTGCCCCCTGAAGACCCTATACGAGAACTCCCTGCGGCTCTGGGGTTGTGGGACGAGATAGCGTACGACCTACCGAAGCTGCTTGTTAGTGGGCGCATCCGTACTTTTCTTCGTCGGATTCCCCTTCTGGACCCGGAGCCTTATCTTTCTACGCCTGCTCAGTGGCGACGCGCTATGCAGGCGCTCTCCTACATAGGTCATGCTTATGTCTGGGGCGAAAATCCCCCTCCCGCTTCCCTACCCGAAAATATTGCTCTGCCCTGGTACACTGTCGCCCAGCGCTTAGGGCGTCCTCCCGTGCTTTCGTACGCTTCTTACGCCCTGGATAACTGGCGCCGCTTGGAACCCGACGGGCCCCTCACCTTAGACAACATCGCCCTCCTTCAAAACTTCTTAGGCGGTCTGGACGAAGAGTGGTTCATCCTCATTCATGTGGCGATTGAAGCAGCAGCAGCTCCTGCTCTCCGAGTACTTCCTCTTCTGGTGCAAGCCACCATCCAAGAAGATACCAGCACCGCCGGCGAGGCTCTCTCTACCTTGGCTCAAGCCCTGGAAGAAATGTATCGCCTTCTTATGCGCATGCCTGAAAAATGCGACCCGTACATTTACTATCACCGGGTGCGCCCCTACATCCACGGCTGGAAAAATAACCCGGCCCTTCCCGATGGGCTAATTTACGAAGGGGTCGCTGCCTATGGCGGGAAGCCCCAACAGTTCCGGGGAGAAACGGGGGCCCAGAGCGGCATTATCCCTGCCATAGACGCCGCGCTTGGCATTACTCATGCGGATGATCCCCTTCGGACCTACCTGCGTGAAATGCTGGATTACATGCCCCCTGCGCATCGCCAGTTCGTGCTGGACTTAGAAGGATATGAAATTCATCGCCACCGGGGCTTCTTTGCTCAGCCTGCCCTGAAAGACCTTTACAATACCTGCCTGCACTGGGTAGAACGTTTCCGGACTCTCCATCTGGAATATGCCGCTACCTATATTGCCCGCCAGCATCAAGCCTCCTTAGCTAATCCCACCGCTGTCGGTACCGGCGGCACCCCCTTCCTGCCCTACCTGGCTAAACACCGCGACGAAACCATCCAACACAAGCTACCATAGATATGGCGGAAGTTATTGAAATGCCTCGGCTCAGCGACACGATGACCGAGGGCGTCATCGTAAAGTGGCACAAAAAAGTTGGCGACCCCGTCAAAGCGGGTGACCTCTTAGCCGAAATTGAAACAGACAAGGCTACCATGGAGTTTGAGGCTCCGGTCGGAGGCGTCCTCCTCTATATTGGCGCTCCCGAAAACCAACCTATCCCCGTCGGCGTTCCTATTGCTATTATTGGGAAGCCTGACGAAGATATTTCCGCTCTCCTCCCAAAAGGGGACTCTTCTTCTGCTTCTGCTCGTCCGAGGGATGCTGAGCCTGCTCTTGCGGCCAGCGGCCCTGCTGCTTCCCGTATGCCGGCTCCCACCCCTGTGGAAGCGGCTTCACCTTCTGAAGCTCGTCTCAAAGCCTCTCCTCTGGCCCGGAAGATGGCTAAAGAAGCTGGCATTGACTTGCGTCAGCTTCAAGGCACTGGCGAAGGCGGCCGTATTGTTCGCCGTGATGTAGAGGCCTACCTAGCCCGAACCGCCGAAACCAAAGCCCCTTCCCCCCCTACTCCACCTTCTACGATCCCTTACCGGGAAGTGCCCCTCTCCCAAATGCGCAAAACGATTGCCCGGCGTCTCACGGCCAGCATGCAGGAAGCTCCCCATTTTTACCTCACCCGCTCCATCTGCATGGAAGCCGCCGCCACATGGCGCGAAAAACTCAACGCCCTCAGCCCCACCAAAATCTCCTTCAATGACCTTATCATTAAGGCCGTAGCCATGGCCCTCCGCAAACACCCCTACCTCAACGCCGCCTGGATGGGCGACCACATCCGCCTCTACCAAGAAATCCATATAGGTTTCGCCGTGGCCGTAGAGGAGGGCCTCATCGTCCCGGTGATCCGCCATGCCGACCGAAAAGGCCTCTCCGAAATCGCCACCGAAACCGCTACCCTCGCCCAAAAAGCCCGCGAGCGCAAACTCTCCCCCGAAGAATACACCGGCAGCACCTTCTCTATTTCCAACTTAGGCATGTTTGGAATTGAGGAGTTTACCGCCGTCATCAATCCGCCCGAAGCCGCCATTTTAGCGGTGGGCGCCATTCAACCCACGCCTGTGGTCAAAGGTGATAAAATAGAAATAGAACGGCGCATGCGGGTTACGCTCTCCTGTGATCATCGGGTCGTAGATGGGGCTACGGGTGCAGCCTTCTTAGCTACACTTGCGGAGCTTCTGGAAGAGCCGGCTCGGTTACTCCTCTGAAAGCTCTCTGCTCTCCGTCTTTTTCTGAGAGGCTCGAGGAAAAAACACCCAGGCGGGTGAATGATGGAGTTTCTCCGCAGGCGTGGCCTTCAGCCCCTGAATAATTGCTTCAGGATCCATCAAAATCCCTATGGTATCGGCCCCTACAGATGCTGCTGCCCCTAAGATCACTTGAATTAGGCCCGCACCTTCCCAAGCAAACGGCTCATAAGAGGCTGGCGATACCAGCTTTTTCAGTTTCTCATGAGGCTTTTGAAGAGACTTGAGATGCACCACCGGAAGTCCCGAGTACGAAATCTGCAAACGCCGCAGGAGCCTTCGCACTTTTCCCTGTTTATTCAGGGCAAAATCGGGATCATAAACCAGAAGCATGCGCCGCCAAGAGACAGAAGCGCCGGGATAAGTTATGACCACAGGAACGGGCGCCTTCCGAATAAAGTGTCGGGCATGGAAGCCTATCCCCTCCCCTTCGTTTTCTGGGCCATAAGCTCCTATTCCCAGAACGTCATAGCGCTCGGTGCGCAGGTGATGATGCAGGCCTTCCGTTACAAACTCCCGCTCCACCAGCAGCCGAACCCCCCGCCGCTCAGCTCCTGATAGATTTTCCCGTAGAAATGCTCTTAGGCGGTTTTCGGCCTCAGCCTGGGTCCTAGTCTCTAACTCTTCTATGACATGAGCCGAAAGAAAGGGCATTCCCCTTGGAATCTGATACGCATGATACAGATACAGGGTAGCTCGCAGCCGCCGTCGCAGGGCAGAAACAGCCTTCAGTAGACTCACTGAAGCCTCCCCATAGTCAATACCAGCTAAAATGCGCCCCATTCCTGCAAAAGTATAAGCTTTCTTGCGTACCTTTGTCCAGCCTTATGGTAGAAGCCCACGCCTCAGAGTCCAGTAGTCTGCATTTGGATCCGCAGACCGAAGCCCAAATCCAAGAAACCCTTCAAGAGCTTCTATCCCTTCCTGCCCGCCAATTGCGCGAAGAGCTCGCCCAGCGCCAAACCTCTTTCGCCGAAGTCACCCTATTAGCAGAATATCTCTCGTATCAGCCTTACCAGGTGCAATTCAACCGGCTCATGCATGCGTTTGAGAATTATGTTGACAAACATCTCCCCACATGGAAGACCCAAGCTTCTAATGAAGAACAAAAAACCCTTTCCGCCCTTCAAAAACGCTTTGAAGATGCTGTCACTCGCTTCCGTCAGCTTCGGGAAAACTATGAGAAACAGGCCCAACAAGCCGCTGAACGGGCCCAACTGCTCCTGGCTCAATTACGCGACATCGTCCATAAAGAGCAGATTGATGCTTATGGCCGCGTACGCGCCATTGCCCGAGAATGGAGCCGCCTGCGAAACCGCCTCCTCAAAAAAGACCGAAAAAACCTCGTAGAAGTTTTCAGAAGCTACCTAATGCAATTTGACCAACTCTATCAGCGCTACAAAGACATTATTGAGGAGGAGCAGCAGTCTCTTCTGAAACGCCGCCGCCAAATCATTGAGGAGATTCAAGCGCTTTTCCCACCGGAAAATGCACGTGTAACAACGGAATTCTGGCAGCAGCAGCGGGATAAGCTCGCCCTCCTCCAACGAGAATGGCAGTCCATCCCCCTCCTCCGCATCCGAGAAGAAAATGAGCTCGCCCGGCAGTACCGAGAACTCGTCCGAAAGTTCCGCTCCCAATACATGCTCTTCCGCTCCCAAGTCCATCAGCGCATCCAGAAAAATCCCGTCTTAGCCCACGCCTACCAACGCAAAAAACAAATCATTGAGCTCCTCACGCCTATTGTGCAACAGGAGTACACCAACATAGAGCAATGGCGCCAAGCTCAAAAACAAGTTCAAAATTTCGTTCGGGAATGGCGCAAACTCACTGAAGCCACCTTAGCCCAAGACGACTCGCGTGAAGTGCGCCGCTACTACATGCCTCTCAACCAGCAATTTGGAGAACTCTTAGACACCTTCTACGCAAAATCTGAGCAGTTTAACCAAGAGTATCGGCGGCAGCAAGTGCGGCGGCTGGTGGAACAAGGAGAAAGTCTTTTGAGTCGGACAGAGAAGCTACTAAACAAGGATGTAATAGAAGCGTGGAAATACTTCCGGGCCCATGCTTCCCGGTGGGTGCAACGAGCTCGGCGCTTCAAAAAAGAGCCACCTATCGCCGCCATGTATGATAAGCTGCAAGCCATGCGGGAACGCCTCGCCGAAGCCCGCAAAGCTTACCTCAAACGCCTCTCCGAAAATCTGGAACGTCGCATCCATATTCTCAATCAGTTAGACCAGATGAGCGAAGGCTCTTCCCCCGCCCCCCTGGAAACCTACATTCAAAAGCTTTTGGAGTATGAGCAGGCCGGAGAAGTCCTCCCTTCGGCTCAGGAACGGCTCAACCACCGCTATCGCCAAGCCATTCAGCGCTACCTGCAGGTAACAGGCCTCTCCGAAGCCGAATTCAACGACGCCTGGCTCAAAGCCCAAGTAGCTCGCCAATCCCCCGCCGAAGTCCAAAAAACTATCCGCTCCCTCAAGGCCCAGCTCAAACGCTTGGAAACCGACCTCAATGGCTATCAAAATACCCTCGCCCTCGTCGCCAAAGGTAAAGGTGCCGAAGCCCTACGCCGTGACTTAGAAACCAAGATCCAGACCACCCAAGCCAGCATCCAGCGCATCTCTGAGACCATTAAGCAGCTCCAAGCCTTAGCCGCTAAATCTCCGAATGCGCCGTCTTCCCCATCCGCCTAAGTTTTATCAGGCGCTTCGGGAAGCCGCGGCTCGTACAAACACAGGCCTTTACCTCATAGAGGGTCCCAAGCTCATCGAGGAGGCCCTGGCTTCCCTCCCCCCACAAAGTATTCATGCTATCCTCTGGCGTTACGATGAAGAACCGCCTTTTGCCGTGCCTTCAAATCTTTTGTACCCCGTAGCTCCCTGGCTATTGGAACGTATCACCACCTTAGAGACAGCCCCACCCGGCATCGCTATCGCCTATCAGAAGCTCCAAGCGCCCCACCCCCAAGATAAGCCTGCCCTCTTTTTAGAAGGCCTTCAGGACCCCGGCAATGTGGGCACTATCATCCGCTTAGCCGAATGGTTTGGCCTGAAAGCCATATGGCTAAGCCCCAACAGCGTAGACCCTTTCCACCCCAAAGTCGTACGCGCCAGCATGGGCAGCCTCTTTCGGGTCTCCATCGCCCGCGCCCAGAACTGGGAAACCCTCCTAAATGCTTTTCCTGGACAGATCGCTGTAGCTACCCTCCAAGGCCCCCCACCCAAGGAAATTAACTGGCAGGCCATAGACGCCCTCTACTTGGGAAGCGAAGGCCAAGGCGTCCGTTACGCCCCTCCCCACGCTGTCTCTGTTTATATTCCGAAGGCCCCCTCCGCCAAAGCCAACTCCCTAAATGTAGCAACCGCTGCCGCCATCTTACTTTATTGCTGGCGCACCTTATAAGGAATACATCACATACTTGGCTGCTTCTATCACTCGACGGGGGTTAGGTAAATAAGCCTCCACCAATGTCGGCGCATACGGCATAGGCGCATCTGCTCCAGTTACTCGCACCACCGGCGCATCTAAGTAGTCAAATGCGTGACGTTGCACCATGTAAGCTACCTCCGCCGCTATCCCCCCCAAAGGCCAGGACTCCTCCACCACCACTAAGCGGTTCGTCTTTTGCACCGAACGAATAACCGTCTCATAATCTATCGGCCGCAAACTCCGTAAGTCTATCACCTCCGCCGATACACCTTCCTTTTCCAAGATTTGGGCAGCTTCCAGAGCCACATGCACCATTTTTCCAAAGGCCACCAGCGTCACATCAGTCCCCTCCCGCTTAATATCTGCTACCCCTATCGGAATCAAAAACTCCGGGTCTTCGGGCACCTCCCCCTTCAGGCTGTACATCAACTCCGACTCCATGACGAGTACGGGATCATCATCCCGAATAGCGCTTTTGAGAAGCCCCTTCGCATCTCGGGGCGTAGCGGGCGAGACGACCTTAAGGCCCGGAACATTGGCATACCAATTCTCAAATGACTGCGAATGCTGCTGCGCCAGCTGCCCCGCTGACCCACTCGGCCCCCGAAATACTATCGGCACCGAAAACTGCCCCCCACTCATAGAAAGCATCTTCGCCGCATGATTGACCACTTGGTCTATCGCCAGCAAAGCAAAGTTGAAAGTCATAAACTCAATCACGGGCCTTAGCCCCACCATCGCCGCCCCCACCCCAATCGCCGCAAATCCCAGCTCCGATATGGGGGTATCTATCACCCGCTGCGGCCCAAACTCCGCTAAAAGCCCCTCACTCACCTTATAGGCCCCATTATATTCGCCTACCTCTTCCCCCATGAGGAAGACCCGAGGGTCTCGCCGCATTTCTTCCCGGAGGGCGGCGCGTAGCGCCTCCCGCATCTGCATAACGGCCATACCCCAAAGTTACGAACGGCGACGCGTGAGGCCGATAGTTACCACCCATACCCCCACCTCTGAAGGTAAACTCTGTATCGCCGCCCGCAATGTCGCCCCCGTCGTCAAAACATCATCCACCACGGCCACCACCGACGGCAGAACGCCTACCACCCGAAAAGCGCCTTCCAATGTAACCCACCGAGCCCCCCGCCGCTTCCCCACTTGGGACGCCGTAACCACCTCCCGAATCCAGACCCCCTCTAAAACCGGCTTCCCCCAAGCCTCCGCTAAACCTCTCGCTACCCAACTCGCTTGATTATACCCCCGCTTACGCAAACGCACCCGACTCAGCGGCACCGGCAAAAACACTTCCACCTCCTCCAATCCCGAACACTCCTCCCGCAGCAATCGCCCCCACGCCCGACTCACCGCATACAACGGCAAAGGATCTCCGCGATATTTGGCCAGCTGAACCAGCGGCCGAAGCGGACTACCCGCCGTGTACCAGAATCCAGCTACAGCCCCCCTTATGGGAACATGCGGCCGCAAACGATAATAGGCCTCATTAGCCTGAGGGGCCCGCCAAGTAAGGGTCTGCGGCAACCGTAAAAAACATCGCAAACATACCCGCTGCTCCTGCTGATAAGTCGGCTCTCCGCATACCACGCACAAAGAAGGAAAAACCCAATCCCACATCAGGGCCGCTCACCCCGCTGAATCCGCTCTATCTGCGCCTGATAATACGCCGCCTTCTCCGGGAACTTAGCCTTGAGCTTCTCGTAAATCTCAATGGCTAACGGAAGATCCCCCTGACTCCAGCACAAACGCGCCATCGTCTCCGTGTAAATAGGCGGCGGCGAAACCGGTGGCTCGCTTTCGGGAACGCCTACAATGGGCGGGGCAGAAGCAGCCTCCAGGCCCTTCGGCTGAAAAGTCTCTAAAAGCCGCAGCACCTCCTCAATAGCCGTAGAAGGTGAAGGGGGCGGAGGCTCCTGCGGCAAGCGCCGCTCCTTGCGCGCCTCTAAAAGATACCGAATAAAAGCCTGTCGCAGTTTCTCCAAGGTCTGGGGCGCCTGAGAAAAAGCTTCCTGAGCTACCTGAGCTAAAGGTTTCTCTATCTCGCTTAGAAAAGACTGCCAAGAAGGCGAAAGGCGCTTGGACGCAGAAAAGGCAGAAGGCTCCACCGAAACGGATTCTGCAGGCGGAGAAATAGGCTTAGAAGCCGCAGAAGAAGGGGAAGAAGGAGGCTCTTCCAACGGAGCAGGCTCCGGCACAGATAGATGCACAGACCCCTCGGGATCAAAGTCGGGGAGCAAGATAAGCCTTATAGGGTACTCACTTTGAAAGAGCTCCGGACTTAGAGAAGAGGTAGGTTTTGTCCCCGACTCTTCAGGAGCCGTTCGGGCTTTGGAGGGCGCAACCGGCGCATCCGGATTTTCTAATGGAACATACGGCTTAGTAAAGGCCGAAATAGGCTCCACCAAGCCCGCTTTCGGTGACGTAGATTCCTTAGCCTCAGAAGAAGAGGGGGTTTGAGCTTCCGAAACTACCGACCCCGACGCCCCAGAAAGCGTAACCGGCGCATCTGGATTTTCTAAGGGAACATACGGCTTAGTAAAGGCCGAAATAGGTTCCACAAGGCCCTTCTCCGGCGGCGTAGACTCCACAGCCTCAGAAGAGGAAGAGGTTTGAGCCTCCGAAGAAACCACCGCCTCCGACCCCGCAGAAGAGGATAAGACGGGCTCTGCGGGCGCGGTTAGGGCCTCGGGTGCGGAAGGGGAAATGGGGCTTACTTCTATGGGCGGCTCCTTGTCGGGAGAAGGGGGCTGGGGCGGCTTCTCGGGGAGTTCAAACTGGAGGGTGAGGAGGAGGGGGGATAGTTTAGCGGAGGGAGGCGACTCTGGGATTTCGGTTGGAAGGGGGAGGGGTAGGGTAGGTAGGTCTGCAGAGAGGCTTTGAGTCTGGGGAGCGGTCTCCTCATCAGACGGAGGGAGCCGAGGCATTTCTTCTGACCTGAGGGGAGGCAATGGGGGTTCCGAAGGCCGTGTCTCCTCTACAATCTGGGTAACGGGGGTATCTTCCGGTGAGGGGACTACGCTTTCTAAACTTTCCTGAGGAGGTTCGGCTACAAGCGGGGGCAAGCGAATCGCTTGCCGTAGGCGCTCCGAAAGGCCCCGGTATAAGTAGATTTTAGCTTTCAGTTTGCCCTGGAGCTTCGGTAAATACTCGGGCGCAAACGGCATAGGATCGGCAGGGCCAGGCTCCTCACTACTAGAAGGTGTCCCTTCTTGCTTGGAAGAGGGCTCTCGGGACGTCTGGACTTCCTGGCCTCCCATGCGTGGCGGCGGCGATACGATCGGACGAACCCGATCCCCCATGAAAAACGCATAATACTGCCGATGCGGCGCATACAAAGACGCTAAAAACCTCAAGCCGGGTGCCCGAGGATCCCCTTCCTTCGTAGCTACCTTCGCTACCATCATCCGAGCCATTGCAAAAAACGGATACTTCGCCAGCGCCTGCTCTATCTCCTCCCGAACCGCCTTCTCTAGGCTCAACCCTGCCTTCATCTGCTTGAAAGTCTCTACCCAGTTCATATCACCAGTTGGATAAAGTTTTATTCACAACATCTTGGGCTAAACGGTCGCAAAGCTCCTGCACAAGTGTTTCCTGCACCTGACCCAAGCTGACCGTAGCAGGAAAGTCTACAAAATTCATAAAGCTCTGCTGCCAGCTGATCTCTGGAAAGCGCGCACTTTGACACTCTACAAAGATGGTAATACTAAGGCGATTTTGGGCGGCCTGCTGCCCACCTTGAATGGCTACTGGTGCCACTTGATAATCCGTAATACGCCCTCGTAGGACTATATCTCCGCCGCTTCTTACGAGGATGAGGGAGGTTTGGGTGATAAACTTTTGGCGGATAGCTTCGGTAAGGGTCTGCGAGAGGGTCGGCACGATGATAGCAGCTTCGTTAGAAAAGGCCTCTACTTGAATGGTGCGCACTTCAGGCGGCAAAGCCCCCGCCCGAAACGAGTATGCACAGCCCCCTTCTGCCAAACGGAAGAGCCCTAAGAGAAGTAAGGGCCCACGGCTCTTCCGAAACTTACAGATGATGGAGGCCATAGAGTTCTATTTTTCGGTAAAGGGTGCGTTCGGAAATACCCAATGCTTGGGCGGCCTTTTTACGATTGCCTTGAAAGCGTTTGAGCGCTTCAATGATGAGCCGTTTTTCCGCATTTTCTATGGACAGGTCGGAGGGGGCATTCGGGCTTTCGGCTGGAGCCGAAGGAGCAGGTAAGGCCGGCGAAGCCGTCGCCAAACGCTGTCCCAAAAGCTGTACCATGTCCCGTAAGCGTAAAAGCTCCTCCTCTATGCGTCCCATTCGGTGATAAAGGAGCATGAGTTGGCCCTTATCGTCGGGAGGCGGCAGCGAAGCCGAAGACCCTCCCTCCGCCGGCTGATATAAAACCGGCAAACGAGCCGACCGAGGCGGCAAAAGCTTCTCTAACATAGCCGCATCCACCTTTTCGCCCCCATGCAGAATAAGCAAACGCTCCGCAAAGTGCTTGAGCTCCCGAACATTCCCCGGCCAATGATACTCTAAAAGATAGTCCTCTGCATCCGGCGTCAGCTCCACCAGAGGCAAACGATACTTCTTACTCGTCTCATCTAAAAAGAAGTCTAAAAGCAAGAGGATATCCTCTCCCCGCTCGCGCAAAGGCGGAATATAGATAGTAATCGTATTGAGCCGATAGTAGAGGTCTTCGCGAAAGCGCTTTTCTCGGATAAGCTCTAAAAGGTCGCGATGGGTAGCCGCTACGACCCGCACATCGGTTTTGCGGACCTGACTGCTACCTACTCGGTAATACTCTCCCGTCTCTAAAACCCGCAGAAGCCGGGCTTGGGTGCCTAGAGGCATCTCCCCAATCTCATCCAAAAAAAGCGTACCCCCATTGGCTACCTCAAAAAGGCCCTTTCTGCTCTCAATCGCCGAGGTAAAAGCCCCTTTCTCATGCCCAAAAAGTTCAGAGTCCATCGTACCCTCAGGAATAGCCCCGCAGTTGATGGCCAGCAGGGGCTTTTCTCGGCGGGGGCTATACGCATGAATGATATGCGCAAAGACCTCTTTGCCAACGCCGCTCTCTCCCACAACCAGCACGGGCACATCCGTAGGAGCAACCTGAACCGCAACCTGCAAAGCATACAGGAGACGGGGATCCCGCCCAATAATCCGAAATCGCCGAGCAATCTGCTCAATGGACTCCGAGAGCGCGTGCATCGGCTATTTCTCCAATTAGGGTCGCTGAGGTGGCTTCTACGATACGGGCCTGCACCTTGTCGCCGGGCTTGTAAGTGTGGGCGCTATTTCGCACTACCACCGCCTTCCCGTGAAAGGTGCGGCCCGTAAGATCATTCGCACTGCGACGAGAGACCTTCTCCAAGAGCACAGAATGGACTTTCCCAATCTCCCGCCGATTACTTTCCAGACTCAGCTGCTGTCCCAGCGCTATCACGGCTTCTAAACGTTCTTTCTTCACCTCTAAGGGCACATCATCCTTATAACGACGAGCGGCGAGCGTTCCTGGCCTCTCAGAATACATAAAATAATACCCGCTATCAAAGGCCGCCGCCTTCATGGCTTGAAGCGTTTCCTGAAAGTCCTCTTCCGTCTCCCCACAAAATCCTACAATAATATCCGTGGAAATAACCGCCTGAGGAAGGTAACGCCGAATCGCCGCAATGCGGTCTAAGTACCATTCTACGGTGTAGCCGCGGTTCATGCGGGCTAAAATGCGGTTGCTGCCTGACTGAATAGGCAGATGAATGTAGGGGGTGAGATTGGGGTAGCTGGCGAGGGTTTCCAGCACTTCATCCAGCATGTCTTTGGGGTGGGAGGTAGCGAAACGAATCCAGACATTGGGAACGGCTTCAGCCACCAAACGTAGAAGCTGAGCAAAGCGCAGGCCTTGGTCGTTGTAGGAGTCTACGTTTTGGCCGAGGAGGGTGATTTCTTGGTAGCCGGCTTCGGAAAGTTGGATGGCTTCTTGGAGGATGGACTGGTGGGGTCGGCTACGTTCCCGTCCCCGAGTAAAGGGGACAATGCAAAAAGTGCACATGTTATTGCATCCTCGCATGATGGAGATGTAGGCGCTGACTTTATTGGGGGAAAGGCGAAGGGGGGCTATATCGGCGTAGGTTTCTTCACGGGAGAGGAGGGTGTGAATAGCTTTAGCGCCGCTTTCCACTTGACGAATAAGCTGGGGCAGGTGCCGATAGGAGTCTGGCCCTATAACCAGGTCTACCACCGGGCTCTCCTCAAAAAGCCGCTGGCGAAGCCTTTCCGCCATACAGCCTATCACGCCTACCATCAGGTGCGGCCGCCTCGCTTTGAGATTTTCTAAGTACCTTAGGCGCTGCCAGATTTTCTCTTCGGCGTGCTCCCGAATGGCACAGGTATTGATAAGAATCAGGTCTGCCTCCTCCACCTCTGTGGTAAAGCTGTATCCCTCCTGATGCAAAAGGCTCGCTACCAACTCACTATCCGCAAAGTTCATCTGGCAGCCATAGGTCTCAATATAGGCCTTATAGCCGCGATGATTCGGAAGGACTTGCAGGGGACTATCTTGACCGTAAATGCGGGTGTGCGCCAGTGCCATATTTACACAAAGGTAGGAAAAATTTGCATGGTCTTGGCCGTAGGTTGGGCCCAAAACATACGACTGCTCTTAGGGCCGGATAGTATTCCGATCGCCGTCCTGCCAGAAGTAGAGATCGTAGCTCAGGCCCCTTCCCCCAAGCGCCAGGCCGAAGTGCGCCGCCAATGGCAAAACTTCCAACGTCTGCGCTACAACGTCTACCTAGTCTACCCCATGGCCAAAGAAGCTGCCCGTATCGTCCGAGAAGTAGATGCCGAACGTAACCGCCTCGGCCACAAAAGCCGCGATTACAAAGCCTACCAAAAACGCCTTAAAAAAGAACTCTTTGATCGCTATGAGCCCATCATCAAAGAAATGACCGTTACCCAGGGCATCCTACTCATAAAGCTCATTCACCGAGAAACAGGCCTGGATGCTTACAGCCTCATTAAAGACTATCTGGGCGGGGTGCAGGCGCGCTTCTGGCAGACCGTAGCCCAGCTCTACGGCTCCAACCTCAAACTCACCTACAACCCCGAAGAAGAACCCCTGATTGAAGCCGTCATTCAGGAGATTGAGACGGGAAAGTCAGCGGATTGGGTCTTGCAGTATTACGAGCCGTTTGAAGAATGAAGCGATGTACATCGCGCACAAAAGGACGCCGATGCGTAAAAATAAGAGCATGCCCCGCCCCTTTGTATAAAATAAGCTCCGCATTCGGAATCCCCTTTGCCAACATCTCACTGTGATGAGGGGGCACAATCAGGTCGTTGGTGCCACCAAGAACAAGGGTGGGAAAAGAAAGCTCTTGGAGCCAAGGACGGCTATCAAAGCGGAAGATTTCCGCATGACTTGCTAAAAGCACTTCTAAGCGCGTTTTCTGAAGGGCTTTTCGGTACCAGTTGATAACCTCAGGAGGAAAGGTCTCCGTGCCAAAAACTTCTGTATATAGGAGATTGGCTAAGGAAGCAGGGGGTAAAAGTCGCAGAAGCCTAGGAAGTAGGGCTCCCTGCATGCGTTCTAAAGGAGTAATAGGCTTATAAGCAAAGGTGCAGCCCAAAATCAGTCCCTTCGTTAGGTGGGGATAGTGCCGAGCAAAAAGCTGAGCCAGTGCTCCACCCATAGAGTACCCCAAAATCCACACAGGCTCTTGCGTATAGTGCTGAACCAGCTCAGCCAAGTCGGCTACCTGCTGCACAAAGGTGTAAGGCCCCGGCCAGTTCCACGCATCTCCATAACCCCGCAGGTCCGGAATAATAAGCTGATAATGCCTCACAAGCCCTTCCTCCACCGCCATAAACATCCCACCATCTACCATGTACCCATGCACCAAAAGCATATACGGCCCCTCATGGCCCAAACGTCTATGCGGCAAAAGCATCATCGCTTAGGGTACAAAAGAGATGCCACCATACTCACACTCAACACCACTAAAATGAATACCAGCGAATACCACGTCGGAATCACGAGCGCCACAAAATCCTGAAACATTTTGAGTCCAATCCCAATCAAGATCAACGGAATCCCAATCTCCAACGCCCAAAAACGCCGAACCCCCGCCGCTAAAAGAAAAAATAACGATCTCAGACCCATCACCGCAAAAATATTTGAACTAAAAAGCACTTCCTCATCTTGCGTAATCGCAAACGCCGCCGGAACGGAATCCACCGCAAAAAGCAAATCCGTAAACTCCACCAAAACTAGCGCCAGCATCAAAGGCGTAAGGTACCTCTTCCCCTCAATCCTGACTACAAAGCGTCCCCCCGGCATCTCCGTCGTAAAACGAAACCGCCGCGTCAAAAATCGTAAGAGCCAGTTTTGACTCAAATCCCCTGGCCCTTCTTCCCGACTAAAAAGAGACTTTATGCCGGCAAATATCAGAAAAGCTCCAAAAAGATATAGCACGAAATGAAATCGCTTTACCAACAAAACCCCCGCAAAAATGAAAATACCCCGCATCACAATCGCCCCTAAAACCCCCCAAAAAAGCACCCGATGATGGTAAGGAGGCGGAACAGAAAAATAGCGCATAATGAGCATGATAACGAAAACATTATCCAGCGACAGGGCATATTCCATACTATAAGCCGAGTAATATTCAATCGCCGCGCTACTCCCCTTCTCATGCCACACAAAAACCCCAAAGCCAAGCGCAATCAAGATAATTACCATGGACTGCCACAATGCCTGCCGAAAAGAGAGCGTGCGCGCCTCTTTATGAAAAAAGCCTAAGTCTAAAAAGAGATAAATACCAGTGATAGCTCCAAAAGCCAACAGAACGGGATAACTCATAGGGCCGAACGCCATTTGGCTAAGAGGTAAAGCCCCCCTGTGAGCCCTATTCCAATAAGCCAGCCCACCACAATATCGCTGGGATAATGTACCCCTAAATAAAGCCGCGTGTAGCTGTGCAAAAGCACCCAGCCTATGGCTATCAATGTAACGCCCCACCGACGAAACGCCAACCAGACCGAAAAAGCCAAAGCAGCACTATTCGCCGCATGATTAGAGGGAAATCCATAAAGCCCCCCCGTATACCCCCGAACTAAATGCAAGGAAGACTTAAGCCCCGGCTCTTGAGAAGGACGAAGACGCCCCACCAAGGGCTTAAGCCCCTGCCCACAAAATACATCCGTCAAGCTCACTGCAAGCAAAGTAAATGCAACCCACCTAATAAATCTGCGCCCATGCACCCGATACATGAGATATACCCACCATCCAAAGAGGGGAATCCATACCCAAGTTTTAGTAGCATAATACATGAGCGTGTCCCACGGCTCCTGCCCCGCCAAATGAAGCCCCAGCAAAAGCGCTTTATCCCATGCCTCTATAGCCTCCATCATGAAAGAATCTCCATCAACTCTTCGCTCAGGCGGTCCGTCTCTGCCTCTATAAAGAAGCTCCCCGCCAATGGATCCGGCATAGTAAAAAGATAGGCCACCTCATATCTCAAAATATGACTAATATTTCGGCTCCAGCGCTCCGCATGCACATCCCCCTTCTCAATGGCCGGCACATAAATATATCCCGCCCCCCCTAAAATCGCACTTAAGACATAAGTCGTAAGCCGAATAAGATTTTCCTCCTTACCAGCACCCGGAAGGTTCGGAGAAATATCTAAGAGAGTGGAGGCGGGCTTAGCCCAAATATTTACTTGCGCAAGGCCCTTTTCCTGCAAGGCCTTTCGGAGGGCCCGCAAAAGTAAGATACTCGTAAAGAACCGCTCATCCAACGTAAGGCTTAGGTGAAGAGGGGCTTGACGGGGAAGGAGTTGGAGAGTGCTAGGATTTTCCCATTGGAGGTCATTCGTGAGGCGAAGGGGTAAATACCACACGGGCCTTCCTACTAGGGCAGAAGGCGCCTCTCCTACCGCTACTTCCTGAAAGGCCTCTATGGCTGGGTCAGGCAGGGCAGGCAAGGGAGAACTCTCTAAGGGGATAAACCACTTTGGGGGAAGCGGCTGGGGGAGCGGCTCTTGATACCGCCAAATACCCACCTCCTCAGGCACATAGTAATCAGACACCAGAGTCCAGCCTGCCTCCTGCCAGAGGGGGGCCCGATCTTCCCAGCCCTTTACATCCTCCCGCATATAAAAGGGATGAGGCCGTCCGTGGGGAAAAGTACCCAGCTCCTTCTCAATGAGCTTCTCCCAAGTTTGCCGGTCGCCCGGCGGAAACGTCTCAAACCGAAACACGATTCAAAAGTAAGTAGCTTTGCGTCGTGTGGCCCTGGCTAAATGAGCTACGACAGCGCTTCCTGCTCCAAGACCATACCGCTCTCCCCGAAGACCCCAAGTCCCTGAGACGGGCCTACTTAGGCATTGACCCCACAGCCGACTCCCTACACATTGGACATTTAGCTCCTATCCAGCTCCTCTACCACTTAGCCCGATGGGGCGTAGAACCCATCATCGTGATTGGAGGGGCCACCGCCCGTATTGGCGACCCCTCCGGCAAATCCACCGAACGCCCCCTCTTACCCCCAGAAGTCGTGGAAGCGAACACCCACGCCCTCCTCGCCCAAGTCCAAAAACTCCTTCCCTTCCCCCTCATCGTCCGTAATAACTACGAGTGGCTCGGCACCTTCTCCCTCATAGAGTTCCTCCGAGAGGTAGGAAAGCACCTCACCGTCTCTTACCTCCTTTCTAAGGAGAGCATGCAGCGGCGGGCAGAAACGGGACTTTCTTTTACGGAGTTTAGCTATCCCCTCCTTCAGGCTTATGACTTCTGGTATTTGTACACGCACGAAGAGTGCCGATTGCAAGTAGGCGGCTCAGACCAATGGGGCAACATCACCGCTGGTATAGAGCTCATCCAGAAAAAAAGCGGCGGCCAAGCCCATGGCCTCACCTGCCCCCTCCTCACCAAAGCCGACGGAACAAAATTCGGCAAAACCGAAAGCGGCAACATCTGGCTGGACCCGAAAAAAACCTCCCCCTACGAATTCTATCAATTCTGGTTCAATCAGGCCGATGCAGACCTACCCAAGCTCTTTGGCATATACAGCTGGAAAAGCCTACCAGAAATAGAATCCCTCCTCTCCGAGCACGCTCAGGCCCCCGAGAAGCGCCTCGCCCAAAAAGCCCTCGCCTTAGAAATGACGGCTCGCATTCACGGCCCAACTACCGCCTCCGTCATCCAAACCATCTCTGAAGTGGTCTTCGGCAGCGAAGCCCTCACCACCTTAGCTCACATTAGCCCCGACCTCCTCCGCACCATCCTCCACGAAATGCCCCACTATGAAGTGCCCGAAAACGCCCTACATGAACCCCTCCTGGAAGTCCTCTCGCGCATCGGATTTTTGCCCTCCAAGAGCGAAGGACGACGCCTCATCCAACAAAATGGCCTTTCCATAAACAAAAAACCCGTCCGCACCCCCGAAGCCCAGCTCCAAGACTACGCCTCCGAAGGGATTTTACGACCCTACTTTCTCCTCCAGCGAGGAAAAAAACACTTAGCCTGGCTAATCGTGCGAGAATAAGAAAGGCTTGCCCCCCCTAAGCCTGTGAGTCAGTTAGCTAATCCAGACCCTCCATCAGAGGGTAAGGAGCCTCCCCCGCTCTGGCGCCTCCCTAACCCCTAAAAAACTGCCGTATGCTCCCGATTGTAAATATTCAGGCCCACCCGTAAAATCTCCACCGCCTGCTCCAGTAGGTTTTCCTCCAAAACATACGCGATCCGAACCAGTCTCTTTCCCTTCTCGGGCTGGGTAAAGAACCCGGTCCCCGGCGCCACCATAACCGTCGTATTATGCACATCAAAGCATTCCAACATCCATTTTGCAAAATCGTCGCTATCCTCTATAGGAAGCTCTGGCATAAGGTAGAAGGCCCCTTGACTAGAAGCGCAAGTAACGCCTGGAATGCTGCGCAAACCTTCCAAAAGCACATCCCGCCGGCGCTGAAAAGTCTCCCGCACATACGTATAATGCTCAGGCGGAAGGGCTAACAGCGCCATCCCCCCAATCTGCCCCAAAGTAGGCGGCGCTAAACGAGCCTGAGCCCACTTAAGAGCCACTTGCAAAACATCCGTATTCCAAGAAACAAGAGCGCCTATGCGCGCCCCACAAGCCGAATACCGCTTAGAAAGCGTATCTATAACAACCACAAAGTCTTTACCCTCCTCAAGCTCTAAAGCAGAAAAAAACCGTTGACCATCGTAGCAATAGTCACGATAAGACTCATCGCTGATGAGCCAAAGGTTGTATTTTTGGCAGAGGCTGCCAATAGCTCGTACTTCGGCTTCGGAATACAGCTTGCCGGTGGGGTTAGAGGGATTACATAGCAGAATGGCGCGGGTGCGTTCCGTAAGAGCGGCCTCTAAGGTCGCTGGACTGGGCAGCGCAAAGTCCTCCGTAATAAAACTTTCTACTGCCCGCAAATGAATCCCCGTGGCATAAGAGAGCCCAATGTAATTCGCATAAGTGGGGTCAATAATCAGCACTTCGTCTCCCGGAGAAAGGAGGGTTAGAAACGCAAATAGGAGCGCTTCGGAGCCGCCTGTGGTCGTGAGAAAGTGCTGCGGCCCTAAAGGAATGTGGTAGATCTCGTTGTAAAAGCGTGCATACGCTTCCCGAAAGGCAGGTATTCCGCCGGATTCCGTGTAGTCTAAAACTCGGATGTCTGCTTTTTGAAGGGCCTCCCAGTAAACCGAGGGGGTGGGCAGGTCAGGCTGCCCAATATTGAGATGAAGCACTTTTTTGCCCTGGGCTTTGGCTTGATTGGCGTAGGGGACGAGTTTCCGAATAGGTGAAGGCGGGACCTCCAGACCCCGCGAACTTAGGCTTGGCATATCTCAAAGGTAGGATATTTTTCACGAAAGAGGGGGTAGGCGCCGATGCCAGAACTGAACCGCCTTTCGTCCTAACCGATACCGAATGCCCTGCCAGTACGCAAAAATCTCCGTAGCAGGTAGATGATATTCCCAGCTCGCTTCCTCAGCCCAGGCCCACCAGTCCCATGGCCGTCTGAAAAGCCTATTCAGCTTATGCCGCAGAGCCCCTTTCACACACCAGACGGCATAAACAAACGGTATTTTGACCTTTTTGTAAACGAGAGCGCCCAGGTCTATGCGATAAGGGTAAAAAGTCTTCCATCGAAGAGCCGCATCTCCAATAAAAAGGCGCCCTACCCGAGCAGAGCCAGAAGCCTCCAAAATAGGTAGACGCGGCAAATGGCCCTCCTTCATAAGCCACTTTATGAGAGCCACCGATGAAGTGGAGGCCGCATCCAGTACCAGAGCCTCCCAGCTGGAAATGGGATAATCACTCAAAAGGAGCACACTTCGCACAGCCCCAGCACTCCCAATCCCCCAGAGCAGCCTATCATGCCCTTGCCGCACATACCGCAGCGGTAAAAGCGCCGCTAACACCTCACCCCGCTCCCACGCCAGGGCAAGCGCCTTCGGATCATCAAAAAGTCTGTAAGGTATACCCCCCCACTCCAGCAAGCGCCGGTAAGGATACGCATTCAAATACCTAAAACACCCAATCATCTGGTGAGATAGCCAAACTCTGCAAATAAAAAACTCCGTTGGGATTCCGAATGCCCCAGGAAAGCCTTCCCGGCGCATGGTGAAAGCGCATCCCTTCCCAAGCCGGCGAATACCCCAAAAGCCAGCTCAGTAAGACCCGCAAACTATACCCATGGGAAATAATCAGAAGAGGTCCCGTGGGAAACAACGAAAGAAGTAGCTCATAGCCAGCCTGGAGGCGATGCTGAAAGGCCTTTAAACTTTCCCCTTTGGGAGGAGCCCAATCCCTATCGCCCTCAGCCCACTTATGCAGCTGAGCCTGCAAAAGAGGCTCTACCTCGGCTCGGGGAAGGCCCTCCCACTCTCCCCAGGAAAGCTCCATAAAATGCGGCAGCTCTATAGCCTTTCGCTCCGGTGTAAGAAAGTAGGCGGACGTTTCGCGGGTCCGCTGCGTAGGCGTGTAAATAACCGCCTGAAAAGGAATACCTGCCAGCTTCTCTGCCCAAGCCCGAGCCTGAAGATGGCCCTCTGCGCTAAGAGGTGCATCTACACTCTGACCCTTGAGGCACGGGGGACTCTCCGCCGTAAACCCATGCCGCAAAAAGTACAGCCCCTGACACATTAGACCGTCGCCGCCGCCCGCCGAATCGGCCGATACAACGAATCCCGCTCCACCGCCTCATACCCCGCCTGCCGAATCAAATCTTCCAGCATCTCCGTAGAAAGCGAACCCGGCGCCTTCACCCCCGCCATACTATATATCTTCGTCGTATCATCTATCGTCCCATCTAAATCATCCACCCCAAACATCAAACTCATCTGCGCCGTCTGAACCCCAATCATCGGCCAATAAGCCTTGAGATGGGCAATATTATGCAAATACAGCCGACTAACCGCATAGTTTTTAAGGTCCTCAATAGTAGAAACCTCTCCAATGTGCGAAAGTTTGTTATTTTCTCGGCGATATTTGAGAGGAATGAAGCAGTTGAAGCCGCCTGTTTCCGCCTGCAGCTCCCGAAGAAGGCGCATATGGTGCACACGATGCTCGTACGATTCAATATGTCCGTAAAGCATGGTAGCGTTGGAAGGAATCCCCAGCTCGTGCGCCGTGCGATGGATGGCCAACCACTCCTCCGTGGAGGCCTTCGTAGCACAAATCTGCCTGCGAATGTCGGGATGGAAGATTTCAGCGCCGCCCCCGGGTAAAGAGTCCAAACCCGCCTCTCGCAGCGCCAAAAGACCTTCTCGGTAGCTCATCCGACTGCGCGCACACATCACCTTTAGCTCCACTGCCGTAAAAGCCTTCACATGTATGTCCGGCAAAATCCGTTTAATACGCCGAATCATCTCCGCATAATACTCAATCCCCCGCTTCGGATGCACGCCCCCCACAATATGCACCTCTGTTACTCCCGTACCCTTGTAGCGCTCCGCTATGGCTTCTATCTCCTCCAAAGAGTATTCCCAGCCCCCCGGCTCCCCAGGCTTGCGCGCAAACGAACAAAATGCACACTCATAAATGCAAATATTCGTCGGCTCAATATGAAAGTTGCGATTGTAATAGACGTTTTTGTTGTGAAGGCGGTCTCGCACAAGAGTCGCTAAGGCAGATAAAAAAGCCAGGCGGCCATTTTGATACAGCCACAGAGCCTCCTCGTCCGTTAAGGGTATCTGACTCTGTACCTTCTCATAGAGCTGGGCCTCCTCCCGAGTCATTTGAAGCGGTTTCATAGGAATGCAAAACTACTAACAGAAGGGCAGGCGAAAGCGTTTCTGTACAAAATATCAGAGGCATCAAGCCTCTCTTTAGCTCACATGCCTACTTCCGCTCCGCATACAGAAGCCCTCCAGCCCCACCACTGAATTTTTCTCGGACTTCATAGCTTAACTCGTGTAATCGCTTGACTAAAACATCAGGTCCATTGTGATACTCAATAATATACTTCCGCACTCGCTTGAGCACCGAATCGGGCGTGCCCAGCAAAATATCGTATTCCGAACCTTCGCAGTCTAGTTTTACCACGTCTACCTCCTCAAGCCCCGTGTATTCTAAAAGGCTCTGGAAGCTCATGGCTTGAACTTCGCATTTTAGGTCGCTTCTTGTATGAGACTTCATAAAATCATGACAATTGGCCACACGATTGTCGGAAGGCCTCTGATTATTCATATAAAATTCTACACTTCCATCTTTATCCAATATAGCTGCGCGAATGATTACTATTTTATCTTTGAATGAGCTTTGGCTAATATTTTGCTCCAAAAGTCTAAAATTATCTGGCGCAGGCTCCACACAAAAAACTCGCCTCGCTCCTCTCTGAGCAAAAAATAAGGCCGTTTCTCCAATATACCCACCAATGTCTATCACAAAACTCCCACGATAGTCCCCATCATATAATTTCTCAAGATAAATCTCTTCAAGGACAAAGAGATCAGAAAATTTTCCATACCTGACAGTCAAATAATCGCTGCCGATTCTAAATTTGATCGTTAGATCAGCAGGATTTACATCCACCACATAGACCCCATGTGCATGAAGACCAAGTAAGTAAACCATTGTAGTGGGGTCCACGGCTACAGGCGCATTATTCTCCACGGGCTTGATGAGCACCGCTTTATCGTTGAGCATATTCCAATACCCAGTAATCGGATTAGGACATAATTCCCAGAAAGCTTTGAGAGACTTTGGGTGCAAGAGGCGCGGCCCTTTAATGAGTCGGGTAATAGGCCTAAGCATACAGCGAAATTAGGCCATTTCTATGGGGCTACGACGATTTACGGTTCAAAGACAGCCGTCCCCACCCGCACAAGGGTGCTGCCCTCCTCTATAGCTATCTCAAAGTCCTGCGACATGCCCATGCTGAGGATATCCGCCGCAGGATGAAGCCGCCGAAGCTCCTCAAAAAGCCGATATAATGTCCGAAACTCCCGCCGAATCTGCGCCCGGTCCGAAGTAAAAGTCGCCATGCCCATTAAACCCCGCAGCTGCACCTTGGGCTCGGAAAGAACCTTCTCCGCAAAACTCAAGAGCATCTCCGGCAAAACCCCGTGCTTCGTAGGCTCCTGCGCAATCTTCACTTCTATTAGGCAGGGGATGGGCTCCACAGCCCGCTTCCTTATCTCCTCCAGTAAACTCTCCCGGTCCAGCGAATGCAAAAGCTTGATGTGCGGCAAAACCGCCTTGACCTTATTCGTCTGCAAATGCCCAATCAAATGCCATTGAATATCCGAAGGTAAGAGCGGCTTTTTGGCAAGCAGTTCTTGTACGCGGTTTTCTCCAAACTGGCGAGCCCCTTGCCCATAAACTGCCCGAATTGCCTCCAGAGGCTGATTTTTCGTAACGACCACCAGAGTTACTTCCTCCGGAGAACGCCCCGCCCGAAGCGCCGCCGCCGAGATCCGCTCTAACACCCGCTCATAACTCATAACTCAAAAGTTTGCGCGCACTTGCAGGCGAGCCGAATGTACAGGACTTTTCTCACTCAAGCGCCCATCATACAGTGCATTCAGCTCTATGTAGCGGCTCAAAGGGATATTGAACGTAAGCCCTATCAGCAGATTTCGTCCCTCCTGAAGCCCCTCCAACACTTCAAACCGCAAGACCGGCGAAAGCGCCCCCGGCACCCGATAGAAGGCCGGCTCCACCCGCACACTCACAAAAGCCGCCGCCTTCCAACTATACCGCTGCTCAAAAGCTAACCGATACGTCTGCGTCCTCCCTGAAATGGGCTTTTGGAGGCGGCGCTCCTTATAACTAAATCCAAGGGAGGTTCGCCAGCGGCCCGTGGGCTGAAAAGTAAAGGTCGGCTGAACCTCCCAACCCACATATTGATAATTAAGATCGGGCTGGGCGATGGCCGTAGAAAGACGGTCCAAAAGGGTTATCACCAGCTCACTGCCCCAAGAGCGGGAAAGGTTGTAGCGGCTACGACTGGAAACCTGCCGCTGCCGATTTTGCCTAAGACCCGAGAGCGGCACCTGCTGAGAAAGATTATACTGGAAAGAGAAGTTTTGATCGCCTCGGGGGCTCTGCCGAAAAAGAAAAATATCCTGGCGTCCAGCGAAGTTCCATTGCGGCAAGCTCGTATCCGCCCGCGGAGAAAGCACCGGCAAGTACCGAAACCATCGGTTGTCGGGCGCGACTAAACGCTGCTCTAAACGAAGATTAGTGAGCGTACTGAGCCAAGCTATCCGTTTTTGCGGCTGCCAACGCAAGGTATACGCCGTACTCAAAGCAATAGTAGGGAAAAACCGCCCCGTCGCCCGAACAAAAGGTAGATAGTTGGCTAAAAGCGGATTGGCCGCAGGCACAAACTCCTCTAACTGCTGAAGGCCGTCTCCATTAAAGTCCCGCCACTCATGCGTGCCCTGACCCGGATTCGTAGCAATGTAAATAAGCTGGCGCTGAGGCGTCTGCTCCGCCGAAACCTGATAAAAAAGTTCCGTCTCATAAGACGAGCGCCGAAGCCGTAACGTATTTTGACTCAGGAGTGTGCGAGTAGGCGTAAGCCTAAAAGCCGTATCCAAAGGCACAAATACGCGATAGCTAACTTGGGTGGAGAAGGTGAATCTCTCGCCTTGATAAGCGAAGGAAAAGCGAGGCATACGCGCAAAGAACCGAGGCCGAAGGGTCGGCACAGCTTCTATGGGAAGGGCCTGCCACTCCCGCCGAAAGTTGTACTCTATGCGCAGCGCTAACCGCTCCGAAGGCCGCCACTCCCCAAAAGGCGTATAGTCATAAAACCGAAAAGTGAGCGTATCTGCAAGAGAGCGGCGGCGATTTTCGGTCCAGACTTCACTACCCAAACGTATCTTAGGAAAAGCCCAAAAGACCCGCCCTGTATGCCGAATCCACCTGTCCGCTAAGCTAGGATAGGTGCTTAGGAGATATTCTACGAGGTAGGTACCGGCAAGGCCCCGGGTGGTGTCCAAACCTTCCCAGAGCAAAGTGTAGCGCTGAGTAGAGAGGGTATCGCCCCACCTGCGCCGCCCTACCGAAGGCGTAAGACGATAACGCTTTCTCCAGGTGAAAGGCAGGCGTCCCTCCCATAGACGTTCGTCCGCCCGCTCCCGATCATTGTAGTTCCACAAGCGGCCGTACTCCCGCTCATAGACTCGGTCTATATTTTGATAAGCAGCCGTAACCAGCTGAAAGGCGATCTCCGGACTTATTTGGAGGGGAGCGGAGTCTGGAAGCATCTGCCAAACCAGCTTTTGATGGGTGGCTAAGCCCATTTCCGCATAAGAAGCGAACCGATTTTCTTGATAGCGGCTGAGGTTGGCTTCATTGTGCCAGCGTAAGCGCGGCAAGACCTCCCAGCTATGTCGCAATGATACCAAGTCCGTAGCCGTAGGCAAAGCCACCGCCCGCCCCACAATAAAATCTCCCCTTCCCGGCCCCACCCAGCTAAAAACATTCCCATTCAAAGTAGCCGGCGCTCGTACATATTCCCCTTTACCGGGCCCCACATAGGCAAAACTCACCTGATAAAGCGCCCGACTGGGGTCCTGACTCACAACAAAGTACACATAAGGCACACCATTCAGAATAGTATCCCGCGCTTCGTAGCGGATGCTGCCCGGCTCATAGGGAAGGGTATCTACACCCCGTAAGAGCCCCACGGTGCTCCCTTTAGGAAGTTGGGCAAGCTGAGCTTCCTCCTCGGGCGTAAGCGTAAAATCTAAGGGCCGACGCGGATTATCCGCCTGCCGAAAGTAGCTCAGACCTATCTGCCAACGAGGCTTAACGACCTCCTGCCGCACCCACACAAAAGTCCGCCCATAACTGCGATCCGCATACTCAAAATCCACCACTATCCGAGTAGCCGCCGTAATAGGCACCCGCGGGGTAAATGTAATTTCACCTGTCGTATAGTCAATCACATAGTCCCTGTCCGCCCCCCGCTGCATAAGCTGACCATTCACATAAACCTTTTCAGAACCTGCGAGAATAACGATAAAGCGCTCGTTGTTTTTTCCAGTGAGGAGGTAAGGGCCTTGACGCCCTTCTTGGCCCATGAAGCTATTGGTATGGAAGCGGCCCTTCGCTTCGGCCAGCGCTATGCGCCCCTTATAAGCCCCCGTATCTATCCGCGCCTCTATGCCTAAGACATTTCGGTAGAAGTTGGCAAACCGAGTCTGGAATTCCCTCAGCTCTAAGTCTCCGAGAAAAAGCTGACTTTGCCGCCAGTGCAAACCAATAAACACCCTATCAAAATCCGAAAAGCTCTGGGTAGCCGTTTGGAAGGGTAGGTTTTCATCCGTTAGCGCGGCGATAAGATAAAGGTCCGGTGCGATAGGCCCTTCCAGAGAGAGCCTGAAAGCGCTATTGAGCGTGGCATTTTGCCCTGTACCGACGGTGAGCGTGCGCGTCAGGCTACCGCCGCGCCGAAGCCGAGGCAAGAAAGTATCTGCACTCACAGGCCCACCGCTAGGGGGAATAGAATAAATGGCCCCCTGAGCACTATCCCACCGAATCAAATCCTGAATGGGCTGCTGCCGATAGGGAGAGTTTTTGCCCCCTGGCAGAAGAAGAAAGCGATAGACCAGCCGTACCGAGTCGTTTATGGGTTCCCATACCAGCCGATGCCCCATCGTATCATAACGCACCAAAAGAGGCGGCTCCGTAAAAAGAAGGGTAAGGAAGTGGCTTTTCGGGGGTAAAGGCAGGCTTCCTATACCGGGAGGCAGGGTGGTATCGCCCGTGATTACCTGAGCTATACCCAGACTTATTCCCCCAAAACTAAGACATATACGCCGGAAACACCACATAAAAGACCGTCCCCTGCCCAAGCTGCGTCTCAGCAAAAATACGCCCCTGCATTTGCTCCACCAGCCGCTTAGAAATCGCTAAACCCAAACCCGTCCCGCTCCGCTTAGTGGTAAAGTAAAACTCAAACATGCGCGCCTGAACCTCCGGAGGTATACCGGGCCCATTATCCCGAACCGCTATCCAGGCCTCGCTATCCCGAATCTCTAAGCTCAGGACAACCTCCCCATCCTCTCGGCCTTCCAGCGCTTGAAGCGCATTTTGAATGAGATTGTTAAGAACTTGGGTCAAAAGGTCGGGATGTCCTTTGATCCACACGGGTGTCTCAGGCAAAAAGAGCTGCATGCGGACAGTGGGATTTTGCAGATAGGGCTGGAAGTATTCCTCTAAAAAGTGATTGAGGTGAAGCGGGGCGAGGTTGATGGTATTTGGGTCTTGTGAGCTGGCAAAAGTTAAGAAACGATTGGCTATGCGGGCTAAGGTTTCTATTTTTTGAAGCATATCTTGGCTACGGCGGCGGAGTTCCTCGGGTTCAATGTGGGATAGGCGCCCCAGGTGCTGCGCAATGAGTTTGATGGGGGTGAGGGCATTTTTGATTTCGTGGGCTGCTTGGCGGGCCATCTCTTGCTGGCTGATCTGCCGCAAAGTCATTTCCAGCTCGCGCTGACTAATTTCTAAGCGGTTTATCATTTCATTATATGCCCGCACGAATGTCCCTATTTCATCCCGACTGTCAGGCCAGCTAAGCCGAGGCGGAATAGCACCAGAAGGAGCTTTTCGCACCTGCGCCTCCAAAACCGAAATCCCTTGCAAAATACTTTCTATAAGCAAAAGCCCTACCAAAGTGCTCACCAAAATAAGCAAAAGATATACATTCACCCCGTACGCCATAAAGCCCCGAATCGCCTGATAAAGAGCCGCTCGCGATGCCGGAAAAGTAACTTGAATGTATCCAAGCAGCTGACCCGCCGAATTTCTTAGCGGTGTGTAACCATAAGTAACCCGACCAAAATCATACCGATACGTCCGAATAATCGGCCTCTCCTCAGAAATATGCTTGACCGCAGGGTCTAAAAGAGGCATAATATAGACCCCCACATACGCACGAGATAAAGTACTACTATACAAAAATCCCTCCGCTGTGTAAATAGCTACCTGACTTTCCGTAAGCCGCGCCAAACGATGTATCAGATCACGGATATAAGACTCCTCCTGCGGAATATAACTATCTAATCCCACAAGGAGCTTCTCACTCAAAATACGCTCCTCCTGAATATAACTATGCAAAGTTACTAACTTACGAATCAGACTATCTTCAAAGTTAGACTCGGTCAGCCTCAAAAAGAATAAGAAACTAACCGCCAACAATCCAAAGAGCGGCAATAAAATCGTAGCCACAAATACCAGCCGCACTCGCAAGGCAAGTCTATGCCGCATCATCCAAAGCCTATGCCATCCCCCTCTCCAGAGAAAGCCTAAGCCCTTCAAGAGCACGAGTATCAGTAAAAGAATAGGGAAAGACGCTAATACATGTAGGGTACTTCTACGAGGATATTCTAAAATAAGATGCTGACGAGCATTTGGCTGATAGTGAATCTGGTAGTTATTTCGGAGGGTGTACCAGGCCCACTGACTCTGAAAGGACCGATACGAGTAAGATGGAAAGTTGGTATGGCCATAGACTCGAACTCGCTGTTGACCATCATACAAAGCATAGCTAATTAGAGGCACCTCCCCCGAAAACTCCTGAGCCAAAGAGCGTACTCTGGGATAAAGTTCTACCTGAAGAAAGAGCGGATAATCTTGATACATAAGAGGGTATCGCCCTATGTAAAAGAAGCGTTTATCTCCCTTCACCACAAAGAAAAGATGGGGACTTAGCGTGGGGGAAAGGGCGTGGGGAGATAAACCCTGCCAATTGACAGGAAAGAGCTCATATTGATTATCCAGGCGTGTATTACGCTCACTCCAGAGAGAGAGCGCTATGATATAGTTTTCGCCAATATCCAAAAAGTATTTCTTGATGACCTTAGCTATGAAGGTGGCATCAACAAGGTTATCTGCAATGGAAGCACTTTGCCATAGGAGGGTATCTTGAGTGAGTTGGGCAATTCGGTATGGTAGGCGAGCTTCCAAGAGGAGGTCTCGGGGAAAAGTGAAGACTTTTGCGTAAGCGGGTGCCCGATGTACCACCCTCCAGTCTTGGGCCGCTGAGAAGAAGCCATTCACCACGGCCGCCAGCAGCACCCCACGCCCAAAACTCCGCACAAACAAAGGCCCCCCCCACGGCAAAAAGAATAAGACATACAATAGCCCTAGACTCAGCACCGCCCACCAAGGCAATCCAACGACTACCGCTACCCCGGCCCCCACCATTAGAAGAATGCCTATGCCCACCCATATCCTCCTCTCTCGTATCTCCTGCACCCAACCCAAAAATCGCCCGAAACCCGCCAGCACTAAACCCCCAATGCTCAAAACCTCCCCAAAATGCTCAAAGTCCGAAGGCTCCAACGAAAACTGACTATGCCGCGCCAAACCCCAAAATATCATCCCTACTACTCCCCAAAAAACCCAGTACCCCACCGCAAAAATCCATACGCTACGATAAGTAGAAAGGGGCAATGTATAAAGTATCCATACGAATATGCCCGCTAAAATAAAAAAATCCCAACCGCTACTTACCAGCCATCCCCAAGCTAAGCTCTCTGCATGAAAAAAAGAACCGCATAAGTACCGACCCGGCAGCCCCACTAACTTCAAAAGAGCCCAAATGCTAAATATAACCAGCCCCATACGCCCCAAGTAAGCATACGGGTTAGGAAGGCCCCGCCAGCGACTATGTAACCACCCCAAAAACCCCACCAGCCATATGCCCCCTCCTATAAGAAAAACTAACCGAAAAGGATATAACCACGCCTCCCACGGCCCTACATAAAGCCGAAAAACCGTCTGCCCCGAGAGGTCCCTATAAAGAAGGGGAAACCCTTCCCTATGCGATAGAGGAGAAGCCCGAAGTCCCACAGAAGAAAATACCGATTGACCTAAAAAATAAATAGTGCGATAAGGTACATCATACTTAATCCATAATGGGGTCGCCACAATAACAGTAAGCGTATCTACTCTTTGCTTCAATAGATAATAGGCCTTATCCTCATCGGCATAAATCTCTGGACTGAGGCTTCCCAGGGTGGGGCTAATAAGAGGCCACCGATAAGTATTCCAGCTCTTGAGATTGCCTTGCCGATCGTAGATAAGAATCAGATAATCCTCTGACTCTACGGAGCTACTTTTCAGCGGTTGATTGAGCAGCTGCGCAGCGGCTCTCAACTTCCTCTGCATAACCCAGTCCACATAACCCTGTAAGAGCCGGTAGGGCGCAGCGCCCCCACCCCCCTCTGCTAGTACCCCCAGCCCAAGCAGGAGAACTAATCCTATAGCTCCCCCCCAGGGCCAGAAACGCCGCATGAAACTAATACTTAAGTTTGTGGAGAGGACTTGGAGGTCTTTTTCCCGTATCGCATCAGAAAAGCATACTTATCTATGCTATAATCCGCTAACTTAGCCAACACTTTGGTTATATAGGTCGGAACCGGAATAACATGCACCTTTCCATCACGCATGATAAACGAAACCTTAGAGAAAAACTCATCCTTGTGCATGTAGTAATCATAGATATCAGACCAAGGCAAAAGATCAACCTGAAAAACAAACTTTCTCTGGCTAAAGTAAATCTTATAGATACCTTCTTCGCTCACGACCTGAACATATAACAGCTTAAGGGCTAAATATATCAGGCCACTGAAAAAAAGCATCGCACTCAACCCAATAAACTCATAAAGCCACTTTTCGGCCCCTGGGACCCGCCCCGCATCTCTAATGTAGAATGCATAACTCAAAAGGCTTCCCGACAGAAGGAGCAGCATGATCACAAATAAGACAAGCGAAACTACACCAAAATCTGGCTTCTCCCAACGCAGGGCTATCCGTCTGAGGCGCTTATATACAGCAATAACATTAGCCCATAAGTACACCACTATGAGAGCCAATAGGAATCCGAAAGCCTTCGTTAGCAGAAGGAGTCCGTCCAGTGCTTCGACAGTCATGAGAGGGGTAAAGATACACAAAAAAACGAGAACCGGTTCTCGCCCCAGTCCTCCCTCCAAAAGCCACATCCTCCTTATCTTTGCCCCATGAAAATCACCTACTACGGGCATTCTTGCTTCCTATTAGAAGTAGGAAGAGAAAGCAGCCAATACAAACTGCTTTTTGACCCTTTCATTACAGAAAATCCTCGCGCAAAGGAAAAAAACATTTCCGTTCAGCACCTTATAGAGCAGAAACCAACCCATATTTTTCTCTCGCATGCGCATGGGGATCACTCTGCTGATGCGGAGGCCATCAGCAAAGCTACAGGTGCCCCCATTATTGGAGTATGGGAGATTTTTGACTATTACAATCGGAGAGGGTGTAACGGCATCGGCATGAATGTGGGGGGTACCCTGTATGTGCCCGGAAAAGCGAATCCCCATTTTTGGGTCAAGCTGGTACCGGCTATACACAGTAGCAGCTTCCCCGACGGGACCTATGGAGGCGTACCTGTAGGTTTTATCATCTCAGATGGCACAAAAACGATATACTACGCCGGTGATACCGCCTATACTCTGGAAATGGAGCTTATTGCCGAACGTTATCAGCTGGACTTAGCTATTCTACCCATAGGCGGACACTTCACGATGGATGTAGAAGATGCCGCAGAAGCAGCGCTACTTTTAGATGTGAGTCATGTGATGGGCGTCCATTATGATACTTTCCCGCCCATCCAGATAAACCGGGAGGAGGCTAAGAAAAGCTTTGAGGAGGTAGGGGTTACGTTGTATCTTTTAGAGGTTGGCGAATCCTGGGAGGTACCTAAGGAATCAGGGGCTTCTGAGCGCGCCGAGAGCGAAGAGGAGAAGCGAGAAGAGTAGGGTATGGTGGTGCGATTTGCGCCAAGTCCGACGGGGCCTCTTCATATTGGGGGGGTGCGGACAGCGCTTTATAACTACCTCTTAGCGCGCAAGCACGGGGGGCGTTTCATCCTGAGGATTGAGGATACCGACCAAAATCGGTATGTGCCCGGCGCCGAAGCCTACATTATTGAGGCTCTAACTTGGTGTGGAATACACTTTGATGAAGGGCCGCACATAGGAGGCCCCCATGCCCCCTATCGTCAAAGCGAACGAAAGGAGATATACCAGTTCTATGCCCATGAGCTGGTGCGGCGAGGGGCGGCTTATTATGCCTTTGATACAGAGGCAGAGTTAGAAGAGATGCGGCGGCGGTTTGAGGCGGCAGGCATGGCAGCCCCCCAGTACAATAGCATCACCCGTTCCTACATGAAAAACAGCCTCACCTTACCCCCCGAAGAGGTGCAAGAGCGACTCCAAAAGGAGCCTTATGTAATCCGCTTCCTCGTGCCCCGAGATCGAGAAGTGCGCTTCTATGATGAAATTCGGGGCTGGGTCAGCGTCCATACTCGGGAGTTGGACGATAAGGTACTTCTCAAAAGCGACGGGATGCCCACTTACCACCTGGCCAATGTGGTGGATGATCATCTGATGGGGGTAACGCATGTGATTCGGGGAGAGGAGTGGCTACCCTCTACACCTTTACATGTGCTCTTATATGAGGCGTTCGGGTGGGAAATGCCCCGCTTTGCGCATTTGCCCCTCCTACTACGGCCAGATGGGGGTGGCAAACTCAGTAAGCGCGATGGAGATCAATTAGGCTTTCCCGTCTTCCCTCTGCGATGGAAAGACCCCTTCACAGGCGAAGTGGCCGAAGGATATCGCGAACGGGGATTTTTACCCGAGGGACTGGTTAACTACATTGCCCTTTTAGGCTGGCACCCCGCCTCCAACCAGGAGATTTTCACAATAGAGGAGCTTATTCAGGCTTTCTCTCTGGATCGAGTAAGTAAGGCTGGAGCTCGCTTTGATTATGAAAAGGCTAAGTGGGTCAACCAACAGCACTTGCGTAGGCTCTCCACTGCAGAGCTTTTGCCCAGGGTGCGCTCTCTATGGGAAGAGAAGATTGGTACTCCACCCCCTGATAAGACGCTGGGCGTTCTCATAGAATTAGCTCGGGAAAGGGCCCAGCTCATCCCAGACATCCTTGAAGTAGTCGCTTTTTACTATAGGCGGCCCTCTTTTCCCTTACCCCCTATGCTGGAAGCGAAAATAGCCAGCGAAGTATTAGAGCATGCGGCCGAAGTCCATGCACTTTTCCAGAACATATCTCCCTGGGAGAAGGAAACAATAGAGACAGCCCTGAAAAATTGGGCAAAGTCATTGAAACTACCTATAGGGAAGGTACTTTTGACTTTGCGGATAGCCCTCACAGGGGAAGATGCAGGTCCCGCTATTTATGGGATACTGGAAGTCCTGGGCCGAGAAGAAGTAATCTCGCGCTGGAAACTTTTTGAGGAGAGGTATGTCTTGTCAGGGCGGGTGTAGGGGATGTTCGGTAGCGGCATTTACGCAGCGGTGGCTTAGTGTCATAGACCCCCTGCCCACGGAGGGGGAGGTGCTCACAGAAGTGCGCTTCAAGGGAACACGACGGCAATATTTTTGGATGGAAGCCACACTCAGGCTCCCGATTGGGACCTGGGTGGTAGTCCCAGAGGTGATTCAGCGAGGTAAAAATCCTCCCGTTTTAGGGAAAGGGTACGACATCGGACGCCTCTCCCTCATAGGAAAAGCGGCTCAAAAGATGCATGCCAGCGGGGGCTATCCTCCCATTCCTGCCATTCAAAAGATCCTTCGACCAGCTGAAGCAGAGGAGGTACAAGCCCTTCAGGCCCTCCGACAGAAAGAACCCCTGCTTCTCAAGCAAGCTCGGGAGCTGGTTCAGGAACAAGGCTTGGACACTACCCACAATATGAAGATTGTGGACATTGAGCTCCAAGCAGATGGGAAGAGAGCTATCTTCTATTTCACTGCGCAAGATCGGGTGGATTTTCGTCAGTATGTTCGGAGAGTGCAGGAGATAATGGGAGTGCGGGCAGAAATGTATCAGATTTCCGATCGGCAGGCCAGCGGGCAAGTGGGAGGTATCGGGGCCTGCGGGCGAGAACTTTGCTGCAGGTCTTTTTTGCGGGGCTTTCACTCGGTAACGACCGAAATGGTACGTTATCAAGGCCTCATGATGAATATCAACCGACTCACGGGTCATTGTGGAAAGCTTAAGTGCTGTTTAGCTTATGAGTTGGAAGCTTATAAGGCGGCTTTGGATCGGCTTCCAAAAATAGAAAGTCTCCGCACGCAGGAAGGAGAATGGCGGTACTTACGTACGGAGATCCTGTTAGAACGGCTGTGGTTTGCGCATGCAGAGCGGGGCACTCAGGTCTGTCTGCTGGCGCCCGAAGCCCAAAAACTGGCCGAGATGAATGCTCGGGGAGAAATACCGCCTACCATAGAGCCTTTTACCTATAAGTTTCCAGAGTTGGCTACTCGGGTGTAGAGGGTTAGAGGGGGCGGCGTTCTTGGGCAAGGGCGTGCTGCCGGCGGATTTTATTCTGAAGCTCTATGAGGGCATGGAGGAGAACCTCTGGGCGAGGGGGGCACCCAGGGACATAAATATCTACGGGTAAAAATTGATCCACCCCCTGGACTACGCCATAAACCCGGTGCATGCCACCCGTAGAGGCACAAGCCCCCATGGCGATACACCATTTGGGTTCGGCCATTTGGTCCCAGATGCGTTTGATAGCATAGGCCATTTTGTAGGTGCACCAGCCTGCCACGATCATCACATCCGCCTGGCGGGGTGAGAAAGAGAAACGTTCGGAGCCAAAACGAGCAATGTCATACTTAGGCCCAGCGGCCGCCATCATCTCAATAGCACAGCACGCTAATCCCATAGGCTGCGGCCACAAAGAGTTACTCCGCGCCCACTCTACCAGATCGTCTAACTTAGCTACAAGGAAGCCTTGGTCCTGAAGAAGCTTATCGAGCGCCATAAAGTCCAAAACAAATATATGGCAGTCGTGCGGATCACAGCGGAAGGAGCACGTGGGAGCAGACTAACAGTAGTGGGGCTGCAGGGTGCAGAGGCCTTCGGCGTCTGTATTCAAGGCGAAAAGCAGAGAGGAGCTTACCGATCGTCCCGCGTAAACCCAATAGTCTGATCATCCCGAAAGAGGAAGGCACTGCCACTGCCAAAGCGCTGATACTTTTCGGTTTCGCCCGTGGAAGCCGCCCGAGCACGCAAAAGAAAAGCCCGCCAATTGCGGTTTTGAAGTTCCCCAATCTTATTAGAATGCAGAAGGGGGAATTCGCCTGTGATGAGGTCAGGATCGTAGAAAACGAAGAAGACATTATTTTGGGAGCCAATCTGGTTGTAGGTCCATATGATGTAGGGGTACTTGTCGGGTTCATTCAGCCAAAACTGCATATCGTTGGGAGGGCCATACTGAATGAAGACGCGGCCCCGATCGGTCTTATAGCCAGGACGAAGGGTAGACTTAAAGTGCTGCTGGGCATACTCAAAACGATAGAGGAATTCCTTAAAGGTAGGGAAGCCGGGTTTGTTTGCGCGTTTTTTCCAGAAAGCAACGAAAAAGCGTTTCTTGTCCGCGTAAGTAGAGAGGGTTTTGAGGAAACTTTTTTCGGTCGGGGTAGCTAAGTAGCTCATGGCCTCCAGAAGTTCGTCCAATTTCTTTTCTGGGAAGCCATACTGGGTGTCGTATTCGGTTTCGGAGGCGTCTACGAGGGGTTCTCGAGTGGAGAAGAGCGTGAGGCGGCGGTACCAAGAAACCAGCACTTCGCCCTCGTTGGTGCAGAGTTCTACTTGGAGGAGGTAGAGGCCGCTCTCCAGATGGTGCGCGGGGAAGGTAAAAACAAAGGCCTCGAAGGAGGTAGGCTTTTTAGGGCGGCGGGTGAAGGTAAGACCCTCTACAGGCACAGCCCGCTGCGCATCCAAAACCCGAAAGCGTAAAAAGTATGGCCCCGAGAGAAGGCTATCTACATGGTAAACCTCTCCGAAAATAGCCAGCGTATCCGGATCCACCACGACACCGCCCGTAATTAGAGGCTCAATCGAGAGACCATGACGCTGATACCCTCCACTGGAGGCGGAGGTAATACGCCTACACAAAAGAAGATCGCTATACCCAAAACCCGTAAGCGGAGTAGGAATCTCCAGCTGGGTAACGGCCTGGACGGTTTGCGGTCGAGGTCGCTGATGCTTATCCTGAGCGGTCACCTCCAAAGTATAAAAACCCGACGGAAGACGCAAGCGCCGAGCATCAATGTAAAGGGTATGGCGATGTTCTATCAGGGTATCTGGCCATGGGCCGAGAGATACAACAAACTTATCCGCGTAAATAGGCTCCTCAGCAAAGTTCTTGAGGAGGACTTGAAAAGACACCTCTCCGCCATAAAGCGAGTCGGGACGCCGGATAGGAGTAACAGAGGCCCCTTCCACAGCTAAGAAAAGTTCAAGGTACGGCTGCCCCTCTGGCGTGTAATACCGAATGGGCTCCACGATAAAGCTCACTTGCCCCCAGAGGAAAGTAAGCAGGAGAAGGTAGCGCACCAAGCAAAGTTACTTATTTCGGTGCCACCACCAAAGACCAAGAGTACAAGTCAGAACCCAAGTGATAATCTCGGCCCAGCTCATACTGGCTCGCCAGCCAATAAGGGCATGAAGCACTGAACCAATATAGCCTTTGTGGTGAAGGGGATGGAAGTACCAGCCCTCGTAAAAGGCATAAAGCCAAGGATACTCCCCCGAAGGCTGAGAGAGAGGTGGGAAGAGCTGCCAAGCCTTGGCTTCCTCTATTTCATGGAGGAGTGGGCTGCGCAAAGCCCCATATTCTAAAATCTCATGCACAGCATACGCAGCAATGCCAGAGGCAATCAAAATCAAAAGGACCGAAGAGAGGGTGAAAAAAGTTTTCATGGGCAGGCGCTTCCCTAAGCGAAAAACCAAGAATCCCACTGCCATAGCAACAAAAAGACCCAGCAGGCCTCCTATCCAAGATAGCTGACTTTGCATACTCCAGAGCGCTCGCAGAAAAAGCACAGTCTCTAAACCCTCCCGAGCTACAGCTGTGAAGGCCATGCTAAAAAGCACCCATCCCGAACTCCCTTGGGCAGTGGCCTGAAGATGATGCGAAAGATTAGCCCCTTGCCGCCGCATCCACCCCACCATGTACAGAAGAAGGCCCGCCCCCAAAAGCGAAAAACCTATTTCCCACAAGGCATGCATAGCCGCAATAGCGCTTACCACCCACGCAGCCAAAAGGCTCATCAAAATCGCCGCTCCTATCCCCGCCCCAATCAGCCAGCGCTGAGCTAATGGCACAACCCGCGCCAATATACCCACCACTAAGGCAGCTTCCAAACCCTCCCGAAATGTAACCAACCCTTCACTCATGCTCCAAAGGTACGCAATATAGACTGAATCTATTTAGAGCTCTCTCAGCCCCCTCTTAGCGGGAAAGCGGCTTGCCAAAGGAGGAGAGACCTATAAAAACTCAGGCGGCCCGCCCCCTCTTAGGAGACGAGCCGCCTAAGAAAAACTCCCCCCTATCCTATTCCACTAAGAGCTTCGTGGTCGCCACACCCTCCCGGCTAACCAACCGCAGGGTATAAAGCCCGTTCGGAAGGTTCAGCCGCATCCGCCCCGGATACGCCGAAATCTCCTCCGCCTGCACCAGCCGACCCATCAGATCATACACCTCCACCCGAACCTCTCCCTGATAGCTCGGATGCGCAATAAATACCTCCTGCCGAGTAGGATTCGGATACACCAGCCAGCCTCCCCCACTACCCAACGCCAACCCAGTAACCATGATCGTAACGGAGCTCTGACTCGTACCGCAAGCATTGATAGCCGTTACCGTGACCGTGTAAGTGCCATTGATAGCATAGGTATGGGTCCCACTCAATACCCCCGTGGCCGTGTTTCCATCGCCAAAGTCCCATATAATCTGGTCATAATCTGACGCGCTCACACTGTAAGAGATGCTTAGGCCAGAGGGATTCACACTCAGCCCAGAGAGGGTAGGCGGTGCATCATAGACCCTTATGAGGTGCTCCTTTCTAGAGAATCCGCATTCTACGCTCGTTACGCTAAGGACCACCACCCAGGTCCCCGCTCGTGTGTAGATATGAGCTACCTGCATAGCCGTATCCATAGAGAAAGCTCCATCGCCAAAGAACCAGTTCACCTGCGTTACACCACTATTCGTACCCGAACGCTGGAAAATAACGGTATCGCCTACACAAGCGGTGCTCGGTCCCGTGAAGTCAGCCACCGCTGTAGTTCCATTAATCACTTGGAAGGTGATGAATGCAGTATCAGAACCCGCACAATTATATGCAATCACCTG
>Ga0079997_126028_pt1 | contig 44336 bp, 34 predicted proteins | sample PerSpoCPS_CMetaG_FD_69200 | JGI IMG/M metagenome (GOLD analysis project Ga0079997, IMG submission 69200) | Archaeal communities from Yellowstone National Park, Wyoming, USA - Perpetual Spouter C (PS_C) MetaG (SPADES assembly) (version 2) | ecosystem: Environmental > Aquatic > Thermal springs >... | reverse complement strand
TGGCAAATTTAAATTCCATAAATTGAAAGCCTCATAATCACTTTCTATTCCACCAATCCAGATGTTTGTTTTTATTGGCACTATTTCAATTTCATAATACTTTAATTCAGCTGGTGGAATAACTTTTACCATACTTGTTATTGGAAATCCATGAAAATAAATAACTTCGTTAGCTTTAATTTCAATATGATTTTTGAAAATTTGAGGTCTTAAAAAAATTATTCCTAAAAATGAAAAAACTAAAAAGTTAATTAAAAATTTTTTCAATTTTTAAGGGATTAAAATTTTATAGGATAATTTTCCCGATTTTATGATATAAACGCCTCTTCTTAATTTATAAATTTCATTTTCTTTTAACTCATAAATTTTCCTTCCATCTAAATTGTAAATTGAGGCTTTTTCCTTATCTTGCCAAATGATAGTATTCTTATAAATTTTAAATTTTGGTAATTTGCTAATTTTCTCATTAGAACTACTTGTTTTATATTTTACTCTACACTCTGAATGATAATTTAAATTACTTAAACTTAAAATATAATTCTTAACTGCTTGAAAGACATTTAAATTTGTAGTTTCAACAGCTATTATATTTGGTGTTAATAAACTTGCTACATATAAGGTATATACACTTCCAGCAACTTTATATATTTGCGATGTATCAATAGAAATATCTGAAACTTCCATAGGAACATTTGGAATAAATTGATATCTAAATCCTGAAACCTGAACTACTGGAATTTGACCTCTTATAAACTGAGCAAATCCAATAACATTGTACATATCAGAGCCTTTAATAGTAATTTTATAAATTCTTGAATTATAGGCATTTTGATGATCAAATCCATAAGGCATCATTTGAAATATGTCATCTGATGTAATTTTACCTTTGTATAATGGATAGACAAGAACATCCGTTTCAATTACTCCCAAATCAGAACTTGTTTGAAACCTCATAGCATCTGCTATTAAATTACCAGTAGGAACATCTAAACATCCAATAGAATCAGGAGCATTACTAATAGTACTATCTATGGTTGTTATTGAGTCATCATATACATTTGAGAATTTTAAATAAATTTGAGATTTTATATTATTCAATGTATCAATCATATATTGACTTAAATTTGAGCTATTTAAAACATCAATTAGTTTATAATCAATAAGTTTATTATTCGTTAAATCCCATAGAATTTTCCCAACAACTTTAAAATGCTCATAAGCCTGAACAATATAAGTGGTGTCATTATTTGAATTTTTAACTTTCCAAACTGTATCTATTCTTGTATGAGAATGACCACCGATTATTAGATGATAATTTGTACTTTTAGCTAATGTAGTATCTAAATAGTCCCCTAAGTGTGAAAGAATAATTTTTAAATTACAATTTAAATTATTAAATGTATCTTGATATATTTGGGCAGTTTGAATTGGGTCTTTAAACTTAATTGGTTTTTGATATGGATTTATATCGTTGAATTCAGTAGTTGTTAAACCAAGAACACAAATTTTTTTTGAATTTATATTAAATATCTCATAAGGTTTTATCTTTGTTTTTAAAATATGACTTGTAGTGTCCATATTTGCTGATAGTAAATAAACATTTTCACTATTTAAAGCATTATATAAGCTGTCAGGACCTGCATCAAACTCATGATTTCCAAGAGCAATAGCAATTATTCCAAGTAATTTTAAAATTTTTAAATCCATTCTACCAACGCTCGCATTAAACGGAAAATCTCCACTTAAAAAATCACCTGCATGAAAGAATAAATGTTTTGGATATATAATTTTTAAGCTGTCAGTAATGTAAGCAAGTCTCATTACTGTTGGGTAAAGTTTCTTGTTATCATTAGTCCAAGGTCCAAAAGGAAATATCCGAGAATGTGAGTCATTTAAGTGGAGTATAAGTAATGTATCAATCATATTGAAAATTTTAAAGCACTACTTATTTTCTAATTCTTTTTGTAAGAATATACTTTTATCTAACTTTGAGAAGAAATCTTGATAAAATTTTATATCATCTATATTTTCAATACTTGTAATTTCACCTCTATTATTTAGCACTTTCTTTTGAAAGACTGCTCTTACTTTATATCCACTTGAAAATTCACTTACATTAATGGTCGTTTCTATAATTTTATTTTTTTCATATAATTCTTCTTTATTACTACTTTGAGGAGGTGAACTTCCCTTATCTCCACTATCCTTCTTATCCTTTGATACTAATAGTATAATTCCTAATGTAAGAATTATTATTGCTCCTACTATGACAGCTGTCCAAATAGAAGAGTTTCTTGCTTCTTCCTCCTTTATAGCGGAGCCTTTTTCAGCAGTAATAATGCCTAATTCGGTATTTACATTTTTTATAATATACCCATCATCTAATAATGTATTTACAATTGCCTTCATAATAATATTCTTATCATTAACTTCAAAATATCTCGTTTGATATTCCCTAACTTGTAATTGTGTTTTTGGAGGATTCGTAGTAGTAGAGCAAGCATTAAAAAAGAACACTAAGGTTATTATATTTATAAGCTTTTTCATAACTTAAAACTTGGAATAGTGATATGAGAAGTTTTCTACTTTGTTATCACTATCAAATGTAATAATAAGTGTTAATGTCTTTTGAGTAGTTTTAGTTTTTGTTTTTTGATTTACAAAACCAAGAATAAGAATAGTGCCATATTGAGATGAGCTTTGAGTTTCTACCTCAGCAGATATACGATCATATACCCAAACTTCCTTACCCTTGCTATCTCTCGTAATTATATTAGGGCTACCCAGTATATTCACAACATCTGCCTGAGAAAGTCCTATTCTAATTTCCTTCTTTATTATACCAGGTGTAAGCTCCCTTGCTTCTGTGTTTATTGAGCTTGTAGAAGTTGCGCTATAACAGGATAATATCATTAAAAAGATTAAAAATCGCATAGTGATAATTTTAAAGCATTTATTTCCTAACCTTATATATAATTCCATCTCTTGTTTCTTTATACACTTCTAATGGAATTAAATGTTCCAATTCTTCTTTTGTAGGTAAATAAAATCTTGAAAATGGATAAATAATAACTAAAAAACCATCATTCTTCCTTAATTTCATTTCCATCTCCCTTATCTCATCTTTAAAATCATATTCTAATTTATTATTAGCGGGATTGTATTTTTTTGGAATCATGGAAGCAAAATGTTTCGTATGTAAATAAATAATATCAGGGGCGTTTGTATAAATATAACTATTTGAAGGCAACTTTTTTAATTCTTTAATAATCTCAAGATTTGACCAAATTGGACTATTTAAATCACTTGGATTTTCCCTAACTTCATTAATATAACTAAAAGTATAATTTACATATCCTAAAAGCAAAGCCAAATATATTAAAATGCCATTTAACTTAAAATGAAGAATTCTATAAACAAAAATAAACAAAGAGCAAAATATAAAAATGAAAAATGGTGAAAGAATTCTAATATCAGGCAAGATATTATAATACATAGTAGAAATACTTATAAATATGAAAATAATAACTGATATAGCACAAATTAATAACATTTTCTCCCAATTTGAAAACCTTACATTTTCTTTCCTTGAAATTAAAAACATAATAATTCCTAAAAGTAATGAAATCATAATTATAAATTGCCAACTTTCCGAATATGGAGGTAATATGTAATTCTTTAATGTTTCTAATAAGACAGAAAAATGTGTGCCTGAAAATATATGTAATGAAAATTCTCTTGTAGCTTGTGGATTGGGTGATAATGAATTTCTTATTTGCCATAATATAAATAAAGAGGAAGAAATAGAAAGGCTAATTATAAGATGTAAAACTTTAAATCTATAAATGAAGAAAATTAAAATTATAGCTAAAATAAAAAATAAATTAGCATACCTAATAAGTGTTGAAATAGCAATAAGGATGGAAAAAATAATTAAAAATTGAATTTTTTGACTATCTAAGTACTTTTTTATGAAAATTATAGTTATTAGAATGAATGGAATTGACAATGTCTCACTCCATAAATGAGAAAATATAAAAATATAAGTAGGAGAAAATGAAAATAAAATTACAGAAAGAATGGAAGCATAAATAGAATTAGTTGCCCTTAGAATAATAACTCCAATTAAAAAGCTTGTAATAAATGAAAGAATAACATTTAGTATTTTAAAGTTATTAAAGAAACTCAATATAATAGGATATAATGGAGCCCAATGCGTCATAGCTTTTAGTCCATCAGCATCCCTAATAGAAATACCATAACCATTTTTAAAATTTTCAGCAGTTTGTAAATAATATATACTATCTGGACTCATTAAAGGTCCATAAAACTCAATAGATTTATAAACTAAAAAACTTCCAAGTAATGAAAAAAGAATTATAAGGAGCAAGTGATAATTTTAAAGCTTTAAATTGAGGTTTAGTTGCATTTTCCAATAATTCCAAAACCAATTATTTTTATAATTTCATAAAAATTTTTTATCCGAATAAACTTTAAAATTTCAAAAAATATGACAAAGCTTTATGAAAAATTTTTAATATACAAAGCAATTTTAAATAAAGTTAGTTTAACAGCTATTAGTGAAAAATTAAATATTTCAAGAAATGTTATTTATAAAGTGAAGAAGGAAGGTCTTATAAAAATAAAAGATAAAGAACGCATCGTATTGAATTTTATTGAAAAAGATCCATTTAAAAACATTGATGAAATAGCATTAGAAACGAATTTAAACAAAATTTTCATTTATAGAACTTTAAAAAAATATGGAATTATAACATTTAGACAGCCAAGCAAGAAAATTTTAGAAATAATAGAATTTCTTATAAATGAAAAAAATTACAACGAGCTAAAAAAATTACTAACATTTCAATTCTTAATACCTTATAAAGTTTTCAAAAATTTAGAAACAGATGATTTAGAACTAAAATTCTATAAATTAGGATATGATATATATCACTCTCAAAAATCTTCTGATGAATTATTAAGTGAAATTGAAAGTTATTTAAATGAGCTAAAAAGTCAAAATAAAATTTTTACTTTTTATAAAGCACTTATTTTAAAAATTGATGTTTTGATTTTAAAAAAATGTTTTGATGAAATTATTGAAATTTATAATGAAAATATAGAGCATTTAATTTCATTATCATTAAGAGTTATGTTTTATAGGGCTTTTTCAAATGCTTATAGCTTTAAAGAGGATTTTAAAAAGGCTTTTTATTTTATTAAAAAAATTAAAAAAGTCCATAAGAAACTTAAAAAATCAGAAAAAATTGAAAATTTGAAATTTTTTATAGCACTATTGTATAACTATGGGAATTTCAAGCTATGTTATAAGCTTTCAAGAAAATATCATTTGAAGCTTTTTGAACTAATGAGTGCTTATAGTATGGGAAATTATGAAGATGTTATAAATGAAAATGTAAATTTGGAAAGCAAATTTGAAAAATTCATAATAAGTTATATAAAATCCATGTCTTTACTTATGAGCTTTCAATTGGATAAAGCAATTAAAATAATATCAGATGCTTATAAAGAGTTGGAATTTCAAAATTTTGAAGACTTCATAGAGTACTATTATATATTCCTTACTATTTATAATAAATTGCTTGAAAATGAGGATTATAAATTATATTTTCAAGAAATGAAAAACATTTTAAATGATAAGATAGATAAGCATTTTTATGCTATTGTAAGTGGTGATATTTCAAATCTTGATAAAAGCCCAAAGGATATGGTAATTAAGTATTGGATAAAGGGATATTTACATAAGGCTATAAATGTTTCTCAAAGATATGGAATTATAACAATTTTATATATTCTAAATATATTTCATCCAAAAAGCTTTTCAAAACTAAAAAGATATAGAATTTTTGAATTGTTTAATAAATTTTCAAAAAAGGAAAAAATTAAGGTTTTCCTATTGAGAAAAAAACCATATTTTGTTTTTAGAAATAAGAAGCACTATTTAAAAGATAAGGGATTATCAGTAGCACTAATAAAATTATTTTATAATAAGTACTTGAATTTTTTTGAAATAAGCAAGAGGGATTATAAAAGAATTGCATATGAATTAAAAATTCCTATTTTAAAGGAAGGGAATAGAATTTTATTAAATGCCCAAGTTTATATAGATTTGGATGAGGCAGAACTTCATTTTAATATGAAGAATTTCAGAAAACTTAAAAAACTATTTAAATCACTACCTTTCAATTTAAATTTTCATACAAATAACTTTTTAAATAATATTATACAGAGGGCTTTAAGAATAAAGCCCCCTATTGAATAACCACATTAGAAAACTCCAAAATGCCCTTTATTGCCCCTCTTTTGTAATACTCTACTTTAAGGATTTTATAATCATTACTTATAAGCATTCTGATTTCTCTTAAACCTTTCCTAAAAATAAACCAATTGCCATTTTGTATAATTTCATAATTATGCTCCTTTAAGGCTTTTGGCACTTTATAAATAGCAAAATATGCCCAATCCCAAGCATTTACAGGTTGAACTTTCCCATCGTATTTTATTTCAAATCTAAAATTTGCTTCATTATCACCTGAAAGATATAATTCGACTTCTTTTTGTTTCTTTTGTGTTATAAATTTATAAAGAAATTCACCATTTTGATATGTTAAACTTCCTTTCCATATATCTTTATTGATATTTTTATAATATACGTCTTCATAAGGTGTATTTCCTTTTATTCCCAGCTTCAAGTAAAATACTACATTAGCAGATACATAGCTTATGTTATCGTATTTTGCTATCACATCATCAATTGTAAAGCTCATATAAATCATTAACATACTCTCACCTCCTTACTTTGCTACCAATTTCATAGTTTTATCTTTAATTTTTACTATATATATGTTATCTTTAAGAAGTTTTATTTGAGATTTATCTTGAATAAATGTTTTTGTTATTCTTGTTCCATCAACTTTATAAATTTCTATATCTCCTGTGTAATTCTCTACATTTAAATAACCATTAGCATAGTATATTCTTGGAGATTTTAACATTTCCCAATTTTCAACAGGTGTAATTTGCTCAGCTGAATTACAAAGCCAAGTATTTGTAAAACAGCTAGCGTCACCTTCTACTATAATAAGTTGTCCCTGAGCAGGATTTTGATTATAATCCATCCAAGCCTTAGCAATAATTAAATCACTAGTTATAGGTGGCTCATCAGCACAGCCTGCTGCTGACCAAACTGGTGTTGTCCATCCATTTACATAAGAATGCTCCTTCGGATTTCCACAAGCATCTGATACAATTACACCTTCAATACCATCTCCATTTAAATCTGCTACACTTGGATTAAGATAATAACCTCCAATTCCAGAGGCAACTGTTTGACCATTATCCGCTCTAATTACTGTTAAGGTTCCACCTGCACCTGAACTCCATTCAAGATAAGCAATTCCTAATTGATTAGAAGGAAGTATTCTACCTGTAGCAAATTGACTAATATAAAATGGAATATCACCTTGACAATAACAATAGTACTCATCGCAGTAAGCAGGAATAGTTCCATTTCCTGACTGGTTCTTCATCCAAATATTAACCCATCCCGACGGATTTACAGCCCTAATGGAGCGATTATAGTTATAAGTACAATAATAATTCCCAGACCAATCATCATAGTAAGGTCCATTAACACTTGCATTTCCAAAAGCAAAAACAATATCATCATTGCCATCATTATTTACATCAACAACCATTGGTCCAGATATAAAATTACCATAATAAGGAGAAGTGCTGATAATTGCTCCATTTGAAGGATTTAAAATCCTTATACGTCCATCGCAAGAAAGCACTACTGCTCCATATTGACCTGAGAATTTCCCTACTGCTACCGTAGCAGCACAAAGACCACTAACATTTGTTTGCCATACTGTTGAAAAATCGCAAAGATTTTTAGATATAATATTTCCATAATATCCAAACATTACCTCAGGACATCCATTATTATCTATATCAATAATTGTAGGCATTCCTCTCAAACAGAAAGTATTATGACAAAATTCAACATCCCATATAGTTCCACCTGTCCATCCATTTATAACCCTAACCTTATCTCCATAGTTATCACTCCACATATCAGAATCATCATAGTCATAAGTAAATAATACCCTTCTTTCATTTCCTACCTTTCCTGCTGTATAAAGACCTCTATACGTTCCATCATTACCAAAACTTATCTCAAAGATATTTGAAGAACTATAATAAGGATGAAGTCTTAAAAGGAGTTTGTCACTAAAAAAACCATGGTCTATTCCTCCACCCATAACTTCATTTGTCCCATCCAAGTTTCCATCATATACGATATTCCAAACAGCACTACCAGGACTAAAAAGAAAGCCAGGAGAATCTTCACTCGTCCAAATTCTATTTACATTAGCAGGAGAGGTGCATTTTAATGGAGCTCTTCTTGTTTTTTGATAGTCATGACCATATTGATTCCACTCTACACTACTTGTAGAGTAAAAGTTCATTTGGCTTATCAATAGCCACATCATACTCTCACCTCCTTTTTAATTTTAAAGGAAAATAACATAGCTTGAAAATTTTATAATAGATTAATGTCAAAATTCAAGCTTCTGAAAGCCTATATAATTCATATATAAGATTAATATCAAAAATTTTTTATCCAGAGTAATAAAATTTTTTCAAATTTGGGAAAAAACTATTACCTTATGCCACTTGCTTCAAGTTGTTGTATTTTTGTTTGACTTATGTTTTGAATTTGTGGATTTTGAGATTCAAGGGCTTTCTTATAATAATTATAGGCATCTTTTAATTTATTCATTCCAAATAATGCTTCTGCTTTTATAAATGCTACTTCAGGTGTTTCTTTTGAAATTTTTGAGGCAACTATATAAGCATTTTGATAATCTCTTAAATTTAAATAACTTTGTGCTTTAAAGATAAGTGCTTGATCTGAATTGTCATTAGCAAGAGAATTTATAACCTCTTTATATAACCCCCTTTTGTATAAATCATATATCTTTTGATATTCTTTTTCTTTTAATAATGCTTGACTTTTTATATTTAAAGAAAATAACTCAGGCTTATCAGATAATAGCATTTTTGAAAAATATAAGGCTTTATTGTAAAGATCACTATTTGGATAATTCGCTAAAAGCTCATCCCAATATTCAAGAGCTTCACCTGGATAATTTAAATAAAAAGCACTTACACCTGCTATATATAAAATAATATCTCTATTGGATTTATAACCTTTGCTTATATATTGCTTGGCATATTTTAATGTTTTATTATATTCCTTTTTCTTATAAGCTAAATCAATAATTAATGCCAAAACATTTGAATCGTTAGGATTACTATTTAGAAATTTTTCAAGATTGTTAATAGCACTTATTGTATCGCCAGATTTTAGCGAAGCTATCGCAGAGATTCTATTATATAATGGATGACTTGTTGGTAAGTAATTAACATATTCCGGGTATTGATTTAAAATAGCTATTAGTTTCTGCTCTGCTTCTTTTGAAAATTTCTGTGAATTTAATAATTTTGAATAGTAATTTGCTGAATTTGAAAAGTCGGAAATTCCGAAATAAGCAGTTGCTAAAAAGTAATAAGCAAGTTCTTGATTATCCTTATCTAAATTATTTAAATTTACTTTCTTTAAAACATTTATAGCACCTTGATAATTTTTTTCACCTATGTAAATATCAGAAAGTAGAATAGCAGCTCTTTGAGATAATGTATCATTTGGATAAAATTCTATGAACTTTTCAAAAAGAGGTTTTGCTGTAAAATAATCTTTATTTTGATAAGCTCTTGCTGCGGGATTATATAATATGAAAATTGCTGCTGTTCTACTATTTTTTAATAATTTATCATTTGTTATAAGTCTGCTTCTGTATTGCTCTGCTATTTGAGCAATTCTTGCCTCTGCTTGTTTTGATATTTCAGAATTTGGAGCATTTTCTATAACTTTTGTTAAGGCTTCAATAGCATCATCAACCCTATTTGAATTCATGTAAATATCATATAAAATTAAGGATGCTTGTCCAATAACTTCTTCATCTTTTGCCTTTTCAATAACTTTATTTAGATATTCAATTGCCTTTTCTTGCTCTCCTGATTGAAGATATGCTCTTGCGAGAACTAAAAAGCTCTTTTGTCCCCATATTGTATTTGGATAATTATTAAAAACTTCATTAAACTTTTGCTCAGCTTTTGCTCTATCACCACTTTCCCAATATACTGCTGCTTCTAAAAAGTTTAATTCTGCTAATCCTTCTTTGTTTGTAATATATAAACTTTTAGCAAGCTCTATATTTTGAATTGCTCTGTCAAACTTTTTATGAAAAAACCATACAAAAGCAAGACCAATTTTTATTTCTAATTGTTGCTCTGGTGTTTTTGCTAAAACGGAAGCTTTCTCAAAATAATCACTCGCTTCAAGAAATCTATTTATTCCTATATAACTCCAAGCAATTCCTGAAAGAACCCTAAATCTCTGCTCATCAGTATAAGCTCTTTGAAGCTCTTTTTCATATAGATTTGAAGCATCAGAAAATTTACCTTGATAGTAAAGTCTATCTATTTGCGAATATGGATTATTTGGATTTAAATAGCTTTCTTTAAAAGGTCTTAAAGGCTCCTTGTTCGTGATAATCTGATTTATCAAAAATAAAGATAGCATAGCCTTAAAATTTTAAAGCTATGTTTATGTACCTTCTTTTTAACTTTTATTTTTCAAGAAGTGTCTCTGCTGTTGGTGGAACTCAAAGCATATTTACAAATCCCGCAGGTTTATCAAACTATTATTCATCCTTTATCTTTTCCTACAATCTAAAAGATTCTTCTTATCTTTATGGTGTAAATTTATATGGAATTGGAATTTTTAAAGATAAATTTAGCTCAACATTTGCTTTTTCAACATCATTTAAAGGATTTTCTTTTGGTATTGATTATAATGATATTTCAAAAAAGATGAATTTTGGATTACTTTATAGACCTTTAAGTTTTTTTTCTTTTGGATATTATAAGGATATTTATTCCTTTACGATTAGACCATTAAATAAGAGTTATCTTGAGCTTTCATTAGATGCCTACTATAAGGATACTTTTTATTTAAAAACAACTTCAATTGGATTAAATTTAAAGAATTTTTTGGCTTTTGTTAATTATGAATTTGATAGGAAAAATTATTCCTTTGGAATAAGTTTTGCCCTTGAAAATGTTTTGCTTTCTGCTAAAAATGATAGTAATTTAGCATTTGAATTAACATTTGATAAATTACCAAGTCAATTTAAAAGAAAATTTTATAATAAAATTGATGTTAAAAGCTATAAGGAAGATAAAGTTCCTTTCTTGTCAAAAAACTTTTATGAATTTATTTCAGATTTAGAGGAGAAAATAAAAAATCCTTCAATAAAAGGTTTTATATTGAACTTGTCAAATTTAGATTTAAATTTAGCACAAATTGAAGAATTAAGGAATTTAATAAAACAATCTAAAAAAGAATTTATTTGTTATGCTGACGATTATGATTATAAAAGCTATTATTTAGCGACTGCTTGTAGCAAAATTTTTATAAATAAAAATGGAATAATAACATTTTCGGGACTTTATATGAAGAGAAGGTACTATAAGGAATTATTTGATAGTCTTGGAATTGTTCCACAATTTGAGCATTATGAAGAATATAAAAGTGCTATTGAGCCTTATGTAAGAAATAGTGCAAGTGAATATGATAGAGAGCAAAGGGAAAGGATTTTAAAAATAACTTATGAGAAAATAAAAGAAGATATTTTAAGTTCAAGAAAAATAGAAAATTTGGATAGTTTGTTTAATTATGGAATTTTCATAAATTCAGATTTAGCTAAAAAATTAAAATTGGTAGATGATGCTGTTTATGAAAATGAATTTCTAAAAAATTATAAAATCTCAAAAGAAAAAAAATATATATCTTATGAATGGGAAAATCAATTTAGACCAAAAATAGCACTTGTATTTTTAGAAGGACCTATAATTGACCAAGATATATATAATGTTTTTGACAAAAGCACAACAATTGGGAAAAATGCTGTAAGACTTTTTGAAAAAATAAGAAATGATAAATCAATAAAAGCAGTTATTATAAGAGTAAATAGTCCTGGTGGCTCAGCATTTACGAGTGATTTAATAACAAATGAAATTAAAAAATTAAGTAAGGAAAAACTCGTTATTGTATCTATGGGAAGAGTTGCTGCAAGTGGTGGATATTATATAAGTGCTTATGCTAATAAAATTTTCGCTGATAATTTAACAATAACAGGCTCAATTGGTATTCTTGGAGGATTTTTAGCATTAGACCCATTTTATAAAAAGAAACTTTATTTAAATTCTGATGTTTTTAAAATTTTTGAGCATTCTGATGTTTTTAGTGGAAGAGTTCTTGATAGTTTAGAATTAAATTCATTAAGGGAAGAATTAAAATATGGGTATGATAGATTTTTAAGTGTTGTTTCAGAAGGAAGGAAAATTAGTATTGATTCTGTAAGAAAAATAGCAAAAGGTAGAGTTTGGATTGGAAAGGATGCGAAAGAAATTGGAATTATTGATACAATAGGAGGTATATTATCAGCTGTAAATTATGCTAAAAGTAAATATAAAAATGCTGAAATTGTTATTTATACAAGGAAATTTAATTTTGATTATAACTTCTTACCATTTTCAATTTTATTTAGGATGTTAAAAGATAGAATTTTATATTATGATGATTGGGATTATTAAGGAAGGTTTTTCAATTGCTCTTTTATGAAATTATATAAATTGCTTAAATGAGGTAAATTATGGGTATATGGGTAATTTTCAAGTAATTTCTTTGCTTCAATAAAGTACTTTTTTGCGAGTTGGAAATTGTTTAGTTGAAGGTAAGTAAAGGCTAAACCGCTTAGCAAATTAACATAATTTATAATCCATCTATCAGGATTACTTTCAAAGTAAGGTTTTAATATATTTAAGGCTTCGTTATAAAAACTTATCGCTTCTTCGTAATTCTCTAATTCATGATAGCAACTTCCTAAAAAAATGAATGTATTAACATAATGTGTAAGCCATTGAATAGGTTCTTTATCAAATAAAGGCTTTAATATACCTAAAACTTCCTTGAAAAGTCTTATAGCCTCTTCAAGATTACCTGCTTCTAAATAGCTTACTCCTAACCCTTGTAGTATAAACATGAAATTCTGGTCATCAGATAATAAAAAGGCTTCTTTATATAAATCCAAAGCTTCCTCAGGTCTATTTAATTTATTATAACAAAGTCCCAATTCAAATAATAGATAGACATAAAATGTAGCAAATTCCTCAGGATAGTTATAAACATAAGGTTTTGATATATTCAAAGCTTCATATAAAAGATTCATTGATTTTTCTATATGGTTTAAGAGGAAGTAAGCATTTGCTAAACAAAACAAGAAATGGATATATGGAAATATAAACTTATCATGATCTTTCTCAAAAAACTCCTTTACTTCATTTAAACCCTCTTGAAAATAAATTATAGCTTCTCTTGTTTTATTCTGATGATAGTAAAAATTTCTTAAATCATTTAAATGGAAATCATTCTAAATCCATTATTTAAACTATCCGCTATTTTTTCATTCTTTTTATTTCTTCGTTTCTTCCTACAAAATGCTCATAAATGGTTTCCTTTCTTTCCTTTTGTAATGAAAAATGGAAGTGTAAATAAAGAATAGTTAAATCATCTAAATTTTCACAATTTTTAAAAACTATAAGAATTGGCTTTACAAAATTTAAAAACTCATATATACCTTGAAAAATTTCAGAAATCGTGGCATTCTTGTTAAGTATTTAAGAAAGACAATTCATTATAAGCATTCTTTATAGCTTCATCCCCATATTTATCAACTATCGCTTTTAATAAATTAAATTCTTCCTTACTGCTTTCAATTTCAATAATATTCTCATATAGCTTTTTCTTCTTCTCTATAAATTCCTTTTCATTCTCTCTTGATAGAATAAGCACTAATTAAATTTTAAGGCTGAGAAAGTAATGCAAATATGAGGTAAATAATATTAAAAAAAACATCACCAGGGCAAAATTCTCTTTTACCTTTTGAGCGATAGCATTTAAAAAGACCAGAGCCTCCAAAACCTAATCCCATATTTATAACAGGAATAAATCTCCTTTGACTTTCTAAATAAGCACCCATAAGTCCTAATTCAAAATTAAATCTTATATCAGGTGTTTTAAAACTCCTTTCTAAATATATATTGAAATTTGAGCCAAAACCTACAAAATGATAAAATCCACTTCCAACTCTACCTAAGGGTTTTAAATTCACTTGATTATAAAAGAATTCCTCAAAATATGGATGATAGTACATTTGATAAAATATATATGGCTCAAAGAACTTACTTGCTCTCCAAGAATATATAGCATCTAAACGAAAACCAAGAGATTGACTAAATATAGGGTCATATAATATGTATGGAGCAATAAGAAATTGATTTCTTATACCTCTTATTTTCTCATCATAAACAGCAAATCTAAGAAATGGCCCAAGTCCTGCACCTGAAAAATGAAACCCGAAATCTGTTAAATCAGTAATACCATAAAGAAAATCAAATCCTAAATTAGAAAATAATCCATATCCAGAATTTTTTAAATCTCTTCTATCATAAGGATTTGTAGTAATTTGAAAGGACGCATAAAGTGAAAAATCAAAATTTCCTTCACCAATCGTTTGAGGTCTTTGATATATCCCAAAGAAACATCCATTTAAAAACAACAAATAAAAAAGCTTTTTCATCTTATCTTTTCAAAAGGATTTTTACAATTTTTACAATAATATATCATTCTACACTTTGTAGGACCAAATTCACTTTTAAGCTCTACATTTTCAGAATTACAATAGGGACATCTTTCTTCATCAGGAGGACATATACCTGCTTCTTTTAAAGCCTTTCTTCCATTTTCTGTAATATCTGAGCTTCTCCAAGGCGGTGAATATATCCATTTTACTTCAAAATTTTCTATATTCATTTCCTTTAAATAATTTTCAATGCTTTTTTTAATTAAGTCCAAAGCAGGACATCCTGAATAAGTTTTCCTAATTAACACTAACAATTTTTCATCTTCAAGCTTTATGTCATATATTAAACCTAAATCTAATATACTAATTGTAGGAATTTCTGGGTCTTTGATTTTTGATATCTTTTCTAAAACTTTCTCTTTTAAATCACCACTTAGCATTTGGCTCAATCCTATAAACTTCTGTAAAAGTCTCATAGAACTTTATAAATTCTTCACTTTTATTTCCACTTCTTGAAGATTTTAAATTTTTTACATAATTCTTAATTTCAGAAATTTCGGGAAATTGATAAAATGGTAAATCCATTTTAATGGCATTATAAAACATTTCTAAATGCTCATCATAATTTAATGGAAATAAATCAGTATCATATATAGACTTTATTTCTTCATCTGCTTCAAAAAGTGTAAAGAGATTCCATAAATGCTTATCTAAACATTCACTTAAAACTTTAATACCTTCTTCTCTTTGATATAATTTTTTTGTTAAAACTCTAAAATGCTTTAAATGATAATCCTCTTCTAAAATAATTTTTTCAGCTCTTGATTTCAATTCATTATTTGATGATTTTAGAAGGCTTTTTATTCTTGTATAGTCAAATTCATCATAAAACAAATGCCTTAATAATGTGAAAATATAATCGTAATTTTCAAGTTCTAAAATATAAGCATTTTTAAATTCATTTGGATTTCTTTTATATACAAAATCATCAGGCTCACCAATAATTTCATATAAAATACTTGCATGGGAAATTTCATCTTGGGCAATAGAAGAAAGTGCTAAATCTTCCTCTAAAAAAGGACCAACACCTGTCCATTCACAATCCCTATAACCCAAAATAATCTCATCATCAGCTAAATAAGTAATTAAACTTTTTAGCATTTTAAAATTTTAAAGCATGTTAATTCTGCCTTGTCTAACTACCCCAAATTTTTGTTTTTAGGGCGATACTCCTCAATTAGACCCCTTGTAAAGTCAAGGATTTCATTAAAAAAGCATGTTAATTTTTGCCTCTTCTCTATATTTTCCCTACCTACCCAAAAATAAGCCTTCGGCTTAAAAATACTCCTTTTTCTGTTTGGAAACTTCGCTCCTAACGAAAATCCTCTTAAAATCAATTGATTAAAATCTCATAGCAACACTTAAACAAATAATATCATTATATCCAAGCTCATTTAAAACCTTTATGGCACTTATCATTGTTGCCCCTGTTGTAATAACATCATCAATTAAAATGATTTGATAATTTTTATATTCAGGAATATCAATACCTATGAATTTATTTTTTGAATTTTCCCATCTATCGTTAGTTTTAGTTTGACTAATTTTATAATTTGGACAAAATAATAGTTTTTTATATTTTAAATTTGTTAATTTTGATAATTCATTTGCAAGGAAATGTGTATGGTCAAATCCCCTCTCCCTTATTCTTGCTTTACTTGTAGGAATGGGAACAATTATAGAATTTTCTTTAAATAAACTTTTATTCTTTTCAATTTTATGTGCCATTAATTGAGCAAAAAATTTACCTACTCTCTCAAAACCATTATATTTAAAGCTTTCTATAAGTTTTTTCGTCCTATCAGAATAGACAAATACAGAAATTGCTTTCGTAATACCAAGGCTTTTTGTTCTATCAAAATCGTTAAAATCTTTACTTAATTCAAAAAAGCACTTATCACAGCATAAACCATTTGAAACTTCTCTTTCACAAATTAAACACATTGGTGTTATCATTATATCCAAAATCATTTTTATGAGATTCATACTTAAAATTATTTTAAAAGTTCTTAACGAATTCTAAACAAAATTTGCCTTGTCTAATAATTCTGAAATTACGATTATTAATTTATTTTCCCACCCACCCTAAAAATAAGCCTTCGGCTTAAAAATGCCCATTTTTCGGCAGGGGGGCTTCGCCCCCTAACAAAACCCCCCAATAAAAGCTATAATCTCCTAAAATTTTCATAATTTATTGATTATCAAGGACTTAACACTATTTATTGGACAAAGAGCCATTTAAAACATTATTAAAAAACATATAAGCATTTCTATAAAAGAAGTTTTCAATCGTTTGATTTGGAAGATATTCTAAAAGAGCATTATATAAATTTTTTAAGTGCTTTGGATTATTTAAATTTCTAATTTGATGCTCTCTTGAAACTCCATAAAAATCACTTCCAATAGACAAATTATATGGAAATTTTTCTATAAGTTTTGAAAGATACTTAGCGATTTCTTTTAAACTTAATTTTGAAAGAAAAATATCACCAAAAGCTATTCCAACAATGCCATTAATTTTAGAAATTTCATAAATCATATCTTCACTTAAATTTCTTTTTATATTATTTAATTCTCTTAAACCTGTATGCGAGACGAAAATGTTTTTATTAAAGGATTTAAGGACATCAAAAAATGTTTTATCACTACAATGAGCCAAATCAATAGCCATATTTAATTTTATTGCTTCATTTATCACATCATATCCTAAATCTGTTAATCCATAGTCATTTTTACTATTCCAATATGAGCATATTAAATTATCTTTATTCCAAACAAGTCCCAAACTTCTTATCCCAAGTCTATGAACTGCTCTAATTTCATATATTGTTCTAACAAAGTACAATCCTTCAACTGCTAAAATTATATTTCCATTCTTTAAATCACTTTTCCTTTTAATAATTTTAAGATGAAATTTTCTCTCAATTTCATAAGCAATTTCAACACCTCTTAATGTATAAATTAAGGGTTCTTCAACATCATAAAATTCATAAAATCCCCTAAATGGAAATATAGCAAAAATAAACTTTTCAATACCTATATTTTTATAACTTTTTAGAATTTCAGAATTTTTAGGATTTTCAATAATGTGATATAAAATATCTTGATGTAAGTCAAAAACTTTCATGCATCCAAAAACTTGGAATACAATTCCAAAATTTGGCTTTTATTGAAAAGATAAGTTTTTTTACAATATCTACATACAACTTCAATGGAAAAATTCTTATTTAGTTCATTCATAACTTCCTCCTTTGGAATACTAAGAATAGCACTTTTAACACTTTCAAGACTACACCAACATTCATATTTAATATCAGTTTCATCAATAAATTGCCAACTTCTTGTAATTGTAGATATTAAATCATATTCATCTAAATTTGCTTCCATAAGCTTTGTAATAGGCATAAGGTACTTAAATTTATTTTCCATTTCTGAAATCTCATCTTCATTAGTACCAGGTTTCGCATATACGAACAATCCACCAGCATTTTTAATTGAGCCATCTTTCTCAACAAGAACACCCAAAGATATAGCACAAGGAACTTGTTCAGAATTATATAAAAAATATGCTATATCCTCTGCTATTTCACCACTTCTAACTTCTGATATACTTTGATAAATTTCATCTTCAAAGAATCTATAAAAGTAAATTAAACCTTTACCTACAACTTCTCCAACAGGTAATTTATTATTAACTATTTTATAACTTGGATTAGGATTTCTTATAAATGCTCTAAATTGATTTTTCATATTAGTTTCAACTGTTATTTCAGATATTTCACCATCAGTTAAAAATTGCATGACAATTTTTTTAATTTTTGAATCTGAAAATGCAGATGATATTAAAATTAAACCTGTTAATGCTCTTCCAAGAGCAGCAGAAGCAGGAGGATTTGTTTTGTGGATTTCACAAGCCAATTTTACAATATCAGTAGTTATAGAGCTAACAATTATAAAGCTTTTATATCTTGCTCTTACTCGTTTTACCATATTTTGAAAATTTTAAAGTGTCTCGTTCAGTAATTCGGCAGTGGGTTTTAATCTTCTGGCCAAATATAACTTTTAAATAAATAATTAAGGTTTTTATCCATCTTAATAAGAATAATATCAGGATAAAAATCAGTTCTCATCTGGTCTTGTACATAAAGAATATGCCCATCACTATCCTCAATAAATGTACCTTCTTCTCCAATTGTAATAGGAAAGCTTCCTACTTTTATTGTATTAAAATCATCATCAAATAGCCAAAATAAATCTCCTATAAAGAAACCTCCAACATGCACAATATTCAAATTATTTGAAAGTTTAAGAATATAAGAAGACAAAGGCGAATCATCATAAGCATTAAATATCTCACTTAAATTGGCAATTTTTAAAACATTACCATTATCATCTATCTTATAAATAAATCCTCTTACAAATGGTGAAATTTTTGATACCCAAGCAGTTCCTATTAAATAACCTCCATTTATTTTAATAATTGCCTTAACATAACTAACATTTCCATCTTGAAAATATTCCCTAAATGTTAATTGTTTTGTCCATAATGTTTCAAGCTCCGTATTAAGCTTAATTAAAAGATGCCTATTTATTGAATCCTTGCTATATAAAGCAGCTAATAAAATTTGATTATTTATTTCATCTTTCTCAATCATAGCATTAAAAAAAATTCTCCCACCATTAATTTTATAAACAAAACTATCAACAATCTGACCATTAACATTTATTTTATAAACTCTTACTGATTCTAAGGAAGCAAAAGAAGAAACAAAATAATATCCTCCAAATGATATTATAGAATGGTTGTCAAATCTTGATCCCCCTCCTGGAATTTTTACATACCAATTCCAAATGAAATTCTCATCAAGTTTTAAAATGTAATCCTCAATTCTTACAACATAACCATTATCTATTCCTTTTATTATTTGACCACAAGACTTATAAGAGAAATTAAATACAAGTCTTTTTAGGACATTTCCATTTTTATCTACTTTCATAAGTAGGCAATCATAATAATCAATACCTCTTTCAGTAGTATATCCACTTATTATATATCCATTCTTGTCATTTGTCTCAATTAAACCATGTGCATTCTGTGTCCAAGGTGCTCTATAAATAATCGCTGGTACTTCATATGGCTCCTTTTTCTTCTCCTTACAAGATATTAAAAATATAATGAGCATAATAAGAAACCTCATTTTACTAATAACCTTTTCTATTAGCTTCATAAAGCTCCATAATTATAAGGCATAAATTTTTTGGCTTGTTTAATTAAAATTTTTAACACTATTTATTAGACAAAGCATTTTTAGATTTAAAATTTAGAGCTTGCTTACATTTCTAATATCATTTGTTAGAGTTGGTGGATTTTGTGAAGTTGAAAATTATATTTATTTTACAGATATAGGTGAAATAAATGTAAATGATGGAAAAATTTATAGATTCAGAAAAGGTACAAAAAATATAGAGCCAATTGATTTTTCAGGACTTCTTGTAGATCCCAAAGGCATAAAAAAATTCAGAAATTATTTCATTATTGCTGATGTTAATGGAATTTGGAAGCTTTCATTAAATAATATGTCTTTAACAAAAATAATTGATTATAAAGATTTTGAAATTGAGCCAAAATTGTTATTAGATATAATTTTAAGTCCTGATGGTATTTTTTATATTTCTGATGTTTTTTCAGATGCTGTTTATAAGTTTAATATATCAGGCAATATCAAACTTGCTTTTAATGTTAGAAGACCATCTGGATTAGCTATTGATAGTTTAGGAAGAATTTATGTTTTAACATTTACAAGTCCTTCAAGTATATATGTTTATGAAAATGATAGTTTGAAATTTTTAATTAGAAGCAGTTTAATAAGAGCAGGTTATGGACTAACGATAAATGGTAATAAATTATATGCAACAGGCTTATTATCAGATAATGTCGTAGAAATTGATTTAAATACTTTAAAAGAAAGAGAAATTTATAAAACAAAAGGACATCCAACATCAATTTTATTTTCTAATGGAAAGTTATATGTCGGATTATCAGATGATAATGATTTTGAAATTATTGAACTTCAATATTAGCTGTTGTGATTTTATAAATATCATAATCCGAAAATTTTTCAAACTCTATTCTAATTGTTTTGAATTTTTCACTATTTAAAATTGGGTTGCTTATTACAATAACACCTGAAACAACATAAGCATTATTAGAGCTTGAAATTTTAGAACCTTTATCAATTATGCTATTTCTAATTTCTTCAAAATCAACATCTTTCCTCATAATAATATCAAGTTTTATTACACTTACAAGTTTATTATCAATTAAATCTTGTCCTATTTGATTTATTCCAAATCCAATAACTTTGTCCTTTGAAATTGATTTTAAAATTTCTAAAATTTGGGAAGCTATTCTAACTGTTTTAAGCTCTGGTTTTTTTATTCTCAATTGAGCAAGTAATGAATCATCTAAAAATTTAATATAGCTATCATAAACAATATATCCTTCAATTAATCCCGAAAATTTAACATAAACAAGTTTGCCAAGTTGATAATCCATAGCATATATATTTTCTCTTAATAGAGCATTTTTAATTTTTGTTATGTCATCTTGTGAAAATTTATTATTCTTTTGTGGTTTAAAAACAATTTTAAATTCATAAAAATCTGATTTCGTTTGAAGTTCTTTATTTATTAGTTTCTTTTCAATTTTAACATTAGTAGAATTTTCAATTGTATTTAAAAGAAAATTCAAAATTTTTTCTTCTTTGAAAACCAAGGCAGGTGGAATAATTTTTATTGTAAAACTAATAAAAATTGTATCTTTGTTTGAAGATAATTTTAGATCTTTTACTTCATTTGAAAGAATTTTTCCAAAATAAAGACTATCCTTTAATTCAAAATTTAGTTTCTTTAAACTTTCAGCTATTTTTGAAGGGTTTTGCTTCTTATCAGCAGTTCTTATTGAAAATTGATATAAATTTATACCAATAGTATCAACTTTATAAGTTGTTGTTTTAGTATTTAATTTCAACGATTTTACAAGAAAATTATATACACTATCTATATTACTTACTACTAAAAGAAGCATCATCTAAATTTCAACTTTAATAAATAAGCTAAAACTAAAAAAGCTAAACTTATTAGGATAACTCCAAAACTATATAAAATTATTCCTTTTATCATTTTCTTTCATACGTTCCAAATATCTCTCCTTTTGCTAACACCTTTCCTTCAATAGCTTTTAAGACTTCCTTAGCACTTGCCCCTTCTTTAAGACCAATTTTTTCAACATTTAGAGCATAAACTGTAATATAATATCTATGCTTTCCATGACCTCTTGGAGGACAAGGACCACCATAACCAAGCTTTCCAAAATCATTTTTACCCTTCAAGCCAACGCTTTCCCCTTCCTTTATTTCATTAACATTAGAAGGAATGTCATATAATATCCAATGATAGAAAGTTCCAATTGGAGCATCGGGATCACTCATTATCAAAACGAAACTTTTCGTTTCTTTTGGAAATCCTTCCCATTTTACATGAAGAGAGACATTTTCACCTTCACAAGTGTATTTAGAAGGGATAGCTTCTGAGTTTTTGAATGAATTACTATAAACTTTCATACTTTGAATTTCCATAACTAAAAAAATCATAAGACTAAAATTTTAAAGCTTAACTTTAAAATTTTGATAATGAAGAGAGTTTTATCACCATCAGAAATGAAAGAAATTGATAATAGCTCAAAAGTTCCTCAAATTGTTTTAATGGAAAATGCGGGAAAAGGTGTTGCTGAAAGAATTAAAGATATTTCAAATAGTTTCTTAATTCTTTGTGGAAGTGGAAATAATGGAGGTGATGGTTTTGTAATAGCAAGATGGCTTAAAAAATTCAAAAAAATTGTAAAAGTTATTATATTTGATGATAATTTTAAAACAAATGAGGCAAAATTAAATTTTGAATTATTAAAAGTTTTTGGAGTTGATATTGAAAAGTTTGAAAAACAAAAATTTTTAGAAGATGTAAAAAGTTATGAGGTTATAGTAGATGCGATATTTGGAACAGGATTTAAAGGCTCATTAAAAGATAATTATTATTATGCAGTTGATATTTCAAATAATTTAAATAAAATAAGAATAGCAATTGATATACCAAGTGGTGTAAATGGAGAAAATGGATTTGTTGAAAATATAGCATTTAAAAGTGATTTAACATTTACATTCGCCTTTGAAAAACTTGGTCATTATTTATTTGAAGGTAAAATTCATAGTGGAAAAATTAACGTAATTGATATTGGAATTGAGGAAAAATTAGCAGAAAATAAAGGATTTTTATATTTGGAGAATGAAGACATTTTAAATTTATTGCCAAAATATAAAGGTTATGAAAGTAAGAGAGATAAGGGAAAGGCTTTAATAATTGGTGGAAGTAGAGATTATGTTGGGGCAGTTATTTTAAATGTTATTGGTGCTTTAAGTAGTGGTGTGGGTTTAATTTATTGTGCTATTCCAAAAACAATTTATCCTTATATTGCAGGAAAAATTCCAGAAGCAATTTTAATTCCATTAGAAGATGAAGATGGATATTTAAGTAAAAGAAGTTTTTTAGATTTAATGTCAAAAAATTTAAATTTTGATAGTATTGTTGTAGGTAGTGGAATTTCAAGAAATGAAAAAGTTAAGGAATTCATAAGTGAATTGTTAAATTTACAAATTTATAAAATTATTGATGCTGATGGAATATGGGCTATTAATGAAAAAATTGATTTATTAGATGAAAAAACAATTATAACTCCTCATGTAGGTGAAATGAGTTTTATTATAAAAAAAGAGCCAAAATTCATAGATAGAAATAGAATTGAAATTGCTCTTGATTTTTCAAAGAATTATAAATGTGTTTTATTACTTAAAGGCAGTCCGTCTGTTATTGTTCAGAAGAATTATAAATTTTTAAATATATGGGGTGATGAAAAATTAGCAAGAGGTGGAAGTGGTGATGTATTAAGTGGGTTAATAGGAGGATTTTTGGCTCAAAAAGTTAGTCCAATTTATAGTGCTGTTATCTCTGCTTATTTACATTCAAGAAGTTGTGAATTTTTTGACAAATTAACATTTAAACCAACTGATATTCCAAAAGGTATTAGAAAGTTATTAAATAATTTAAATCCCCCCAAAGGGGGGAGGAGGTGAGAGTATTAACTTGAAATTTTAAGGCACTATTATTTTAAAAATTTTATTATCTATACTTATTATGTATATGCCTTTTTTAAGTTTTAAAGTTTTCGTTCCCTTAAACACATTTTTATAAACCAATTTACCATCAATAGAGTAAATTTTAAAACTAGATTTATCCACAAGCTCTACCTGTAAATAACCATTTCTTAAAAATTTTAATGAAATTTCACTATTAGAAACAGGTTGTAAATAACAACCATTGCTGATATTTAAAGATACATTATAATCGCTAAAATAGAAAGGATAAAAGTTGTAATTTGAACTTAAAACATAAAGAGGATAATTAGAAATTGTAGGGTATGAGCTAAAAACATTAAATGAAACATCAGAAAGGCATGAAGATGAATTTAAATCTTCACCAAGTAATGCCAATCCTCCAACAGCATTACTACCAGAACCAAGGAAAGAAGAAATAAAAAATTTATTATAACTAATGGACTTTATACTTTTTGCTTCATTAGAATTAGAGCCATTTAGAACATTAAGCCAAGCCTTTGACCAGATAATATCACCACTATTTCTACTAACCTTTATAGCAATAGGATATGATGAGCTATTATTAGGTCTAATAAAGCCTGCTAGCATATAATCGCCAGGTTGATAATAACCAATACAATAATTAAGATTTATAGTTTTGAATATATTAAATGATGGTTTAGGGTTATTATTCAGATCAAAGATACCCCAAGTATAAGTGCCACTATTGTCTGACCAATCCTTTAATTGAAACCAAGTAGCAAATGCTATGCGAGCGTCATTATTAAGAAAATTAAATCCCGTTTGAAGATTATTAGCTTGACCATTTAATCCTACATTAGATGATTGCCAGCCAAATTCTGAAACCCATATCTTCTTTAAGTTATTTCCTTCATTATTTACTATTACATTCCAAAGTATGCTTATATTTTGATTCATAGAATCAATTATAGCTTGCTGGTTTGTAGCGTTCTGAGCTACATAAATATGCATACCGATACCATCTAATGGGTAGCTACCTGTTTGAGCTTTTATACTGTTCCAAGACCAAACATTTTTACCATACCAATAAGTGCTATCAAGATATTTATCCCCTTTACTAATAAAATCTGTAAGTAAAGGTCCTGAAATAAGCTTTACATCATTAAATCCACCATAAACTTTTACATTTAAATATATATCTTGAAGGATTTTAGCAAACCATTTAGGATGAACCCAATATCCACCTATTTCAGCTCTATACCCATTTGGCTCATTAAATGATTCAAATACTTTAATACGATTTCTAAAATAACTTACAATTTGTTTAAAATTATTAACATATTCATTTATCCAACTATTAGTGGCATTTGGATCTTGTGGATTTTCATAACTTAAAAGATAACCAACATAAGTCTTTACAGCTTCATGACCAATTAAACCATAAACCGCTATATTCCTATCAATAAAACCATTTATAATTTTATCATAAGTATTTAGAAATCCAGGATCATTAACAGATTGCCAAGCTTGGGCTAATATAAAATTTATCCTTACACAAGGTGTGCAAGTTTTAGAAATTAAATCAAAATTTACCTTAATTTGTCCTGTAATAGGATCTACAGGTTGTCCAATATCAATACAATTCTTTGGCATGAAATAATTTTGAGGCTTGTCAATAGTTATAGCATAACCTCTATCTTCGCTACTCCATCCTGGCTGATTAGAAGATAAACGTTTTGACCATATGATATTGCCATCAAAATCTGTTTTAAATACTAATATATCATCATCACCAAGGCTACTACCACACAGGGGACCCGCACTTGTGCAGTACGTAGCAACAATAACATAGCCATCATTATCCAAGAAAATATCATAAGGATTATCATGTGCTCCAAAATCGTAGCTTTTAGACCATAAAATATTCCCAAAAGTTCCCATTTTTGCTAAAATCACATCATTATTTGCTCCATTATAACCTACCATTAGAAGTAAATAATTAGCAGATCCATCGTATCTAACTTTCATAAATTCATGATGCTGATTATCAATTATGTTCCTTTGCCAAACAACATTACCATATAAATCAAATTTTACAATTAGTGTTTTTAAAGAATCTTGTATTCCTGCAACTATGTGTTGGTTGTCATAAGTAACACTTACAGCAGGAATTGAGCCGTTTGTTCCTATACGATATTTAGACCAAACAAAACTACGAGTTTTTAAATTAAAAAGACCTACATAACTACAATTCAAATTGGGACATTCTCCAGAAATACTACCCGCCCTCCCATGACCACCTACAATAGCTATTAATGTATCGTTGATTTTTACCATATCTTCAACATCAGCATTATCAAGATTATGGTTAAAAGCTTTATACCACTTGATATTTAAATTCGTATCAGCTGCTAATATAAATGGAAGCATTTTAAAGCTATTGTAGTAAAATGAGCCTATAAGATAGAGGGTATCACTAATTTTTATTGTAGTTATATTATGGCAGGTAAAACAACTTTTAGATCCAGAATAACTCGTCCAAACTACACGATGAGAAAATAGAATAACAATTTCTAACATTTCATTTTATGACAACTTTTATAACTTTGTTTTTAACTTTTAAGAAATAAATTCCGTTTTGATTTATCTGAATAAAATCACCACTTCCTTTTTCAATCAGAGAACCATCAATTTTATAAACTGAATAATCAACAATTTTATTAAATTTAATGACTTTATTTAAAATTTCATAATTAAAGTTATCACTTTCATAAACTTCAACAGGTGTAATGGGCTTACAGTTATTATCGGAAACATTTGTAGTATTGTAATAGACATATAAACGAGTTGATGAGCCGTTGTAAATTCCAGCTACAATATCTGGCTTTTTATCGGAATTAACATAACCTACATCGAGTCCATAAATTCCATAAGGACCATTATTGCTTTCAATAATACGAACTGACCAATTATTATTTCCAAGGTTTTCAAGCCATCCAAGACCATTACTTGGAACGGGAACATCAGTATACTTTGTTGAATCATATTTAAATCCCGAAGCCCAAACAATATCATTATCACCATCACAATCTATATCAGTAATTTTTAACTCACATGTACCAAATCTAACATTGGGTAATAAGACATTAACACTTTGAAAATTCAAAGGATTCCCACCCTGATTTATCCTTATTGAAATTAAAGAAGAATCTTTACCAAAAGATGTGCAACTAACAATATCAGCTCTATTATCATTATTCAAATCACCTACTGCTACGCCATGATAGTAATGATTAATAGTTAATGAATACTTATTTGACCAAGAATTTCCTAAATTTAATCTATAATAAACCGAGCCTTGATACCTGTAATTTCCCTCCGAGCAAACAAAATCTATTCTTCCATCATTGTTTAAATCTGCTAATGAAAGCCCTTCCCTACAAGCATAACTAGAACCTGCAAAACTATCAATTCTAACTAATGAATTTGAAATGTAATTGTATCTAAATAGGGAATAACCTTCATCTGTAAAGTAAATATCACTGCCATAAGCACTTATATGATTTGGGAAAATAATTTTATTATTTGTTATAGTATAATCGTTAAAACTACCATTTCCGTTATTAATTAAGATGTTTAATGTTCTACTCATAGCAGAAACATTTGCTATATCTATTTTAACATCATTATTGAAGTCTCCAAGCGTTAAACCATAAGGTAAGTATCTTGTTTGACTACTAACAATAGCGCAGTTAAAATTACCAGGCGATGTTTGGTAAGCTATCCTAACAACACCATAACCATTATTATTACTATCTGCTGTTATAAAAACAATATCATTTAATCCATTATTATCAATATCCTTAATAAGTCCCCTATCATTTATTAAAGTGACAAGTTTATTGCCAGGAATAAAAGGCGAAGAGCATATTTGAACTTTATTGAATGTAGCATTACCATAAACAATAGGAGCAGAAATAATATCTTTTATTTCTTGCGATTCTTCTACTTTCCCTCTATCTATTGCCAATTTCACAACCCTATCATAAAAAGGAGAATTTCCCAAAAAGTTTAAAATCAATAACATATTCTCACCTCCTTATAAAAAGTTTTCTTTGTATTAACTTACCATCATAGCTCATTTTCAAAATATAAACACCACTCTTTAAATTAACACTTAATTCTTTATCACTAAATTCCTTTTCATAAACAATAGTGCCATCTATTTTATAAATTTTCAAATTTTTAATACTATTAGTTTTTGAAATAATTTTTAAAGTTCTATCTTGAAAATTCATTACTATTTCACAATTTTCAAAAAATTCACCATTATCAACAGGTGTTAGCATGCCACAAGCTCTTTTTTTAGCTACATTTACATTAAGTGATGTATAAATTGGATTAGATAAACTTACACTTACATTATTATATATATTCCAGTTTGAGGAAGCACTTAAAGAAACACTCTGATTTACATCTGGAAGAATACTTCTCCAATAGCATGTATCTTGAATACCACTATCAGCTGCTAATATGCCATCTCTGTTACCATTTGAAAAACTAGCATTATCTGTCCAGCCAGTAATATAAACAATACCTCCTTTTAAAGATATTCCTCTACCCTCCGATGTAACAGGTAGTAAATACCTTACACTGCCAACAAGTGAGCAGTTAGATTTATTTATTTTGGCGTAAAATAAATTTGAGAAGAATGGAGTTTTATCAGCACTATTGTAATAACCTGTAATATAGTAATAATTGCTACCTTCCCTTACATCAATTCCAACATCTGAGTTTATAGTTCCAAACATTCTAGCACAAGCAAAAGAGCCATCCGAGTTTAATTTAACGAATAGAACATTAGCAGAATCCGTAGTAGTTTTTATATTATCGGCAATAATGACACTTCCATCAGATGATAACTTTGCCCAACTGAGCCTATGAACGCCTCTTGTTCTACTATACGATCTTTGCCATATCAAATTTCCATTATTGACATTAAATTTACCTACCCATATTTGACTATAAGCGGTTGAGACAGCTATTATATTTCCATCACTTGCCTGAAAAACACTAACAACACCTCTATAATCCAAAATATTCATAGTAGTATCTCCAACTGCCCTTATCCATTGTAAATTATTATTCTGATCAAATTTTGCTACAAAACCTTGTGTGACTGAAACCCAAGAAAAACCTTGTTGTCTTTCATATTTAATTTCACCACCTATTACAAACCCACCATCATTTGTACTCTTTACACTTAAAACTCTAATATAATTACCAATTGTAGAATTGCCCCAATTATCATATAATCTTATAGTATTTATAATAGAGCCATCAGCACTACTAATTTTAATAACAAAACCATAATTCTGAGCACTCGGTAGTCCGGAGCAGAATAAAAAAGAGCCACCATCAGGAGTACAAGATATACCAACTACCAATATATTGCCATTAGCATCATAATCTATATCATACGCCCAGTCATTCAAATTTGAAACACCAATAACCCTTTCCCAAATACTCGTTCCATAAGGATTTGACTTAATAATAACAAAATCACTACCACTCGTATTGTCAATTTTATAACTGCTAGATAATTCAAAGTGAAAAATAACCGCATTATCAGGAGCATAAAAATCAACATTTCTCAATATATCTATATTTGACCCACCGTAGGTTTTTATACCTGACCAAATTTGAGCAAGAAGATAAATTACAACCATAATTTAATCTCCTGTTATTAAAACTTTCTTCTTTCCATACTTACCAAAATCCAAGAAATAAACTCCTTTATTCTCCAATTTTATATTATTCAATCCCTCCTTCAAAACAATTTCTTTTACTCTTCTACCCAAAGCGTTATAAACATATAAATTTATGGATTTATTGGAATAAACAATTATTTCATAATTTTTAATTTGAGTTATCGTTAAGTTGTTTTTACTTTCACTACTATTTAAGGGCGTGGTTTCTTCTCCACCTTGACATAGCCAAACATTTGTATAACAACTATAATCTCCTTCCACTATAATAATTTGTCCTTGCGGGGGATTTTGATTATAATTCATATAGTACTTCGCTATTATTAAGTCAGAGGTTATAGGAGGATCATTAGCACATAAGTCTGCCTGCCATACTGCTGATGACCAATTATTCACATAACTATACTCAGTAGGCTTTCCACAATAAGTAGAGAAAACCACACCTTCTATTCCATCACCATTAATATCACCAATACTTGGATCACCTCTTACATAATCATCTATAACATTTGGAATATTTGTCGTTATGATACTTCCGTCAGTAGCCCTTATTACATGGACTTTCTGTAAAGCACCTGAAAATGCTATTCCCCATTGACCACCACTTAAAATTTTACCAATAGCCAAAAATGAAGCGAAACTAGCAGGTTGATAATTACTGCCACTCCTAACCCAAAGATCATTATAGCTCCAATTATTACTTACCTTTATAGCTCTCATGTAATAAACATTGTTAGATTTATATCCAAAGAAAATTTCATCATTTCCATCGTTGTTTATATCCCAAACAAGTGGTCCAGTGGTCCAAGAAGATGAAGCATTTTTGGTAAATATATTATACTTAGCAAGAATAGAGCCATCATTAACTCTTATTATAAATATATTTCCGCTATCTCTTGAAAGGACAACTGCTGATAATGTGCCGTTAAATGTACCTACTGCTATGGTCTTATATACTCCTTGTGTATTAATTTGCCATAGTGGGCTATAATTATTTGAGCATAAGTTTAACATAACAGCATTATTTCCAACACCTGTTAGAATCTCAGCGCAATTGTCATTATTATAATCTATAATTGTTGGAAAAACATCTATGTAAGAGCAAAAATTATATGAATATATTAGGTTTCCATTTGAGCCATCTCTAACTCTAATAAGGCAGTTGTTAGGTTCTTGAAGAAAAATTCTTCTTGAATTTCCCGCCTTACCAACAGCGACATATTTAGAGCCAACATATTGAGTTCCAGAAGATGGAACACCAAATATATAATTACCATTAGTAGCATTTCTTAAAACAATAGAATCAGATAATGCCAAGACCTCAGTATAACCATCATTATTTCTATCATATACAAGATTATAGACTGAGTTTGAAGATTCCCTTATAGTCCATATTCTGCTAATAGAAGCAGGCGTTTTACACTTCAAGGGTGCTCTTCTGCTCTTTTTATAATCATGACCTATTTGGTTCCACTCTGTGCTGTTTGGGCTATATAAGCCCATCTGACCTAAAAAAATTAGCATCATACTCTCACCTCCTTTTTAATTTCCATAATTACATCCGTTTTTACAAAGGGGGATAAAATTTTAGCATCCTTTTTAAAATAAACTAACATAGTATATAAATTATAACTTTCACTTTGATAAAAACTATTTAATTTTAATTTAATAAAAATATAAATTTTGTGAATTTTTAAAAATTTTTTTAATTTACTTTATAATTTTCAAACTAAATAAAATGAAAAATTGTGCCAATAGAAAGGACATATTTCTAAAATATAGAATTTATAAGGCTTTAAAGAAAAAACTTTCAATTTCAAAAATATCAAAAATTTATAAAGTTAGCACAAGAACAATAATTGAAATAAAAAAGAATGGATTTTATAAAGTTGATAAACTAAAACTACTTATAAATTCAATTTTAGAAAAAGAGCCAAACTTTACATTACATCAAATAAAAAATTTTTTAAATGAAAATTACAACATAAGCTTGTCAATATCAACAATTTACTATAAAACTTCCAAGACGATTGATAAAAAACTTGCTAAATTTATTCAAATGCTTATTGAAGATGGAGAATTTAATGAAGCATCAAAAATCCTATCGCAATTCTTATACTTGCCATCTGAAACCCTTTATTTATTAGAAAAAGTTGATGATAACTTATTAAACTATTCATTATTAGCAGATAAGTACTATTATCTTCTTTATTCAGGAAAAATTTCAGTCAATGATAGCCTTTTAGAAATTTGCGAAAAATATATGAAAATTTGTAAAGAAGGTCAGTTGAATTATAGTTATTATAAGTGGTTAAATCTAAAATTAAGAATTTTACAGGGTCTTGGAAAGTACGAAGAAGTTATTAAAAACTTTTATTATAAAGAAATTATTAAGCTTCCTTTTAATTTGAAATCTTTTATATTTGCAGTTGTTTGTAATTGTGGAATAGTTTTAAATAACAAAATTGGAATAAAATGTTTAAATTTTTTTAAAAGAAGATTTAAAAGTAGAAGGAATCAAATTAAGGAAATAAGTGAAGATTATAAAAGCTTCTTAATGAATCAATATGTTAGTCTTGGAATGCCAAAAACTGCTTATCAATATAAAAAAGAGCCTTTCTTAGATGTTTTTATGGGAAATTATAGAAAATTCTTTAAAATTTATAATTCTTTAACAATTGAGATGAAAATACCAAGCCAAATTTTAATTAGTTGGTGTTATTTATTTACGAAAAATTTCCTTTTATTTTTAAAAACAGCAAATAAAATACAAAAAAATTTAGAAAAATTTCCTGTTTATAAGGATAGTTTTATTATGACATTAGCCCTAAAAGAAGTAATATGGGGCAATTATGAAAATGCTAAAAATCTATTAAAATCTTCATCTTTGAAAGTTTTAAGAGCAATTGCTGATAATAATCCAAATGTTTTAGGAAAGTATAGGAAGTACGAATTATTGGCAAAGAATTTACTTAAAAGTAATATAAAAAGAGCAGTTGAAATAGCAAAAAAACAAGGTTTGATAACGCATTTAAGAATATATACACTTTTAACGAAAAAATCAGCAAAAGTTTTAGGTAAATATAGAGAATTAAGAGTCATTTGTTACATTTTGAGAAATAGGCCGAAATTTATAAGGTTATATCTTTTGAGAAGAAGACCTATTATAAAAATTGAAAATAAAATTATAAGATGCTCAGGTAGGGAAAATGATATTTTTGCTTTATTATATTTTATTTCTCTTGAAAAACAAAGATCAAAAACTGCTAATGTTTATGAGCTTGAAAGGGAAGGTTTTAAAAATCCAATTTCAAAAGCTTATAATATAAATAGAAAAATTGGTTATAAAATTTTATTCGTTCGTGAAAATCAAATTTATTTAAATGCGGAAGTCTGGACAGATATTGATGAGTATTTAAAAACGAAAAATGAAAAACTATATAAATGTTATCCATTTGATAGATTATCATTTAGATATAGATGGGCTGAATTTTATAGAGATTTAATAATTACCTAATTTTCAAAGTAGCTAATGCTAATATACTAAATAGTGTTGAAATAATGAGAAATCTTGCGACGATTTTAGGTTCTTGCCAACCAATTTCCTCAAAATGGTGATGAAGGGGCGCCCTTTTGAAAATCCTTTTACCTTGTCCATACTTCCTTTTAGTCCATTTAAAATAACTCACTTGAATAATTACAGATAATGCTTCAATAACAAATAATCCTCCTGCTATTGCTAATAAAATTTCTTGTTTTATTAAAATTGCTATAATTCCAAATGCACCTCCAAGCATTTGAGAGCCTGTATCACCCATAAAAATTTCAGCAGGATAACTATTATACCAAAGAAAACCAAGTAATGCTCCAATTATAGAACTACAAATAATTGTAAGTTCTCCTGCTTGGGGAATATGTAATATATTAAGATATTTTGAAAGCACAATATGACTTGTAATATAAGCAACAATTAAAAATGTAATAAGTGGAGGAATTGAGCAAGAACCAGCAAGACCATCAAGACCATCTGTTAAATTTAGGGCATTAGCAGTTCCTACAAAAACAAAAAATATAAAAATTGGATAAAAAATTGAAAAATCAATATATATGTTTTTGAAAAATAAAAGTTGGGTTTTTGTAGCAATTTGGGGTGGATAATAAAAAATTATAAAAATAAAAATAACAATAGCAAGAATTGATTGTAATATGAGCTTTGGTAAGACTTTAAGTCCATCAACCTTACTTTTAGAGGTCATTTTTTTATAATCATCATAAAAACCTATTAGTGCCATATATGTTATAGTAAATAATGAAATCCAAACAAGAGGATTATCATATCTAACTAATAATAATGAGCTAATTAAAACGGAAAATAACATAACAATACCACCAGCTGTTGGTGTGCCTTCTTTTTTCTTGTGCCAAGAAGGAACATCTTCTTTTATTCTTTCCCTAAATTCTTTAAATTTCTCTATAAAAATTGGTGTTAATGTAAAAACAATTAAAAAAGCAATAATACCACTTAAAAATGCTCTAAATGTTATGTAATTGAAAAGATTAAATAAAATAAAATTTTCAGAAAGTGGTGTTAAAAGATGATAAAGCATATTATTTACTCTGGAAAACCTTACTTATTGAATTAAAGATATGAGAAAATCTTTTTGTAATAACTAAAATTAAAACGCTTAAAATAGTTAAAAAAAATGATATTTCAAAATGATAACTTTTAGCGAAAAATGTTATAATAAAAGCAGTTAAAATTAAAACTGCCTCAATTATATGAAATCTATCATTTAAAATAATCATAATAGCAAATAGTGATAGTGAAACAGTTAAAAGCACTTCAACAACTTGGTTATTGTCCAACGAGAAGACAGATATTGAGCCTGCACCTACCGAAAAAGCAATTGGAATAGCAGCGATTAAAAGTGTTAGTTGATTCACTTCTGATGAAATTAATGTTCCAATAGCCCAAGAGCCAAAGCCTCTTAGTGCTAAAATTAAAACAATCACAAATTCAGGACTTTCACTTGCAAAAGGTGCTACCCATTGAATTAAAAAAAACTGGTCAATACCTAAATTTTTCCCTATTTCTATTAAACCTTCTGCGAATGGTTTAGCGGATAATAAAATTCCAATTCCTGCATAAATAAATAATAATGTATATGTTAAAATTCGCTTTGGCTTGTCAAGATTAGTAATAAACCTTTGAATATCCCCTTCAAATTCTGGCTCAATATGCTCTTGTTTGCTTGCTAAATAACTATAAATGAGAAAAATTAGAATAAGAGCAATAGCATCAAAAATTGTAATACTTGATTTAATAGCAATGAAAAACCCATAAATAGTAGCTATTAAAAGGAAAATTTTTTCTAAATGAATATCAAGTTCTATTTCATAAATTTTTTCCTTCAATTTTGATAAAACAAAAACAATAACAACAATGGGCCAGAATGCTCCAACTAACAACCTATTAGCACCAGTCATATTAGCAAGTGCATAGTGAGCATATTGAGGGTCTTTACCTCCTTGATATGCTAAATATATATCAACAGCATATTCAGGTAAAATTGCTATTAATGCTAAAAAAATTGTAGCAAAACTTCTTGGAACATCTTTTTGAGCAGTTTCAGAAGCTATTGAAAGAATAAATCCAGATGAAATTATCGCTATTCCCGACAATAATGTTAATAAATAAACATTTAAGCTCAATCCTAAAATTTTAATAATAATTATCTGTAAGATGCCAAAAATGAAAATTATAAATAAAGGAAAATTCACAAGTTCTAAAAGTTTAAATGATAAAAAATTTGTGTTGTCCAATAATTCTAAAATATAGATTATTTCTTATTTTTCCCACCCACATTTAAGCCTTCGGCTTAAAACTTCGCTCCCTTAAATCCCCCATTAAATCAATAGTTTTGGAAAATTTTTTATAGCTTATTGATTATAAAGAACTTAACACTATTTATTGGACAAAGCAAACAAAAATTACTCTTTCAATTCTTCAACAATTTCAATATCAAGACTTTTAGCAATCTCAATAGCTTTACTATTGGCAAATGGTGTTAAAATGATTTTCTTGTCAATTTTTATATTAAATTTCTTTTCATATAATCTAACTTTCCTTTCAAAAGTTATAACATCGCCCTCACTAACAGATGATTTTATTTCAACTGCTATTTTTCTTCCATCTTTAATAATTATATCAATTTCTATTCTGCTTGGATTTAAAAAGACATATCCTTCATCATCAAAGAATACAACATTTTCAACAGCATAACCTAAATCTTCAATTATCGTTTTTAATCCTGCTCTAAATGTTTCTTCTGCCATTAGCCCCCATCTTGCTCCAATGGCAGTTAGTTTCCTATCTAATCTCTTAAAGTGCTTTTGGTTGGCTTTTCTATCTTCTTCAATAGCTTGCCAAATTCTTTCTATATTCTGCCATATCTTTTCATTCTCTTGTGCTTGTCTTTCAAATCCTTCCTTCATATCTTTTCTTAATTCTTCAATAGCTTGCCAAATTCTTTGATTTTCTTTTTCTTGTCTTTCAAATCCTTCTTTTATAGCTTGCCATATCCTTTCATTTTCTTTTTCTTGCCTTTCAAATCTTTCATTCATAGCTTGCCAAATTCTTTCTATATTCTGCCATATCCTTTGATTTTCTTTTTCCTGCCTATCAAATCCCTCCTTAATAGCTTGCCATATCCTTTCATTATCCTTAATAACAGCATTTATAACTTCTTCAATAAGAATAGTAAATGCTTCCCTCATTATGTCTCTATGCTCAGGTGGTAATTTTTCAAAAACCTTATTTAGTTTCTCTATCATAGTTTGATAATTTTAAAGGATTATTGAAAAGTGCATTTATATAGATTATTTCTTTATTTCCCCACTCACTCTAAAAATAAGCCTACTAATAATTTTATTTAATATACTTCGTTTTTAATGCTTGGTATAATGAATCCATAAACTTCTGTTGCTCTCTTAAAAGAAATATCTGAAATAATGCTTGTTTTATTTGAGGACTTTTTGGATTGTCATCTTTTATTTCAATCACTTTAATATAACTATAACTATTTGGTATTTTATAAGGACCTAAAACATCACCACTTTTTGATTTCTTTAAAATATCTATTACACTATCAGAAAAATCAAATTCAGCTATTCCTAAATTCATGGAAATGGGTTGGGCTGACAAAATTCCTTTCTTAACCATATCATCAAGTTTCTTTCCTGCAACAGGCGTTCTATTTAAATCTAATAATAAATCTCTAATTTCTGCCTTTAATGTTGTATCAAAAAATTGAACAATAATTACATCTGCTTTTTTTGAAAATTTAGATATATTGGAATTTATATAATTTTCTATTTCAGTCTCGCTTGGCATCCTATTACCAAATTTATTCTTTAAAAACTCTTGTGCTATAATACTTCTTTTAATCCATTCAATTTTTAAATTCAAATTACTATTTGTATCAAATTTTTCATCCTTTGCTGCTAAATAAAAAACTGCGGTTTTTATAAGCTCATCTTTTAGAGTTTCTTTTTGCTCTTTTGTAAGCTCAATACCTGGAAAGTTTTCAAGTCCAATTTGTAAATCTTTATTTGTAATTTTTATATCACCAACAACCGCTATAACATTTCCATCCTGTTTTTCTTGATTTTCTACCTTCTTACACGCATAAATCAAAATGAAAGGCAAAATCAATAACCTTTTCATCTTATCCTCCTTTTTGGTTTTTAAAGCTAACGATAAACTTAATTTCCTTTGATTTGTAAAATTTTACTTCATTTGAGCCTAAAATTTCACTTATTTTTTCAATTGGATTTGGTGCATAATACTCAATAAAGAAAATTTCATTTGGAAATTTACTAATAAATGATTTTAATTCTTCTAAATTTTTAAATGTGAGAACTTGATTATAATCAAAAAGTTCTATATAAATTGTTGTGTCCCTAATTTCATTATTAGCATAATTTATTTCCATAGTTGGACAACTTTCACATTTTATTTTAAATTTATAATCTCCAATTGGCAGTTTTAAAAGTTTTGTAGAATCTTGAAAGGTATTTATTAGTTCTGTATCTCTATAAACTTCAACATCTGCCTTTTTATTAAATTTTAAATTTACATAGGAAATTTTTGGTTTTAAGTATATTTTCAAATCATAAGAAGTATCACCTTTAAAATCAAAAACTTCATAATAGTCTTCATATTCAATTGAAGACAACCTCAAAGCATAAGTTCCTTCTGGCAAATTTAAACTTAAATTCGTTGTTTCTTTTTCAATTGTATCTATGGATATTTTAGCAAATGCTGGTCTTTTTCTTAAACTATCAAAAACTTCAATTAAAACATTTGATTTTGATTTAGGTATTAATTTGTATGTCCATTTTTGGGCATTTTTCTTAAAAATAATTTTATCTTTAACATTATGATAATCTCTACTTGAAATGCTAATGTTATATATCCCATAAGGAACTTTTACAATAGCTTTGGAATTATTTGATTCAAATGCTCCAATTTTATTATTCCATGTTGTATCAAAAACTTCAATAATGAAATTATTTATTTTATTTCCATTTGTATCATAAGCTTCAACAACAAAAGACTTAAAAGTATCTGATTTTAATTTTTTGTTTGCCTCATAGCTTAATTGAAATCTAAAATTAGGCTTGGATTCACCTTCCTTATTAAATCTATAAATCATTCTATCATCTGAAATATCTACACTTAAATTTTGGAATTTTGCTCCAATTCCAAATGTTGGTCCTACTCTATCACCATATATATCATAAAAATAACCAAATCTTAAAAATATAAAATTTCCTATGCCTATTTCCGCACCAGCATGTTTAAATGCCTCATCTATTACCCAATTCAATCCACTATCCGCATAATCCTGAAAGATATTAACCAAAATTTTTACAACATCACCCGCTAATCTAAAACTTAAATTACCAAACTTATTATAATATCCAAGACCTAATCTTAAAGCTAATGGCAATGGTTCTGAAACTTCATTTCCAGAATATCTTAAACTTGGTCCTATATTTTGTAAGGAAATCCCCAAATTTAAATTATAGTCAGAATGATATAAAATACCTAAATCCAAAGCTGGAACCTGGGCACTTCCCTTTCCTTCAACACCATAAACTCTTCTTAAAATATCTTCTGGAACTAAAAAACTATAATAATATTTAACCGCTCCACCAACTTTTAAATTTTTTAATAGCTCACTACCAAAACCTAAACTCACAACAACATCATAAGGAACAAATTTATAAGTATTCCCTTGTTCATCTTGTATTTCAACCTCACCAATTGTTAAATATGTTAAACTAAGACCTATTGTTCCTCTTGTAGTTGGATATATAAAAGAACCAAATTCATAATATGCATCAGGTATTAAACCAAGTAACCAATTTGAATGTTGCCATCCAAATAAATTAAAATTTCTTATATTAGCTAAACCTGCTGGATTATAATATATTGCTGACATATCATCTGAAAATGCTGTAAATGCTCCACCTAATCCCGTAGCAACTGCCCCTGGATAAATTGTTAAAACAGGTGCAGCAGCATCTCTTGCCGAACTTATAATTATATTTAAAAGGAAATTCATTCACATTTACTACTCGTCAATTTTGAAATTTTAAAGGATAAAAAAATTTATTTGTTGCGTTGTTTAATAACTCTGAAAGTATTTATTTTTCTTTATTTTCCCTATCTACTCTAAAAATTGGATAAAGCATTGGAAAATGTAATTTCAAATCCTCAATATCTTTAAAACAATAAATTCTGTTAGCATCAATAGAAAGCATTTCTCCAAAGGCTTTGACATCAAAATTTGATAATCCAATAATATACAAATAAGGTTTTCCATTAGTAATATCTATATATGCTTTTATTTCTTTTTTCTTTAAAAACAACTTACATAATTCAGTTGAAATTTCCGCCTGAATTTTTTTCAAATCATTTATATATTCTGTAAATTTTTGGGTTAATTCATAAAGTGTTTGAATTTGTATCTCCATTTCTCTAAATTTATTATCAGATTCTTTTGAAAGATTTTTAAATTGCTTATTCATTTTGTCAATAACATCTTTTTTAATTTTATCCATAGCTTTTTGAATTTCATCCAATGCTTTACTTTTTGCTTCCCTTTTTTTCTTCTCTTTGGGATTTTCACCAAAACCCAAAAACCAAGCAATCCAAGAGAAAACATCCTTAACAATTTTCACAATACCAGCGATTATAGCTCCCAATCCTCCACCAGCAACAAATCCAAAGAAAATACTTAAAATAGACTCACCTATCCATTTCAAAACATCCCAAAAACTTATTTCTAAATTTTTAAGAATCTCCTTAAAATCAAATTCCAAGTTAATTGTAAATTCTTCAAAAAGCGATATTCGTTCTACAAGTTCCTTAATAGATTCTTCAATTTCTGATTTTAATGAATTTTCAATTTTTTTTTAACTTTCTCTTTTAGCTCTTCCTCAAGCTTGTCTTTAAATCTATTAACCTCTTCTTTTATTCTTTCCTCAGACCATTCATTATCAATCCCCTCAGATACAAGCTCATACAACTCATGAGCTTTTTTATCTAAAAAATTTCCTAATTTTATTGGAGCTTCTTTTTCATATTTCTTTATGATATTTCCTATTTCTTCCTTTTTCTGTTTTATAGAAAATTCAGCAAGCTTTAAATCATTTTCAAATTTTTTCTTGTTTTCAAGTATTCTATTTATAGTAAACGATAATTCACTAATTGCTTCAATTGTATTAGATTTTACAATTTCAGCATTTATATTCTTTGAAGCATTTTTTATTAAATTCTCTAATTTATCTAAACCGGAAATTTTTAAAATAGTTTTCTTATTTTTACCAAGAATTTCAAATGCTTTTTTTTGATAATTCCTTAAATCTTCTCTATTTGGATTTCCCTTAGCAAAAAATCCTAAAAGTGCATGACATATTATATAACCTTTATAGCGCTCTTGAAAAACTTCCTTCATAAAGCTATCAGTCCTTTCAGCAACCTTCTTAACATTATCATCTTCAAAAGTCTTTTTATATCTAAGTCCTCCTATATCAAGTCTAACATTTATAATTGAATAGATTTCAGCTTTACTATTAAGATAGTTTTTAACTTTTTGAAGTGTTTCTCTTTCAGGTTCCTTGTTGGAATTTACTATATAAAAAACTATATGAGCTTTTCTAACAGCTTTTTCAATCTCCGATTTTAAACTTCCTTCCTTTCCTTCTATTCCTGGCATATCTATAAGATTTATATTCTCATATTTAAAATGTTTAACTTCTCTCGTAAAATCCTTGCGACCATCCCCTATGCTTGCTCCATCACCACATATAAGTGCTTCTATTAATGTGCTTTTTCCAGCATTTGTTTCTCCAAAAAAACCTATACATAATCCATCCCAAACTAATTCTTCATCAAGATCTCTAATTTTTTCTTCAAACCTTGAAAGTCCTTTCAAAATCACCTTCCTTATTGAATCAAAGCTTTTTTTAATAGATTCAAATGAGGAAATTGAAGGAAAAGATGGAGAAAACCTTTCCATTTCTTTAAGCAAATTTAATGTAATCTTAATTTCAGTTTTTAGAAAATCTCTAAATTTTAATAAATCTTCTTTTGGAACTTTTTTTCTAAACAAAAATAACCTTGAAAAAACACTATTTATAAAATTTATAAATTTTTTAATCATTTTAATACCTCTTCAAGTTTTGCTTCGTAATTTTTAATTTTAACAAGAATTTCTTCAAGATTTCGGATATTATTTTCCAAATCAGAAACTTTTTTAATTTCCTCAATTTGAGCATACCCAATACCTTCCATAATTTTCTCTTGATTTATTTCCTCAAAAACTTTTTTAAATACATCTTCAATCCAATCCAAAACTTTTTGTTTTTCATTCTTAAATTCTTCATCTTCAACTATTTCCAATATTGTTCCTCCTACATCTCCTATAATGCCCAAAGCTGTACCAAATCCTTTCATCCATCCAGCTAACTTCACTGCTTCCCAAGGTTTAAATTTATAACTAATACTTAATAAATCTCTTGCTTTTAAAATAGCATTTCTATTTATACTCATTAAAAGCTTTGAGCTAATTCCAAATGTCTTTTTAAAGAATTCAGCGGAAAAATCACTAAAACTAATATAGAAATTAAAAATATTTTCAAATTTTTTTAGAATATCTTCTCTTATATCTTCAAGTCTTTGAAAATTCCTCTGAATTATTAACTCAATCTCTCTTTTAAGTACTGAGCCATCTTCTCCAATTTCGGCACGCAAAACAGTGGCAAAATCTTTCTTATTACAACTACCTATCTTGTATATTTTCTTCTTTCTTAAATTTTCTAATCCTTCCCTTGTATCTGCTATAACATTTGTTATTTCTTCTATAAAAGTTTCTATTGATTTATTTAACTCTTGATATTGGCTTTTCAAAATTTTTAATTCGCTCTCCATTCTATTTCTATTATTTTTAATTTCTTCACTCAACCTCATAATTATATCTTTAATTACACTTAAACCTGATTCATTTTGAAGTCTATCTTTTGCTTTTTCTATAAACATATTTAAAACATTTTCAAGATTGTCTATTCTTGAAATTTTCCTATAATCCTTTTCCCTCTTAAACCATTCTGACAAACCAAGTTGATATGGATCTGCTGAAATGCACACTATCCTATCAAAATTTTTAATATTCAATTCGTTAGAAAGCACCTTTTTAACTTCATCACTCTTTATTTTACACATTCTTTGAAATTCTTTATCATTTTCTAAGTCAATTCCTGTTGTATCCATTTTGTTAATCACAATAATAGTCGCTTCAATTTTTTTTAAATCATTCATTAACCACCTTATAACTGGCAAATGAGATTCCTTTATTGGATTAGTTGCCTCAACTATATATATTATAACATCAGCCTCTGAAATATATTCCCTTGTCCTTTTATCGTGTATCTCAAGATTTTTGGCAAATAGCCCAGGTGTATCCACTATAAGATAGTCTTTATATTCATAAACTTTTACCCTGTCCGTTGTAGGTTCAGGTGAAATGGGTATATCAAGAGATTTTATTAAAGCAGATAAAATAGAAGATTTACCATCTGAGAAAGCTCCAAAAAATGCTATGTGAAATTTCTCACCTTCCACCTTTTCAATTCCCGAATCAACCTTCTTCATCAAGTCATTATATAGATCTTCATTTTCATTACCTAAGACTTCTTTAATCTCTTCAAGTAAGGACTTTATATCTTTTAGTTTTTTTATAATTTTTTCTTTTTCTTTGGAGAACAACACCATAGCCTAAAATTTTAAAGCTAAAAACAGCCTTAAACTTTTAAAAATTGATTTTAATCCTAACCTTACAAATTATTTTCAAAGGTGAAGAAAAATTTTTAAGTAATGTAAAACAATTAACATTTTCAGGAGAAAATGCGGAGGCGTATTTTTCAAAAGATGAAAGATATATAACATTTCAATCAAAAGGTGAAGGTGGAATTTATTTAATAATAGAAAAAAACTATTTAAATAAACTTCAAATGAATTTGAATGAAATGAAAGCTTACGATTTTGTTTTAAAAAATTTAGGAAATAATAAACTTATGATATTTATAAAGGGCATTTATGATACTTTTGGAATTCTCAAAGATATAAAATATGAGAAAATTTTTATAAAGAACTATTATGAGTGCGACCAAATTTTTTTAATGGATACAAATGGATTTGTTTTTAAACAAATTTCAAAAGGTGGAGCAAATACTTGCTCTTGGTTTTTAAATGATAGTTTAATTTTATTTTCAAGCACAATAAAACAAGGGAAGGAATGTCCAAAGAATTTATATGCTGATGAATACATAAAAAGAGGAATTTATGTTTGGAAATTATTTAATTATGATTTATTTGTTTATAACTTAAAGAATGATAGCACTTATGAGCTTTATTCAAGTGATTATTATGATGCGGAAGGTGAAGGAAACTTTTCAGATAGTATAGTTTTCACATCTTCAAAAGATAATGATTTAGAATTATATCTTTTGAGTTTAAAGAATAAGAAAATTATTAAAAGAATTACGAAATTTTTGGGTTATGATGGTGGTGCTATGTTCAGTCCATCAGGCAGATATATCGTTTTTAGAGCAAAACATTTAAAAGATACATTAGAAATAAAGGAATATAAGGAATTATTAAGTAAAGGATTAGTTAAACCTGATGAAGTTGAATTATTTATTTATGATTTAGAAAAGGATAGTTTTTGGCAAATTACAAAAAGCCCAAAAGGTGTTTCAAATTTTGCTCCACATTTTCATCCATCTGAAAAATTTATTATTTTTTCATCAAATCTCCATGCGCCAAATAGTTTTAATTTTGAATTATATAAAATAGATATAGATGGGAAAAATTTAGAGAGAATTACATATTCAAATGGTTTTAATTCATTTCCTATGTTTTCAAAAGATGGAAAGAAAATTATTTGGACATC
>Ga0079997_108219_pt1 | contig 44355 bp, 42 predicted proteins | sample PerSpoCPS_CMetaG_FD_69200 | JGI IMG/M metagenome (GOLD analysis project Ga0079997, IMG submission 69200) | Archaeal communities from Yellowstone National Park, Wyoming, USA - Perpetual Spouter C (PS_C) MetaG (SPADES assembly) (version 2) | ecosystem: Environmental > Aquatic > Thermal springs >... | reverse complement strand
AAGGCGGCGGCCCCGTACTGGGGCGGCGGCCAGCCCGCAGGGCTGGCCGCCGCTAAAACCTCCCTCTCCATTCAGAAATAGTACAAGCAGAAAGAGCCTCTTTAGCCAAAGGCACCCCTCTCTTTTGAGAGACAGCTACAGGGGAAAAGGGCTTAGGGAGGGCAGTCTTTCAAAGACTTCTTGGGCTGATCGGCCCTCTGATTAGAAACCAATCCCCTTATCGCCGCCAAAACCTTCTTGGTGGATGGTAGGGGCGTGTATGGAGTAATGGGTGAAGGTTTTTGGGAATCTCGGCTGGCCCTTTGGCCTTTCGTACCTTTGCACATCCATGTGGAAGCGCTTTGGCCCCCTACACCTGCCTGCTTGGGAAAAAGAGCTTTTAGCTCTCTGGGAGGAGGAGAAGACCTTTGAGCGCACGCTGGCCCAGCGGGAGGGGTGTCCTGCCTTCGTTTTTTATGAGGGGCCTCCCTCAGCCAACGGCAAACCCGGCATCCATCACGTCTTTTCCCGCACCCTCAAAGACCTCGTGTGCCGCTACCAGACGATGAAGGGCTATTATGTGCTGCGCCGCGCAGGCTGGGATACCCACGGCCTACCCGTAGAACTCTCCGTAGAAAAAGAACTGGGCATCACCCGCGCCGACATCGGCAAAAAAATCTCCATTTCCGACTACAATAAGGCCTGCCGAGAAGCCGTCATGCGCTACAAAGCCTCCTGGGACGAACTTACTCGCCGCATGGGCTACTGGGTGCGCCTGGATGACCCTTACATCACCTTTGACCCCAAATACATAGAGAGTGTGTGGTTCCTTCTGAAAAAGTTTTATGAGAAGGGGCTGCTGTACAAGTCTTACAGTATTCAGCCTTATTCGCCGGCGGCGGGCACTGCCCTCAGCCAGCATGAACTAAATCTACCAGGGGCGTACCGCCCCGTAAAGGACCCCTCCCTAACAGTGCAGTTTCCAGATGCGCAAGACCCCTCCCTGTACTATTTAGCTTGGACGACGACTCCTTGGACGCTTCCGGCCAATGCGGCCCTGGCTGTAGACCCCTCCCTGCCTTACGCTGAGGTGGAAACCTTCCAGCCTCATACTCGAGCGCCCATTCGGGTTATCTTAGCTCAAGCGACCCTCCCCAAGTACTTTAGTGCCGAGGGAGAAACCCTCCCCATGGACCCCAGCGAGATAGACTTACGGCGGGGGCGTTTGCCTTATCGCGTTCGGCGCATCCTTCGGGGGGAGGAGCTCATCGGGCGCCGCTACCAACCGCTCTTCTCCTACATTCAGCCCGAAGGCGATGCTTGGCGCATCATCCCAGGGGACTTCATCACCACCGAAGAAGGCACCGGCATTGTGCATATTGCGCCGACCTTTGGAGCGGATGACCTACGCGTAGCGCGCCTAAATGGCATTGCGCCCATCCTCGCCCGCGACGAAAATGACCAACCCACCCCCATCGTAGATAAAGAAGGCAAGTTTGTCCCCGCTATCACCGACTTTGCCGGCCGATACGTCAAAAACTACACCGACGACCCCTCTTACCGCAGCGTAGACGAAGACATCATCGCTCATCTCAAAGCCCGCGGACTGGTCTTCCGCTCTGAAAAATATGAGCACAACTACCCCCATTGCTGGCGCACCGACAAGCCCATCTTGTATTATCCCGTGGAGGCGTGGTTCATTCGCATGTCGGCCCTGCGAGATAAGCTCGTGGCCCTCAATAAGACCATTCAATGGTACCCTCCCGCTATTGGAGAAGGCCGCTTTGGAAACTGGCTGGAAAACATTGAGGACTGGAATCTTTCCCGTACGCGCTATTGGGGTATTCCTCTGCCGATTTGGCGCACCGCCGACGGCCGCTATGAAAGGTGTATCGGTTCCTTTGCCGAACTGAAAGAAGCCATTGAGGAAGCCGTGGCTGCTGGCCTCATGAGCCATAACCCCCTCCAAAATCCCGACTTTGACCCTCACCGCCCTTATGTAGATGAGATCATCCTCAAAGCCCCCGATGGCTCCCCCATGTACCGAGAACCCGTGGTAATCGATGTGTGGTTTGACTCGGGCGCTATGCCCTATGCCCAATGGCATTACCCCTTTGAAAATCAAGAGCTTTGGCAAAAGCAGTTTCCGGCAGACTTTATTGCGGAGGGGATTGACCAGACTCGGGGGTGGTTCTATACCCTGCATGCGATTGCAGTGGCCCTCTTTGACAGCGTAGCCTACAAACGCGTCCTCGTCAATGGCCTTGTTCTGGACAAAAACGGCAACAAGATGTCCAAACGGTTAGGGAATGTGGTGGACCCCTTTGCGCTCATGGACCGGTACGGGGCTGACGCCGTGCGCTGGTACCTCATCACCAATGCCCCCCCTTGGGAAAATGTTCGCTTTGATGAAAACCGCCTCGCCGAAAAAGTCCGCAATTTCTTCACCACCCTCTACAATACTTATGACTTCTTTGCGCTATACGCAGAAATAGATGGCTATCCTTCCGATGCTCCTCCGCCCTCACCAGAAGTTCTTACGCTCATGGACCAATGGCTGCTTTCTCGCTTAGAGACGCTCACACAGGCTGTTGGGGAAGCGTATGAGGCTTACAACCCCACCGAGGCCGCCCGCCTCATTGAGCATTTTGTTACGGAGGAGCTTTCCAACTGGTACGTGCGTCGTAACCGCCGCCGCTTCTGGAAAGGCGAAAAAGATGCCGATAAGTGGGCCGCTTTCTACACCTTGAGAGAGACGCTTTTGCGGGTGGCGGCTCTGGCGGCGCCCGTAATTCCTTTCACGGCGGACTTGCTCTGGAGAGCCCTGAAGGGTTCGCCCACCTCCGTGCACGAAGCTCATTTTCCCGTGCCTCGTCCCGAGCTTCAAAATCCCTCCTTAGAGGAGTCCATGGAGAAGGTGCGCCGTTTAGCCTCCCTCATCCACAGCTTACGCAAACGCACCCATCTGCGCGTACGCCAACCCCTCCCTCAAATCCTCCTCCCCAAATCCTACCATAGCTGGCTATCTCCCCTCCAATCTATCCTCCTGGATGAAGTGAATGTCAAAACTATTACCTATTTAGACGACCATAGCGAGGCTGTTCGGTACGAGCTTCGGCCTAACTACCGCCGCTTAGGACAACGGCTCGGAGCCCGCATCCAAGCTTTTGCCGCCTATCTCCAAAGCCTCTCTCAAAAGGAGATTAGCTCCATCCTCCAAACCGGTCATCTAACTTGGGAGGGAGAGACCTTTTCTCAGGAAGACTTAGATGTGCGCACGCAAGAGCTTTCAGGCTGGCTTTATGCGGCTGAGGGGGGACTCGTCGTAGCTCTGGATACCCGCCTCACACCCGAATTAGAAACCGAAGGCCTCCTGCGAGAACTCATTCATTTGATTCAGGTAGAACGTAAGAACCAGAAGTTAGAAGTAACCGACCGCATTCACCTTACCCTGCGTGCGCCTCAGGCTTTCATAGAGCGTCTGCAGCCCTACACTAAATTAATCGCCACCGAATGTCTTGCCCCTCAGATCACCTGGGAAGCCGCCGAAATCTCCCAATCCGCCTATGATATTCCTGTCCAAATCCATATTGTAAAAGCGTATGAGCACGCCTGAGAAAACTCGTTACACGGCCGAGGAGCTGGCCGAATTCAAAGAGCTTATTCTCAAAAAGCTGGAAGAGGCTCAAAAAGAGTACCAGCGCCTCAAAGAGAACTTACGGGACCTCGTTGCTGCTGCCGAAGACCAATACCGCACTGGCGAGTACACAGGCGCCGAATATGCCGAAAAAGTCCAGCTAGAGCAGCTTATAAGTCGCACCCTCAAGTATATTGATGCTTTGCAGCGTGCCCTTATCCGTATAGAGAATGGCACTTACGGCATTTGTAAAGTAACGGGTAAGCTGATTCCCAAGGAGCGCCTGCTGGCTGTCCCCGTTGCTGAAACCATTGTAGAGGTCAAGGAAAAACGAACCTAATGGGACGTCGGCGTTTCTGGGGGACTGTCATAGCGACACTCTCCTTGGACCAGCTGAGTAAAGTTCTTGTCAAGCTCCATTTGCCTCTGGGTTATGAGATTCCTCTTGTAGGCCGCTGGCTCAAGATTCACTTTGTAGAAAATCCCGGTGCGGCTTTTGGGCTTTCTTTGGCGGGTCTTTTTCCTGACGAAGGGCCGATGGGGTTTTGGCCGCGGCTTCTCCTGACGTTTTTTGCCTTAGCTGTGAGTGTGGGTATTGGTTATTACTTATGGCGTTTGGCTTCGCAGGAGGCTGCTTATGCCTTGCCGGGCGGACTCATCCTTGGCGGCGCTATCGGTAACCTCATTGACCGCATTTTCTACGGGGTTCTCTTTGCTTCCATCAACGATTATGACGGCGGGTGGTTTCAGGGGCATGTAGTGGATTTTATTTATGTAGATATTTGGCAGGGCTATGTTCCCTCCTGGGTCCCTATTTGGGGGGGCGAATACATGGCTCTTTGGCCTATCTTCAATATTGCCGATAGTGCTATCACGATAGGCGTGATATGGCTGCTTTTCCTTCAACTGCGCACCGCAAAGTCCTCGTAGAGGATTGGGGGCTCATCCCTTATAAGGAGGCCTGGGACCGCCAGAAAGCCTATGTTCAGCAAGCCTTAGACCACCCTGAAGCCTGGACGGACCGACTCATTCTCTGCGAACATCCTCCTGTTATTACTTTGGGACGTAACGCCCGGCCTGAGCATCTCCTCCTCCCTGAGCCTCTCCTCCAAGCCCAAGGCATAGAGGTCTATGCCGTGGAGCGCGGAGGCGATGTAACCTATCATGCTCCGGGTCAGATTGTGGGTTACCCAATTCTTTGGTTAGAGCGATACAAGCGCGATATTACCTGGTATATGCGAAGCTTGGAAGAGGTGATCATTCGGGCTATTGCTCAGTGGGGCTTACGGGGCGAAAGAATCCCCGGTCATACGGGCGTCTGGCTTCTTGAGCCCCCCCGGAAAATCGCCGCCATGGGCGTCAAACTCTCTCGGTGGGTGTCTATGCACGGCTTTGCGCTCAATGTGAATACGGACCTTCGGGGCTTTAGCTTTATCATCCCTTGTGGCATCCGGGACAAAGGCGTTACCTCTATGGCCGCCGAGCTCAAAACCCCTATCCCCATCCCCGAAGTCAAAACCGCCCTCATCCACGCCTTTGAAGCCGTCTTCCAAGTCCAAACGGCATGAAAGCCCTTCTTACCACCCTTCTGTATGGGGCGGCGGGCATGGCCGTAGGACTGGGGGGCTATCTCCTACAGCGGCTCCTGGCTCCGAAGTCCCATCCCTCTTCTCCCGACGCCCATACGCCTTACGAGTGCGGCGAAGTCCCGATTGGCTCCGCCTGGCAAAGCTGGCGTTGGCCTTTCCTGCCCCTCGCCACTCTACTCCTTTTACTAGAGGCCGAGATCCTCTTCGCCCTCCCTTGGGTCTGGGTCCAAAAAACCTTATCACCCCCTATGGCTCTAATAGAACTCCTCATCCTCGTAGGACCAGTGGGAGCCGCTTACGCATACCTCCTCTGGAAAGGTTATCTCTTCCCCACCCCCCAGAAGCCTCCCTCCTCTCATCTTCTGCCAGAAAACTACCGCCACTTACAGTCCTACTTAGTAGAGCACTATAATCGGATTCCTGCTCAAAATCAGAAAAAAACTCTGCCCCTGAGCCCACAAAACTAACCCTTACTCAGGATAGAACCTCCCACGATAGCTCTCTTGGTGGGCTTTGCTCCTCATCTTGCAATCAAAAACCTTCTGAATGGAGAGAGATGTTGTGGCGGCGGCCCGCCCTGCGGGCGGGCTGCCGCCCCGCAAAATACAACTCGCATTCAGAAACTCTTTTAGTTCCCTCAGGACCCGGAGGGCAATAGCTCTAAATTAGCGCTCTCCATGGCCCGCCGGCGGAGTCTGACAGCCTCGGGCCTATCGGAGTCGCAGAAATCTTAAACCCTCGTACGGGAGAAGCCCACCTAAGAGGCAAATGAGCTTAGAAGCTATCCTGAGCCGGGTCAAGGTCGTAGAGCGACGACGCGTATGGCGGTGGATTGGATATGTAGTGGGCTTTTGGGTAGGAATGTGGGGGATATCCTGGATGGTAAGTCTTTTGCACCTCTCAGAAAGCATGTCCTTAGAGGAGCAGGCAGAGGTGGTGGAAGCCTTTGCAGAGATATATCCAATAGAGCTATGAGAGGGATAGGGGTAATGCTGATTTTGTCGTGGTGGATAAGTTGGGGGCAGGAGAGCCGAGCCGAACGCCTGAAAAGCCTTCGCATAGCCTTAATTACGGAAGCATTGGAGCTGACGCCAGAAGAGGCCCAGGCCTTTTGGCCAGTGTATAATGCTCGGGATGCAGCCCTCCAAAAGCACCGAGAGGAAATTCATCAGCATTATTTGCGTTTGCGAGGTGCGCGGTCAGGTTTATCGGCTCAGGCGTATGCCGATAGTGTGAGTGCGTTGTACTTTCGGTTGTGGGAAGGCGAGGCTTCTATTCGGAAGGCGTATCATGAGCGGCTTTTGAAGGTTTTGCCGGCGGAGAAGGTAGCGAAGTTGTATCTGACGGAATTTCGGATGTTGCGGAGGGTTTTAGGGGAGGGGGGGCCGCCGCACCATGATCGGTAAGGAGGTCGGGGCGCCGTTCTGCCGTGCGCCGCAAGCGCTCTTCCCACCGCCACCGTGCGATTGCCTGATGGTCCCCACTCAAAAGCACCTCAGGCACCCTCCGCCCCTCAAAAACAGGAGGTCGGGTATAGACAGGAGCCCCTAAGAGATTATCCTGAAAGGAGTCGTCCAGAGCTGACTCTATGTCATTGAGCACACCGGGAATGAGCCGCACTACCCCGTCTATAAGGACTAAGGCGGGGAGTTCTCCGCCGGTAAGCACATAGTCCCCGATAGAGATTTCTTGCGTGACATAGGCTCGGATGCGGTCGTCTATGCCTTTGTAGTGACCGGCGATGAGAAGGAGTTTGTTGCGGAGGGAGAGGGTGTTGAGGAGCTTTTGGGAGAGTTTTTGGCCGTCGGGAGTGAAGTAGATGATTTCGTCGTAGGGGCCATAAGTTTCGGAGAGGGTGCGGATAGCGGCCACGACGACATCTACTCGGATGACCATGCCGGCGCCGCCGCCATAGGGATAGTCATCAATACGGCCTTTACGGCCCCAATCGTGCAGATTATGCACGGCAATAGTTACGAGTCCTTTGGCTTGTGCGCGTTGGAGGATGGAGGCGCGCAGGGGGGAAAGGAATATTTCGGGTACAGCTGTCAGGATGTCAATCCGCATGGGAGGGGGGAGCCAGTCGAAGGAGCAGGGCGCCTTTTTCCACGGGGGTGCCCGGCGAAACGAAAATCGCTTCCACTATGCCTTCGCTCGGAGGAAAGAGGAGATTTTCCATTTTCATAGCTTCCATGACGAAGGCGGGGGTGGTAGGGGTGGCAAGGTCGCCGACCCGAAGGCGCACTTCCCGAATAAGCCCAGGCATAGGAGCCCGAAGCTCCAGCGCACTGCTGGACCTCCGCTTAGGAAGGACGACCCGCTCTAAGTACCGCTCCACAGCTAAATGCCAGCGCACCCGGGCCCGCTTACCATTGATGAGAATATCTATGTAGCCGGCCTCGGGCTGCCCCCCAAGAATAAAAAACCGCTGGCCTTTGTAGGTGGCTTCCCAGCAGTCCTCCCAAGTAATAGGGGGAAGGAAAGCCTCTTCAATCGTTACGGTTATCTCTTGCATGGTTGGGCTTAGCGGGGAGAAGACCGAGTTCTATGGCCTGGCGAATAAGCCCAGCGGTATTGCGTACACCCAGCTTTTGCATGATGGACCGGCGATGCGTATGAACCGTACGGGGCGAAAGGTTAAGCTGGGCGGCAATCTGGGTATTGTTGAGCTCTTGAGCTACCAGCTGTAGGATTTGGGTTTCGCGTTTGGTAAGGCGCGGCGGATGAGAAGAGGAAGACGCCGGCGCCGCAGCAGGAGCCTTAGCCGCAGAAGAAGTCTTTTCAGCGATCAGGCGCTGCCCAATCGTATCATGAATGCCTTCGGAAAAGTAATAGTGTCCTGCTAGCACCGCTTTGATAGCTTTGAGGAGCTCTTCCCGAGAGGTGTTTTTGAGAAGATACCCCCGGGCACCCGCTTTGAGAATGGCCTCCAAGTAGGCTTCCGAATCATACATGGTAAGCGCAATGACCTGAATATGGGGATATTTCTCACGGATTTCTCGGGTAAGGTCTATGCCAAGGCCATCTTGGAGGCGAATATCTATGAGGGCAACTTGAATCTCAGAAGCATGCTTCTCTAAAAAAGAGCGCGCCTCAGCCAAACTTTGGGCTTTGCCCCGGATCTGGACTTCCTCTTGACCTCCAAGCAGGCTCTGCACCCCCTCAATCACAAGCGGATGATCATCCACGACGAGGAGAGAAATGACAGACATGGGACAAAATTAAGCAACGGAGTGTAATGAGGGGTGTCCTTTTTCGGGCTTGTGGGGGAAAATTTTTGGATGGGCAGGAAGGACTCTAATACCAACTTGACGCAAAGAGTTTCTGGAGGCGAGTTGGTGGTATTTTGTGAGGCGGCGGCCAGCCCGCAGGGCTGGCCGCCGCCAAAAACATCTCTCCATTTAGAAGGTTTTTGATTGCAAATAGTCTAAGGGACTGCCGGGCAAAGGGAGGGCTCAGCGGGAAGAAAGCTCTTGGGCTTCCTTAGTTTCGTAGGCTTCTACAGGTGGGCAGACGCAGACAAGGTTTCGGTCACCATAAGCGTGGTCTATGCGGGCGCTAAAGGGCCAGATTTTATTTTCGGAAACCCAAGGGAGGGGAAAGACGGCTTCTGCCCGACTATAGGGGCGATCCCATGGTTCCTGCACCAGAGTAGATGCGGTGTGAGGAGCCCGCCGTAAGGGGCTTTCCTCCATCTTATAAACACCAGCCTCCACAGCCGCTATCTCCGCTCGGATTTTCTCCATCGCCTCAATGAATCGCTCCAATTCTGCCAGGTCTTCACTCTCGGTAGGCTCAATCATAAGAGTGCCCGGCACAGGAAAGGACATCGTAGGAGCATGAAAACCAAAGTCCATGAGCCTTTTCGCTACATCGTCCGGCTCTAAGCCAATCGTCCGCTTGAAGGGTCTCAGGTCTAAAATAAACTCATGCGCCACATATCCTTGAGGGTCCGTGTAAAGAATAGGATAGGACTTGCTAAGGCGGGCTTTGAGGTAGTTGGCATTGAGGATAGCAATTTGGGAGGCGTAACGAAGTCCCTCAGCCCCCATAAGCCGAATATAAGCATAGGAAATCCATAGGATAAGCGCGCTGCCATAAGGAGCCGCAGCCACGGGGCCAATGGCATGCGGATCTGGATTTGTAGGAATGACGGGATGCGTGGGAAGATACGGCACTAAGTGCGATGCCACCGCAATCGGTCCCATTCCCGGGCCGCCCCCTCCATGCGGAATAGCAAAAGTCTTATGCAGATTGATATGGCACACATCTGCGCCAATGCGCGCTGGAGAAGTGAGCCCTACCTGGGCATTGAGGTTGGCACCATCCATGTAGACTTGCCCGCCGATGGCATGCACTTTCTCGATGATGGTGCGGATATGCCGCTCAAAAATGCCATGCGTAGAGGGATAGGTTACCATGAGGGCGGCAACGCGGGGGCCGTAGGTGTGGAGTTTTTTCTCTAAGTCGGCCAGATCAATATTGCCTTGGGCGTCGGCGGCAATGACCACGACTTGATAGCCGGCCAAGACGGCACTGGCGGGATTCGTCCCATGAGCAGAGGAAGGCACAAGAACTATATCCCGATGGCCTTCCCCGCGAGCCTCATGGTAACGCTTAATGACTAAAAGGCCCGTATACTCACCCTGCGCACCCGAATTCGGCTGAAAACTCACCGCCGCAAAACCCGTAATCCTACACAAATACTCCCCCAAAGCCTGAATCATCTCCTGGTAGCCCTGCGCTTGCTCCAAAGGAACAAAAGGATGCAGATGGGCAAGTTCCGGCCAGGAAATGGGCTCTAAGGTGGCCACTGGATTGAGTTTCATGGTGCAGGAACCCAGCGGGATCATGGAGTGGATGAGCGAGATGTCACGACTACTGAGCCGCGTCAAAAAGCGCGTGAAAGCCGCTTCCCCTTGATACTGATGGAAGACAGGTGCCGTTAAAATAGGAGTCGTTCGTTTCAGACTTTCTGGAAGGCCGGGGATAGGCTCCCGATGCCCATTGGAGGAGCTTTTTTCCTGCCCTTCTCGGAAAATGGCGATGAGGTCTTGCAGGTCGGCTTCGGTTACCGTCTCGTCTAAGCTCAGGCCTATACTTCCGTCGGAGTCGTAGCGAAGGTTGATCTGATACCTATGGGCGGCTTGTCGGATTTTTTGGTGCTGAGTTTCCGAAAGACCTTCTATGGTGAGGGTATCAAAGAAATGTTTTCTTCGCAGATGGTAACCCATTTCCTGCAGGGTTTCTGCTAAGCGGCGGGTATGGGCGTGAATCTTGGTTGCGATAGCTTTTAGTCCTTCTGGGCCGTGATAGATGGCATAAGCCGTGGCTACGTGGGCTAAGAGGACTTGGGCGGTGCAGATGTTACTGGTGGCGCGCTCGCGTTTGATGTGCTGTTCTCGGGTTTGGAGGGCTAAGCGGTAAGCCGGGCGTCCCTCAGCATCTACGGAAAGCCCCACTAAGCGTCCCGGAAGCAGGCGCTTGTACGATTCTTGCACCGCAAAGAAGGCTGCATGGGGTCCACCATACCCCATAGGCACGCCAAACCTTTGACTGGACCCCAGCACAATATCGGCTCCCATTTCGCCGGGAGGCACCGCCAACGTAAGAAATAAAAGATCACTGGCTACGGCTACCCGCACGCCCGCGGCTTTAGCCGCCGCTATCAGCTCCGGAAAGTGGGGACGCACCCACCCATCCGTCCCCGGATACGCCAAAAGAGCTCCAAAATAGCCTTTTCCCCAAGAAGCCTCCTCCGCAAGCCCAACCTCCACCTCTATGCCTAAGGCATAAGCGCGAGTCTGAACAACCCCTATCACCTGCGGATGACACAAAGCATCCACAAAGAATCGCCGGGCCGCTTCTTTGCCTGCCGCAGAGTAAAAAAGATATAGAGCTTCCGCGGCCGCTGTAGCTTCATCCAAAAGAGAAGCATTCGCCATAGGGAGACCCGTAAGACTACTCACCATCGTCTGAAAGTAAAAGAGCATCTCTAATCGTCCTTGCGCAATTTCAGGCTGGTAGGGCGTGTAGGCCGTGTACCAGGCAGGATTTTCCAGGATAAGCCGCCGAATCACCGCTGGCGTGTGCGTCCCATAATAGCCCATCCCAATATAGCTTCGGTGCAAGCGATTCTTCTGGGCTAAATGCCGAAGATGCGCATACAGCTCCGCTTCCGTCATAGCGACAGGGAGAGCCAGCGGCTCCCGAAGACGAATATCCTCAGGAATAACCCGATCCGTAAACTGCTCTAAGTCTGCCTCTCCCAGCACAGAAAGCATGTGCTGAACCTCTTCGGGCCGGTGGGGCACATGCCGCCGCACAAAAGCATCCATCATGTCAAAGGTACAACATAAACCAAAGCTAATAAGTTATACCATTTTGAGGCCAAGGCTTTCCTGATGTAAAGAGGGGATGGCCGCGCCCGCCCTGTGGGCGGGCGCGGCCTCGCGGCGGCGGCCAGCGCCTTTTGAGCGCTGGCCGCCGCCCAAAATGGTATTAGATAACTCAAGGGCTCAGAACGCCCCTCAGCAGGCCTGCTCCCCGCCCTCTGCCCTATTACTGCCCTGAGGAGCGATTATAGCTGCGCACTTGTACGAGCTTTACCATGAAGGTGCCGCTTACGGTGTCGGGGTGCGTATTAGTGCCTATGCCGGGAATATTGTTATAACTTGGCCGAACATACTGGAAGCTCCCCCGCAAAGTATCCCCCGACAAGGAAAGATTACTGACAGACTGCGATGTTCCTGGGAAATTGATGGGTGGTGGAATAGCCGGAAGTACATTTACCGTATAAGTAGGGACCGGAGACTGGGAAATATCAGCGGCTGTGCCCTCAATCGACACATTGGTCACGGTATTACTTCTTCTCCCCCAGTTGAAGGAGAGGCTCAGGCTTCCTATGCCTGTGCTATCTCCTCGTTCAAACTCTATCCGAAGGCTATCAGGCCCTATGAAGCGGTAGGTGCCCAGGGAAAAGTAATAGGTATATCGGAAGGGAATGTCAAAGGGGTTGCCGCCGTTGTCTTTACCGCGGGCGCGGCCTTCAATGTAGCCATTTTGGGGGCGGGTAAGGTCTTGGCCAGCGGGACCTTGCGGACCAGGAGGGCCTTGCGGACCTTCTTTACCTCTACAACTCCACATCATCCAAGAGGAAAGCAGGATGACAGCGAGCCCTGTAATTAGCGAACGCATGGCACAAAGATAAAGCAAGTTTTCTGAGACCTTTATGCTGGCCCTCTATCCTCGCAGCGTTTAGGGTTATGCTTTTTACTCAAACTGGAGATTCAGGCTGATAGTCTGCATGTGGAGGGACTTTATGACGTAGCCGTAGCGGGTACCTGTAGGGTCGTAAATGTTTCGTACGCCAAGGCTGTAGGTGAGCTCGGGGGTAAACTTGACTTTATCTAAGTAGAAGTCAATCCCCACGCCAGCGACCCATTGGCCATCCAGGCGCTCGGTTCGGATCAGATCGGGGTTGTCCCGGACGCGTTTGTCACTCATGAGGTTGATGCCCAGCTGAAAACCCCCAATCACATAGACGCGGTATCCCTTGTAAAACTGCGACTTATAGCGCACAAGGAGGGGCAAATAAAGGTAAGAGGCTTCTAAGCGGCGCTTATAGAGGCTATCGCCTACCCGAAAGTATAGATTGCGCTGCTGTAAGGAAACCGAAACTACACTGCGAGCATCAAAGTACTTGTGCAGTTTTTTATTGATAATCAGGCCGAGGTTGATGCCGGGGATACCTTCTACGAGGATTTCAGAGGGGGCGTTGGGAGAAGGGGGTGCGTAGCGGAGGCTATTGTACTGGATTTTGACCTGGCTGTAGTTAGCGCCCATGGAAAAGCCCAAGTTGAAGGACCGCAAGTCATAGTACAGGTTGTACTGTGCCCAAGTTAGGCTACATAAGCCCATCCAGTAGGTAGTTTTCATGTTTTATGCAGTTTGTACAAGATAGAAACGCCGCCTAAGAAAGTTTGGTAGTGGCCTTTGGAGAAGCCTACTTCTTGGCAAAGGTAGAGAAACTTTTCCCGGTGGGGAAAGGTGCGGGTGGATTCGGGGAGGTAGGTGTAGGCGTCTTTGGCTTTGGCTACGAGGAGGCCTAAAAGAGGGACATAGAGGCGGAAGTATACCCAGAAGGCTGCTTTCCAGAGGGGGTTGGTGGGGAGGCCGGTTTCTAAGACCAGGGCGAGGCCGCCGGGGCGTAAGACGCGGTACATCTCTTGAAGGGCTTTGCGTCGGTCAGTGAAGTTGCGCACCCCATAGCCCACGGTGATAGCATCAAAATAGTCATTCGGAAAAGGCAGCTGATGGGCATCGGCCACGAGGGTATGCCAAGCGACTGAAGGGCGGGGAGCGCCGCGCTTTTCTGCATAAGCGAGCATCTCGGGAACGAAATCTACGAGATAGACCTCTTGGAGCGAGAGGAGCTCCTGAGCAGCTATCCAAGCAAAGTCTCCAGTCCCCGCCGCTAAGTCTAAGAGTCTGGTGGGTTGGAGAGGTTTGAGGTAACGGACGGCTTTTCGGCGCCAGGAAAGGTCCATACCCAGCGTCATCAGGCGGTTCATGCGGTCGTAATGAGGCGCTATCTGCCGAAAAATCCGCTGGACATCGGAGGGGTTTTGCATACCTTTGAGGAGTGGAACGCAAAGTTAAGCAGGTAACTACGCGCACCTTAGCGGAGATGAAGATACGAGGGGAGCCCATAGCGATGCTAACAGCATATGATTACACTTTTGCGCGGCTTTTAGAGGAGGCGGGAATAGATGTGATACTGGTGGGGGATTCGGCATCTAATGTGATAGCGGGGCATGAGACGACGCTACCGATTACGTTGGACCAGATGATTTATCATGCGTCGGCGGTGGTGCGGGCGGTAGAGCGGGCGATGGTGGTGGTGGATATGCCTTTTGGGAGCTATCAGGGGGATAGCCGGGCCGCCTTGAAGGCCGCCATCCGAATCATGAAGGAGTCGGGGGCCCATGCCGTGAAGCTGGAAGGGGGACGCCCCATTCTTTCCACAGTCCGGCGCTTAGTAGAAGCCGGCATTCCCGTCATGGGGCACTTAGGATTGACGCCCCAGGCGATATACCAGTTTGGAAGTTATCGGGTAAGAGCTCAGGATGAGGCTGAAGCCCAACGGCTCTACGAAGATGCCCTCGCCTTAGCCGAAGCAGGGATCTTCGCCCTCGTCTTGGAAAAGATTCCCGCTGCTCTCGCCCAGCGCGTAACCCAAGCCCTCCCCATCCCAACCATCGGGATCGGAGCCGGACCCCATTGTGATGGACAAGTACTGGTACTCTACGACATGCTGGGACTCAACAAAGCCTTTAGTCCGCGATTCTTACGGCGATATGCCGATTTACATAGCATCGTAGTGCAGGCCTGTAAGCAATACATTCAGGATGTGAAGAGCCGAGATTTTCCCTCGCAGGCAGAGAGCTATTGATTCCTGCTCAGGCACGGCTTGGCCTCTTCTACAAGGCGGAAGTCCTTTACCAAAGTCCTCTACTCCACTGGGTAAAAGAATGCCCGTTCCTCTGGGCTAAAGGTGGAGGGGCTTATACCGTTTTGAGGCCGAAGCTTTCTTAATGTGAAGAGGGGATGGCGGCGGCCAGCCCGCAGGGCTGGCCGCCGCTTCAGCATGTGGGCGGCGCCAGCCCCCTTAGGGGGCTGGCGCCGCCCGAAAAGTTAACTGGCAGGCAGTGTAAGCGATGCCCCGGCGCCCCTCAAGGAATAGCCAATAAGAGGGTTGTTTCGGCAATGGCTTCCCTCAGGGCTGAAAGTTATATTTTCCCATTTTTGCCGTTATGGAGCTGCGGGAGACGCCTTTGCCGGGTTTCGGGAAAAAATACACCCTTACGCTCTCCACCGGTGAGAAGATTACCCTGGTTGTTTATCAGAGTGGGCAGCGGGAGCTGTACTTGACGGAGCGGGGTGAAGAAGATCCGATCTGTTCGGTTCGTCTGACGGATGAGGAAGCGCGGGAGTTAGCGTTTATCTTGGGGGGTGTACGGTACCAGCCGCTACCCTCCGATAAGATGAGTCTGATTTTTCGGGAGCTGGTCGTGGAATGGGTTCCAGTAGAAAATGCCTGTCCCATAGCTCATAAAACCCTGGCTGACTTAGCCGTGCGGCGAGTGACGGGGGCCTCAGTCATCGCTATCTTGCGCGGCGAAACGATTATTCCTACCCCCGACCCTTACCATGAGTTAATCCAACCCGGAGATATCCTCGTAGTCGTGGGCACCCGCCCCCAAATAGAAAAACTTATCCCCCTCTGCCGCTCTCAAGCCTAACTCCATGCCGATTTCGCAGGTTGGTATCATAGGCCTCTACTTTATGGCGATCTTTTTAGCCATTTACGCCCTGGAGAGAGTCCGCATACCGAATATCTTGGGTTTTTTAGCGCTGGGGCTGCTCAGCCAATACTTAGGCCAATATTTAGCCCCTCTGCCTTTGACAGGCGTTTTTCCCCTCATCAGCGAGATAGCCGTATGGCTCCTATTCTTCTTCATTGGCCTGGAATATTCTCCTGAGGCGTTGGCTCGGATGAGTCGCAGCCTGTGGAAACCCGGCCTTATAGACTTGGCATTCAACTTCTTCCTCCCGCTCTTGCTATTTCTGGCTTTGGGGTATACGTTACCTCAAGGCCTAACCCTCAGTGCGGCGTTATACCCCAGCAGTACCGTCATCGTAGCGAAGCTCTTAGCCGATACGCGCCGTTTAGCCAGCAGCGAAGCCGAACTGCTAATTGGCGTGCTGATCTTTGAAGATGTCGTAGGCGTTCTGCTCCTGACTTTTTTGAGCGGCACCGGGCACGCTAACCCCTCTGCCTATGAAGTCCTGACTTTGGCCGGGAGTTTTATAGCCGTGATGCTGATTTTCTTTCTTTTGAGTCGATGGGGCCTGCATCTGATTGAAAAGGTGCTTAGTCCTTTTGCAGGGCATGAACTGGTGGTTTTTTGGGTAGTGGGATTAGTTTTAGCAGTAGGGGCGCTGGGCCATGCGATAGGGCTTTCTGGGGCTTTATTGACTTTTCTTTTGGGGGTACTCATTCCGGAGGAGCATCCCTTTTACGAGACGGCGACTCGGATGCTGGCTCCCTTCAAGGAGCTGGCGGTGGGGCTATTCTTTTTTGCCATTCCATCTACGCTGGACCTAAGTCAGGTGCCTCTGGGGGCCGTACTGTGGGTGAGTTTTTTGGGAATAGGCCTGAAGATGATTTCCACTTATGTAGGAGCATGGATTTATGGGCTTGGGCCGCGGGGGCGGTACCGGGCAGCTCTGAGTTTCCTGCCGAAGGGAGAGTTTTCGCTTCTTTTTGCGCAGGTGGAGCCGGCTGTAAGTGCATGGATAGTGGGAATGGTGCTTTCGTCCAGTACGATAGGGACGATATTGTTTTATCAAGCGGAAAGGCTAAGCACTTACTTGGTGCCGCGCAAATCTAAGAAGGAGGTGGTGGTAACGTCGGTGGGGAGGGGGTGAAGTTTGCCATGGCGCAAAAGCCAACGGACATCCGCAGTTTCAGCGAGGGCGGGATTGTGAGTGGCTACTAAAAGAGTGGTCTTTTCTTCGCGGACGAGCTGGGTAAAGAGGGCCCACACCTGCTGCGCTTGCTCAGCATCTAAGTTTCCCGTGGGTTCGTCCGCTAATACTAAGGAAGGTTTTAGAAAGAGGGCTCTGGCGATAGCGACTCGCTGCTGCTCACCCCCAGAAAGCTGAGTGGGGAAGGCATAGGCTCGATGTCCCAAACCTACCCGTTCTAACCATGCCATGGCTTGCGATTTGAGCTGACTAAACCGCTCTCCCGCGATTACCCCCGGCAAAGCCACATTTTCCCAGGCCCGCAGCTCCGCTATCAAGTGAAAAAACTGAAATACAAAGCCCAGATGCTGATTGCGCCAGCGGGCTTTTTCTCTTTCGGAGAGGGCAAGGAGAGATTGGCCTTTCCAGAGGATGTCTCCCGCATCGGGCCTTTCCAAAAGCGCTAATAGATATAGGAGCGTGGTTTTACCCGAGCCAGAGTGTCCCATAAGCGCATAGAGGCGAGAAACTTCCAGGCTTAGGGACACTCCGTCCAAGATGAGCCGCCCCTCGTAGCTCTTTCGTAGGTTTGCGGCGTGCAGAAGGGGCTCTTCCATGCTCTCCCGAAGGTACAATTCTTTCGGTATGCGGTGGTGGGGGGATTAGCCACGCTGCTGGACATGGGGGTTTATGCGGTTCTTACCCATATGGGAGTCCGGCACTGGGCAGCGCTGGGGGTGAGTTTTGGGGTGGCCTTAGTGGTGGGGTTTGGGCTTTCTCGGGTATGGGCTTTCCGAGCAAAGGAAGGGCAGTGGTACTGGCAGTTCTTCCGGTTTTTGATTGTGGCAGTAGTAATGTATTTTGTGAGCGGCTGGCTTATGCAGGGTTTGTACATGATTTGGCCGCCCATGATGTGGCGGAATTTTTGGGTGCGGGGTGTAGCTGCCATAGGGACTTTGCCGCTGAGCTATTATCTCAGTCGGCGATTTACTTTCCGACAGGGGCCGATTTTCTCCCGAAAGTCGCTACCTTTGAGGATAGGATGACCTGGTACCTCCGCAAAGAAGAAGGCATCCGCACCCCTACCGAAGCCAAGATTGGCGCACCCGACGGCCTCTGGGTCAAATGTCCTAGCTGCCAAAAACCCCTCCACATTCAGGACCTTATCAGCTCCCTGTATGTGTGTATTTACTGCGGCAACCATCTACCCATTGGAAGCCAAGAGTATTTTCGCATTCTCTTTGAGAAGGACCAGTATGAGGTGCTTTTTGAAAACATCCTACCCACGGACCCGCTGAACTTTGTAGATAGTAAGCCCTACAAGACCCGTCTCTTAGAGGCCCAGCGAAAGACGAACCTAACGGAGGCGGTTCGGTGTGCGGTAGGGCAGATTGGTCCTTACCGCGTAGCGGTGGCGGTGATGGACTTTGGGTTTATTGGAGGTAGCATGGGGAGTGTGGTAGGAGAACGGATAGCACGGCTGATTCAGCTAGCGATAGCGCAGCGGTTACCCCTTCTCATTGTGTCTCGCAGCGGTGGGGCCCGCATGATGGAAGGCTCCCTTAGTTTAGTCCAAATGGCTAAGACAGCCGCCTGGCTTGCCGAATACAGCAAAACGGGCTTACCCTATATCTCTGTACTTACCGACCCGACCATGGGGGGAGTTACAGCCAGCTTTGCCATGCTGGGAGATATCAATATCGCCGAGCCCAAGGCCCTTATAGGCTTTGCGGGGCCTCGCGTCATCCGAGAAGCTACCGGCAAAGACCTACCCCCCGGCTTCCAAGAAGCCGAGTTCCAGTTAGAGCACGGCTTCATTGATCTGATTGTGGATCGGCGCCAACTCAAAAGCACCCTCCTCCGCCTGTGGAATATGCTCCTGTAGCAAAGCTGGGCTAACCCGACAAGAGCTTTCGGATACCACCACGAAAACTATATATGTCTGAACGGCGGAGTTTCCGCCGAAGAGCATAGGCGATCGTGCGGCTTTGGGTGCCCGTTTCACAGACCAGCACGATAGGGCGGTCTGAGGGTAAATCCCACTGATCGTAGGTGTACCAGGGCCGGTGCTCGTGAGATAAAAAGAGGGGGGGATGCGCCTCCTCCCGAATATCTATCCAATAGTAAGCGGCGGGGTCACCCATACCTTCCAAGCTCACCTCTAAGGGGTAATCGGAGGGAGCGTTTGCGGAAGCTGGATGGGCTGGGGCAGTGAAGCTAAAGAGCTCAAAGCTTTCGGCCTCTCCCGTAAGGAGGCTGATGCGGAAGAGGCGATGGCGGGGGGCTATTTCGGGGGCGGCGAGATACATGGCTGAGAGAGCGGCTTGCCAGCTACCAATGATGCCGGGAATTGCCCCCAGCACGCCAGCTTCGTTACAGGAGGGGCCTTCCGTGCCCTCCCCAAAGTAATCCCGATACCGAAGGCCATCCCAAAGGACGACCTGCCCTTCCCACTGATAGATAGCTCCATACACCCAGGGTTTGCCCAGCTGGTGGGCTATTTCATCTATGAGGAGGCGACTGGGGAGGTTATCCGTGCCATCAATCCAGATGTGGGCGGAAGCGCCTATGGTGCGGAGGAAGGTTTCATCGGCCCAGCACTGGTGGGTCTCAATGGAGAGGTCAGGACGGAGGTTTTGGAGGTGGTGAGCGAGAATGTGGACTTTGGGTTGGCCGAGGTTTTGCGGGGTATAGAGGGGCTGCCGGTGAAGGTTTTCCAGAGCGATGGTGTCGGGATCGCAAAGAATGAGCCGCCCAATCCCCATTGCACTCAAATACAGGGCGGCGGGGGTGCCCAGACCTCCCACGCCAATTACCAGCGCCGAAGCTCGCTGAAGGCGCCCCTGGTCCCAAAAAGGAAGAAGCCGCTGCGCCCGGTACGGATCAAGAGCCATCTTGACCTGCGACTTTGGTGATAGTGCCCCGCCGATATTCCCAGAGCACCCAGCGGTAGGTTCGGCAATCAGGGGGTATCTGGTACCGATTGATGAGGCCCCCCCAAGCCTCAGGAAGGTACGGTCGCTGGTCCGGCCCATACGCCGCCGAGAGCTTTCCCAATAGCTGGAAAGCCTCATACCCATACAAGTGAAAGGGCGTCACCACAATCCCCAGACTATCCCGTACCCACCGCACCAAAAGGCTCCATTGACTACTATCAGGTAGATAAGTTTGCGGTACCCATAGTGTAATCCGCCAAAAATCCTTGAGTTCGGTTCTCTGAAACCGAAGCCAGTCTTCCATGCCTATAATCAGCGGCAGCGGCAAAGTATCCCGTCCCAGCCGATTCAAAAGAAAGCTCGCTATCTCTTCGTTTGTTATGGCCAGCAGGTACCAGTCATATGAGGAGAGGGAGTCTTTGAGGGTATTCCAACGTTTGAGCATAGCGGATATGGTATTGGGGACAAAAACAGTGGGGGCATACTGCTTTTTCTTGACTCCTTCGGCATAAGCGAGGGCGGTGGGTTCGTCGCTTTCAATGAGGATGATGCCTCGTTTACCCGCTTGGGTTTCAGAGAGGTGGGTGCCGACTAGGGCGCCGATGCAGTCGGCTGGTACGCTTAGGGGAAAGGTGTAGGCGGTGCGGGGATAGGCCTTATTGATGGGGATGGCGTGCCATACTTGATGCCTTTGGCACCAGTCGGCAATGATTTGGTTGAGGGAGTAGGAGAGGTCGCCCACGAGCAGGTGGGGTGGGCGGCGTGTCAAGGAGTCTAAGATTTTTCGCACGGTGAGGGGGTTGCGTTCGGTGTCAAAGAGCTGAATCTGCCAGACGGCATAGGGGGAGCGCAGGTGGGGTAGGCTCCACGCGGCCCCCTGCCAGAAGTTCAGAACAGGCCCTAACCCCCCCTGTGAAGTCATAAAGGGCAGAAGCACAGCTATACGTAACGTTTCGGGGGGAAGGGCGGCTAAGAGAGAATCTATGTTTTCGCTAATGGGGGAGGTACCGCAGGTTTGCTGGTACCAGTGCAGAAGAAAATACCAGGGTTTCCAGCTGCAGGATTGGCGCAGGTGGTAGGCGAGCGCTTCAGCTAAGTAGGGGGTCAGGATAGTGGAGGGGTATTGAGAAAGGTAGGCCCAAAGAAAACCGGGGTCCGCCTCCCTGTAAGCAAAGGCCCGCAAGCGATTCTCCACGGCGGCACGCAAATCCGGCGGCGTCCCAGAACTCTCTAAGAGGGTACGCAAAAGGTAAAGGGCACTGGGCCAATCCGAACGGGACTGAAGAAGGAGATGCACCCGGTGAAAATTCGCTTCGGCCCCGATCGGGCCGCCCGAGTCCAGCTTAGAGGCCAAATACCAGTTAGACAAGGCATCCCGGTAGCGTCCCGTCTGGAAGGCTAAAATCCCCCGCACCAGGGCCGCCTCCGCCCGCAAAAGAGAGTTTTTCTCCTGCATGGCGGCTTCCAAATGGCGCTGCGCAGTCACAGTGAGTCGTCTCTCTATGGCCTCATAGGCCAGGTCCAACGAAGACTGCGCATACACACTCAGCAGGCTAAACCATCCCACCCACCGCATGCCCAAACGGTCTTTGCCTAAGGATGAGCTAAGGTAAGGCTTTTCCAAACGTAATGCCATTTTGAGGCCAAGGCTTTCTTAATGTGAAGAGGGGATGGCGGCGGCCAGCGCCCAAGGGGCGCTGGCCGCCGCCCAAAAAACTACTCCCATTCAATCGTGGCTGGGGGCTTAGAAGAGAGATCATAAACCACCCGGGTAATACCGGGCACTTCTTGGAGGATCCTTTGTGCTGCTTGGCATAGCACTTCATAAGGCAAAGGGCTGGGTTCGGCTGTCATGCCATCCGTGCTGAGCACAGCCCGTAAGGCCACAACCTGCCCATAAGCTCGATTATCCCCAGCTACGCCGACAGTAGAAACAGGCACCAGTACCGCTAATGCCTGCCAGACCCGATCGTACCAGCCTGTTTCCTGAAGGGTCTCTATGAAACGGGCATCCGCCTCCCGAAGGATTTCCAACCGCTCAGCCGTAACCTCACCCAATATACGCACCGCCAAACCCGGCCCCGGAAAAGGATGCCGCCGCAAAAAACTCGCCGGCACTCCCAACTTCTCCCCTATGCGGCGCACCTCGTCCTTGAAGAAAAACCGCAATGGCTCCACCAGCTCAAAAGGCAACCGCTCCGGAAGACCCCCAACATTATGATGCGACTTGATGGTAGGCGCTACCGAAGCCCCACTCTCCACCACATCGGGATAAATCGTCCCCTGAATCAGATAGCGCACCCCCCCAATACCCCGGGCCGCCTCCTCAAACACCTCAATAAATAAGTGCCCAATGCGGCGACGCTTCTCCTCGGGGTCAGTAACGCCTCTGAGAGCTTGCAGAAACCTCTCTCGGGCATCTACGAGCTTTACGGGTAGCCCCAGCGCTTCGTAAGCCGCTAAGACAGCTTCGCGCTCGCCCCGGCGCAAAAGCCCCGTATCTACAAAAATCCCCTGAAACCTCTCCCCAATCGCCTTATGCGCTAAAAGGGCGGCCACCGTAGAATCCACCCCTCCCGACAACGCACATACCGCCCGCCCCTCCGGCATAGCCGCCCGAAGACTCGCCACCAGCCCTTCCACCGTCTCCTCAGGCCGCCAAAATTCCGTGTAACCACAATACCGGCGAAGAAAGTTTTCCAGCATCTGGGGGCCATAAGCCGTATGGCTCACCTCCGGATGAAACTGCACAGCCACCACCCTCTTTTCAGGCCACTCATAAGCCGCATAAGGAATATTCTCGGTGGAGGCTATGGCCCGAGCACCCCTCGGCAGCGCCGTAATCGTATCCGCATGGCTCATCCACACGGTAGAACCATCCGGAACCCCCTCAAAGAACTCCGCAGGCTCCTTGATAAGCAGTTTCGCAGGGCCGTACTCGCGCTGGGCTCCCTCTATCACCGCCCCCCCGTAATGCCTCGCTATCCACTGAGCACTATAACATATCGCCAATGACGGCAGGCGACCTATCCACTCCTGCGGCAAAGAAGGCCCCTCCGACACTGAAGCATAACTACCCGAAAACACCACCCCCTTCACCTCAGGCCCTATCTCCGCAGGAAGACTATGATACGGCACCACCTCCGCATATACCCCCAGCTCCCGCGCCCGCCGAGCAATCAAAAGCGTGTACTGCGACCCAAAATCAACAACCAGCAGTTTCTCCACTTAGCGCCGAGCCGCCTGGAAATTCTTTTCAGCCTGCTCCCAATTCACGATATTCCACCAGGCCTTCACATAGTCGGCGCGGCGATTCTGATACTTAAGGTAGTAGGCATGTTCCCACACATCTAAGCCTAAAATAGGCACCCCACGAGAGGCTTCCTCCACTACATCCATGAGAGGATTATCTTGATTAGGCGTGGAGGTAATCCGAAGCTGTCCATCCTTCCAGATGAGCCAGGCCCATCCAGAGCCAAAGCGACCTAGCGCCGCCTGCGTAAACTGCTCCTGAAACGCCGAAAAACTCCCAAAAGTCCCCTCTATGGCCTTAGCCAGCTCCCCCACGGGCTGACCAGAACTTTTCGGCGTAAGAAGAGGCCAAAAAAACTGGTGATTCCAATGGCCTCCCCCATTATTCCGAACGGTTGTACGGATATCCTCGGGCAGCTTCGTGATATTCCCTAAAATCTCCTCAAAGGGCTTGGTCGCCCAGTCAGGATATTTTTCTAAAGCGGCTTTGAGATTAGCCAGATAGGTCGCATGGTGCTTAGTGTAATGAATCTCCATCGTAAGGGCATCAATGTGCGGCTCCAAGGCATCATACGGATACGGTAGTGGGGCTTGTACGAACTCCATGGGACAAAGGTACGGACTTCAGAAAAAATCGGCTAAGAGGGAGTAAGACGATTAGGTGCTTGGGAGGCCTGGCGATTCGCTCGCTTTTCTCGGAGGCGGGTCAAACGAGTGCGCGCGTACTTGCGGATTTGCCCCTCATCCGCCTGCCGCAAAGTAATCAGCATCGCCGGCAAAAGAAAAAGATTAGAAAACAGCCCCATCCCGATGGAAAGTGCCGTCAAAATCCCCAGCGACTTCGTCCCCCCAAACGAAGAGGGGATAAATATCACAAAACCCGCTAGTAGCACCAGCGAAGTGTAGATGATGAGCGCTCCCGTATGATGTAAGCTCACGATAGCCGCCCGTTCCGGCCAAGGATAACGACGATAATACCACTGATACGAACTCAAATACCGCACCGCACTGTCTATCACTATGCCGAAAGCCATCTCAAAGATAAGGGCGGTGGAGGGCTTAAGAGGAATACCCCAAAAACCCATAAGCCCCGCCACTAAAAAAAGCGGTACGATATTCACGCCTATGCTGATAAACATGACTTTGAGAGAGCCGTAAAGGAAGAACATTTGTAGGGCCACTAGGATGAAGGTAGCCACCAGGCTCCATACGAGGTTATCTACAAGGTAATCAATGGCCTTGAGGAAGATAAGGGTAGTGCCGGTGATATGGACTTTGGGGGCTTCTGAGCCGAAGGTGTGCTGAATAGTGGTTTGGATTTGGGCTAAAAGGCGGGGCATTTCGGCAGAGCCTAAGTCCCGCACAAAAGCCGTAATCCGCGCCTTTTGCCAAGTAGAGTCTACAAGGGAGGAAAGAAGGGGGAGAGAGTGCGCCTTTGAGGTAGCCCGCAAAAGCGAGGAGAATTCAGACAGCTCTTCGGGAAGGGGAAAGCGGTAAGCCTGGGGATGGCCACCATGATAAGCCTGCCGAAACCAAAAGAGCCCATCTACCAGACTAAGGCTGCGAGAAAGCTCCGGATATCGGCGAAGGCTATCTTGGAGGGCCGCTATGGAACGTAAAGTGCTGAGCCGCCGCAAACCCTGCGGCCGCCCCGTATCAATAATAATCTCAAACGGCAACATCCCTCCATACCGCGCCTCAAAGAAAGCCTGTCCTTCCATCACCACTGCCGACTGCGGAAGATCATCCGCCATGTACGAAACCGCCCGCAGCTTCAAAACCCCCACGCCCCCCACCACCAAGAAAAGAGCCGAAAGCAAGTAAATGAGCGGACGCCGTTTTTGCACTATCTCGCCTACCCACCGCAAAAAAGCCCGAACCCATGGGTTTTCTAGGTGCCGCACCTCTCGCTGCGTAGGCGCTGGCAAAAGCATGAGCACCGACGGCAAAAGCAAAACCGTCAGCCCATACGACGCCATCGTCCCCCAAAAAGCCACCAAACCAAACTCCTGCAAAGGCACCACCCGCGTAAGATACAGCGTCAGAAACGCAAAAGCATTATTCGCATGAATCATGAGCGTTACAAAGCCCATATCGCGAATCATCTCGCGTATGGCCGCAACTTTGTCGCCCTTAGCTATATAGAGCCGATGGTACTCTCCAATCATGTAGATAGCGGGTGGAATGCCTAAGATCACAATTAGCGGCGGCAAAAGAGCCGTCAGCAGCGTGAGCTTAAAGCCGTAGAGCCCTACCACCCCCAGCGTCCAAATAGCCGTCAGCCCCAAAAGCACCACCGGAAAGACCACCGCATACCACGAACGGAAATACACATAAAGAGCCAAAATAGTCAGCACCAGCGACGCTATCGTAAAAATGATAAGCTCCCGGGGAACAAGCTGAGCCACTTCGTGGCGGAGATAAGGAACTCCACCTAAGTGCAGGCGGCTATGCAGCTTCTGGGCAGTCTCAAAGGCAAGGGCTTTCACCGCCCGAAGGAGCTCATGCTTAGCCCGAGTGTGCAATGTAAGCGAGTCTATGCTTGCAAGAATAAGGGTAGAAGTACCCGCCGTGTCCCAAAGAATGCCCCTATAGAAGGGAAAACTCTGCTGGATAGTCTTCCAATCGGCAGTAGATTTTACAGAGAGGGTTTCTACCGCAGGGCCGCGGGCTTGCCATTTCAAAATGGGCAGCTGGGTTACCGAAAGCACCCGCCGTATCCCAGAAAGGCCTTGAAGATGAATCGTAAAATCGTTCAGACCTGTCCAGAAAGTAGAATCGGCATTTTGGGGTATTTCTACGCCGATGAGAATAAAGCTGGCATCCTCACCGAAGGTTTTCTGAAAGGCTCTATACTCTTGATAGTCGGGATCGTCTTCGGGAATGACTTTGACGAAGTCCTGGGAGATTTCTACGGTGCGGGCTCTCCAAAGGAGAAAGGCAGTGCCCAGGAGCGCGAGCGCCAGCCAGTAATAGCGACCTTGCAAAATGAGATCAGGCCACTTTTTCACGAAAGGAGCTCAAGTTTGAAAATGGCCTCTCCTAAGAGGGAGCGGGCACACTCTTGAATGCCTTCAGTGAGGGCGGGATGGGGCTGTAAAATCTGACACAGATCACTTACTCGCCGCGAAAAACGAATCATCATAGCCACCAGGCCGATAATAGAGGAGGCTTGGGGTCCTACGGCCCGACAGCCCAGGATGTAGGGGTCGGGTTCGTCCGTAGTGATGAGCTTGAGGAAGCTGCCTTGGGTGCGCATGGCAAGGCCCCGCGCCGTGAACCGATAATCATACCGGACCACCCGATAGGCATAACCTTGAGCTCGAGCTTGCTGCTCATTTAGCCCCACTCCAGCCACCTCCGGCCGCAAAAACATAATCCAAGAAAGATGGTCATAGTCCAAAGGCCGACGAACCTTGCCAAACATGCGTTCTACAGCATAACGGGCCTCCTGCTCAGCTACATTCACAAAACCAGCCCCCTGATTATCTACATCGCCAGCGGCAAAAATATGAGGCAGGCTCGTCTGCGTTTCGTGGGTAATCACATGGCCGCTGGGCGTGAGCGCCACCCCAATCTCCTCTAATCCGAGGCCCTCAGTATTGGGAACGCGACCAATAGAAACCAGAGCATGAGTGGCCGTGCATTCCCGAAGGTTTCCCTCCTGGCGAACCCAGTACCGAATGCCACCTTCCTCTACCTCTATGCGACTGATTTCGGAGTGGGTGTAGATATGCACATTGCAGGCGGATAAGTTCTGGCTAACGAGCTCCGTTACATCGGGGTCTTCGTAGGGGAGGATGCGGTCGGCTTTTTCTATCATGGTTACGCGGACGCCCGGGTAGGTAGAAAAAATAGTAGCAAACTCGCAGCCAATCACGCCAGAACCTATGATGAGCAGGTCTGAGGGAAAGTCCTTGAGGGATTGAAGGTGGTCACTGGTAAAGACGCGCTGACCGTCAATGGGGAGGTTGGGTAAGGTGCGGGGACGACTACCCATAGCCAAAAGAAAATATTGAGCCTCTATCTCATAAGGCTCGCCCGCTCGGGGAAAAACTTGCAGGCGATGGGGCGTAAGAAAGCGGGCCGTACCATACACGAGGTCCAGCCGCCCCAAACTCTGATAGTGCTGAATCTGACGAAGCATCTGCGCCTGCCGCTCCTGCGTGGCCGCCTCCACAATCTGCTGAATGGCTTGGAAATCAACCTCATAGCCCAGAACCCTATACCCGCGATCCGTGAGAAAAAGTTTATCAAAGTCTTTGGCGAGCTCCCACCAGGTTTTACTGGCTAAGGCGCCATTGAAGATCGCAGCGCCGCCAATCCGCTCTTTCTCAATCAGACAGACGCGTTTGCCAAAGTCCATGGCTCGCATGGCCCCGGCAAATCCCGCCGCACCACCCCCAATTATACACAGGTCGTAGCTTTGCACCAAAGCGAAAGTACGAAATGCCACGCCTATACTGGGTGGTGGGGGAGCTATCAGGAGAACAGTATGCAGCGCCTTTGGCTCAACGGCTAAGCGCTAAGGTGCCTTCCTTGGAGCAGCGGGGATTAGCGGGGCCGCTCCTCCAAGCCGCCGGCGTAACCCCCTTCCAAAGCTGGGAAAAATATAGCGTAGTCGGCTTCTGGGAAGTCGTACGCCATCTACCGCGCTTCATTCGGCTCCTGCAAGATATATGGAAGGATATTCAAGCCTGGAAGCCAGACAGAGTGATCCTTGTGGATTATCCGGGGCTCAACTTGCGATTAGCTCGGCGCTTAGGCAGAGCGGGCATCCCCTTTACTTACTTTATTTCCCCGCAGCTCTGGGCCTGGAATCCGGGTCGCGTCCGGGCCCTCCAAACGCCCTTAGGAGAAGTGTTATGCATTTTGCCTTTTGAGCCGGAATTTTATGCACAATACGGCGTAAAAGCTACCTACATCGGCCATCCTCTGGTCTCCCTGATGAAGGAAGTAGAGCCTTATCGCCACTCCCGGCCTTATATAGCCATCCTTCCGGGGAGTCGGATAGCCGAAGTTCGGCAGACCCTGCCCGTCTATGTAGCGGCCGCGCAGCATTTTGCCGAGTATGATTTTCTGATTGCGGGGGTATCGCACATTCCAGCGGAGCTATATGAACGTTATCGGGGGCCTTACCCCGTGGTGTATGGACAAAGCCGGAGTCTTTTGCGGGGGGCCGTAGCGGCATTAGTAACCTCAGGCACAGCCACCCTGGAAGCCGCATTAGCCCTATGTCCAAGCGTAATTGGATATAAAGGGAGCTACCTATCCTACTGGCTGGCCAAACAGCTGGTACGAGTGCGCTTCATTGGGCTACCGAATCTGATTCTGAATGAGAGGGTATTTCCAGAGCTCATCCAAGGGGACCTTACCCCTCAACAGGTACGAGCGGCTTTAGAAGAGGTATTAGCCCACCGGGAGGCGATTGTGGAGCGGCTGAAGGCCTTATCCCAGCGCTTAGGGGAAAAAGATGCCATAGAAGTAGCCGCCCTCCATCTGGCGCACCAGCTTAGCGCCACATATACGCCAACGTAAAACGAAGAGTATTCTGCAGAGGATGATTTTGAATAAGGGAGGTGAGATACGCAAAGTCTAAACGAATCTGTCGGAATTGGAGACCGGCGCCCAGCGTGATAAACCGCCGATTGCCTTTCATAGGGTCTTCATAAAAGAAGCCCCCCCGCACCTGAAAAATCCGATTGTAGTCATACTCCAGTCCAAGGCTCCAATAAATCTCAGAAAGTTCCTCCTTGAAGCCCCCAGGCGCATCAGCAAAGCTCTTAAATATCCCCTCCAGAAGGGCAACCTGCGCCGCCCCCCCAGCAGAAGGAACGAGAAGTTTATTGTAGTCGTTGGTGAAGGTGAGGCTGTTGAAGTCGTTGAGTTTAGCGGTGAGGCTATAGCCGAGGCGGAGGTTGCCGGGCAGGAAGTCTTTCTGTCCGGAGGCGGTATAAGCCATTTTGGCGCCAATATTGCTGATAGCAATTCCCCATCGGAAGGTGAGCGGAATAGGCTGGGGCTGCGTCTTGAGGGTAAAGTCTTTCTGGTAATAAAGGCCCATGTCGCCCGCTACGCTGCGACCGGGCTGGGTAGTAAGCCCGCCCACCGTGGTAGCTCCTGTGAGGTTACTCTGGATATACTTGAGGGCAACGCCCGCCGAAAGATGACTGGTGATAATGTGGCTATATCCAGCGGAGAAGCTAAATTCATTAGCGTCGTACTCGCCGGTCTTGATGCCGGCGTTATCGGTGAATTCTATTTTGCCGAGGCTGAAGAAAGTGAGGGAGGCACCAATGGCTCCCGCTTTTTCGCTGATATTCCAGAAAGCAGGCACGTAAAGGAGATTGATGTCTCCGATACCTAATGCCCGTAGCCAGGGCGTATAAGAGAAGGCCACGCCTGCGCGCTCCTGAGCCAGCCCCAAAGCGCCCACATTCCAGTGCATGCTGTACATATTCGGAGGAAGGGCTACACCCGCCTCAGCCAGACCCCCACTGCGCGCATCTGGACAAATCAAAAGGAAGGGAACCGCCGTGGTAATAGCCCGAATCTGACCTGCAGGATTAGACTGCGCCTGCGCCCAAAGGGACGCTGCCAGCATCAAAAAGAGTGGGACACGCCACATCCGCTTCATAGATGAAGAAAAGGCCAGTATCGCAAAGTTAAATCAAAAATGCGCCACAGAAATGAGTGTCGCTAAAAACCCCTTGTCAGGGGGCTAAACCCGCCGCTGCTACCATTTTGAAGCCAGGGCTTCCTCGATGTAAAGAGGGGATAGCCGCGCCCGCCCTGCGGGCGCGCCCTCACAGCGCCGGCTAGCGCCCAAAGGGCGCTGGCCGCCGCCCAAAAAAAGGTTTACAATGGGAAATGGTAGAATATTGGATGCAAAGAGTTTCTGAATGCAAGTGGGTGGTATTTTATGGGGCCGGCGGCCAGCCCGCAGGGCTGGCCGCCGGCCCAATGTTCCTCCTCCCATTCAGAAACCCTTCGCTGAAAATGTAGGAGGGTGCCGAAGGGGCACGGCCCGTGGGTGTACGATCCCCCCTCACCCCGACCCTCTCCCCTCTTGAGAAGGGGGGAGAGGGTGTAGGGAGTGGGGGGATGGTAAGAGGGACTTTTTGAGCGACCCCGCCCCACAGGGCGGAGGCGGTGGGGGCTGGTACCGCCTAAAAAGAAAGTCTGTGCCGGGAAACAGTAGTATTTTGTGGGGCCGCCGGCCAAAACCCCTCTCCTATTCAGAGGGTCTTTGAGTGCAAATGGTATAACAAGCTCCAAGCGACCACCAGCCCTATCTACTCCCTGGCCTTACCCCTCCAATGCAGGAAAAAGAGGGCTATAACTTAGAGAGCACGTTTTCCAAGGCCATGCGCCGAGAGCCCTTGAAATACAGGATAGGAACCTGAGCTATCCAGTCGGGGGGCGCCGCCAGAAAGTCCTCTACAGAGTCGTAATATTGGAAGGGCTTTCTTGGGGGTAAAGGAGCTCCTTCCTTCCACAAGGGGCCTATGAGAGCGGCGCCAGCGAGGTGCGTTTGATTTTTGAGGAGGTAGGCTATGATTTCTTGGTGGGCTGTTTGGGCAAAGGAACCCAGCTCTTCCATTTGTCCGAGGATGAGGCCGACTTTTTCGTTGGGCTGAAGCATTTCCCACACGCTCTCTAAGCTGGCCTTCATGGAGGAGGGGTTAGCGTTGTAGGCGTCAAAGAGGATGCGCTGGCCGTTTCTTTCCAGGACTTGGCTGCGTCCCCATTCGGGAGTGAAGGTGGAAAGGGCCTTGGTGATGAGGGGCCATGGCACATCTAAGGCGCGAGCGACGGCGATGGCGGCCAGTACATTGAGCCGATTGAAGCGGCCCCAGAGAGGCACCTCTACCTGAAAAGCCTCCCCATAGGCCACCCCCCGTATTTCAGCCCGATCCCACCCCAAAGGCCTCCACTCGCCAGAAACCTCCCCACCCTCCCCAAAGAAAGTTATAGGAATAGCCATCCCGCGGCTCAACCGCGTAAGACCTGCATCTTCGCTACTAAGGAAGAGGCGGGGCGCCGGCGAAAGGCGCATGAGGTTTTGAGCCAGCTCCCATTTCGTGTGGAGGTTGGCTTCGTAAGAGCCGTAGCCTTCTAAGTGATCTAAACCCACATTCGTAATGAGGCCCCAGGTGGGACGAATGAGGTTTGTAAGAAAAGCTACTTCGCCGGGACGATTATCACCCACTTCAAAGACGGCATAGCGGTGGAAGGGTCGCAGTCGGAGGAGCGTGAGGGGTAGGCCAATTGTATTATTCCAGCTTTTGGGGGTGGCGAGGGTGGGGGCAACCTGCGAGAGGATATGAGAGAGCAGGGCCCGAGTGGTGGTTTTTCCGTTGGAGCCGCCAATGGCAATGAGGTGGAGGTCCGAAAAGCGCTGCCGATGGTGAGCGGCTTCTTCTTGGAGGAGGGATAGGGGGTCTTCGTGACAGAAGACTTTTTCTATGGGTAGATTAGCGGCATAAGCGGAGGGGATGACGACTGCGGCGGCTCCTTTTTCCAGGGCTACGGAGGCAAAGGAGGCACCATGTACATGCGCACCGGGTAGTCCAAAGAAGACCTCACCGGGCTGAAGGGTGCGGGTGTCTACGCTGGCACCGGCCCCTGCCGCTAAAAGGGCCCTAAGAGTTTCCCGGGTCAAGTGTCTTTGACGCCGAATTTAGGTACGCGCCAGTAGAGGCCGTCGTGATGAGGGGCATTTTGTGCATAGAGGGGAGAGACGGATGGAGTTTGCGGTTCGTCGTCTCTCAAATGCGCTGCAGGCTCCCCAACAAAGAGCATGGGCTCCACTCCTTCTAGAGGCAGCTCGCCCACCTTCTCCACGAAAGTGACGATACGTTCTAAGTCTTGAAGAATCTGGGTGCGCTCGGTACCTTTTAAGGAGAGGCGGGCCAGCTCACAGAGGTGGTCTAAGAGACGCTCATCTACCCTCATAACGGCGCAAGGTTTCTTCCATCCAAAGGTAGACTTTTTCCCGCAGCACCTCGGGGGGTTCGTCGGGATAGATGAGGGGATGGAAGTAGCAGTGCACTTCTCCCGGCTGCATGAGGAAGCGCCCATCCGCAGAGAGGCAGCGGTCTGTGCCCACCATAACCATAGGAAGGAGAGGCACTTGGAGCTCATGGGCTAATACAAACGCCCCGTCGTAAAACTTCCCTAAGGGACGGGGGTGCTTCGTGGTGCCCTCGGGGTAAATGAGTACGGAAATACCTTGTTTGAGTTTTTTGGCGACTTGAATGAGGCTTTTTTTGCGGGCGGCGGGGTCTTTTCGGTCCACTATCACATGGAGTCGCCGATAAGTCCAGCCATAAAGCGGAATGCGCGCCAGCTCCGCCTTCCCCAAAAAGGCCACCCGCGGCGGAAAAGTCGTATAACACACCGGAATATCCAGGTAGCTGCGGTGATTAGCAACGATAATGCAGGGCTTGTCTGGGAAATAGTACCCATGCCGCCGCACCCGAATCCCCCCCATAAATAGAATGAGATACCCCCACCAGCGATTGAGCTGGTGGCCAAGCCTAATCGTGAAGGGCGTCAAACGCGCTAGCACGATGGCATATACGGGAAACAGGACTATAAAGTACCCGAAAAGCCAGAAAGCAAACCAGAGGCTCCACAGCCGCCGGAGAAAGGTCTTCATGGAGAATCAGACAAAAGAGTTTCAAGAGAGAAGGTGCCGGTGTGTTTTTTCCAGCCTGTAAAGAGAAAGAGGGCTACAGCAGCCTCCACAAGCGCAAAAAAAAGTAGAAGCAAGAGGAGGGCTAAGGCTTCTGGCGAGCCGGTATAGACCAGAATGATTCCGCTGGCATTGAGCATCATTTCCAGGCCGATCAGAAGCCAGAGGGCCTGGGGACGGGAGAGCACGAGATAGACGCCCGCCCCTAAAACGAAACCGGCAAGCAGCACGACCATTTGGCGAAGGTAGCTTATCTTTGCCACGAAGATAGGGAAGGCCATGGATACCTCTTTACAGGACCTCCTTTTGAGCGGCGACCTGGAAGCGCTCAAGGCCCGCCTAAGGCCCGAGGATCTGTCTTTGCGAGATGGCAATGATGCGACGCTTCTGCATTGGGCGGCACGCGGGGGCCATGTCCCCGTCATAGAATGGCTTCTAAGTCAAGGGCTTTCTCCCAATGAGCAAGACCAAAACGGAGAGACCCCTCTACATGTGGCAGTTCGCCATGGCCATACCCAAGCCGTGTTGGCTCTCCTAAAGGCCGGAGCGGCCCCTGATATCCCTACTGTTACAGGCAACCATCCTCTGCATTTAGCGGCTCATGCGGGATACTTGGAAATAGCCCAAGTCCTTATAGCTCATGGCGCCCCTATTGACGCCCCGAATGAAAATGGTTCTACGCCTCTTCATTTAGCTATTTACAATGGTCATACCGCTTTGGTGGAATATCTTTTAGACCAAGGGGCTTCTATCCACAGCGCTTCGCACAAGGGTGTGCAACCCATTCATTGGGCAGTGATTAGTGGGAATATTGAGATGGTGGAGCTGCTTTTGCGGCGGGGGGCTTCTCCGCATGCTCGGGATCGGGAGGGTCGCACCCCCCTACATGAAGCCGCTTGGCGCGGCCACATAGATATCGCTAAGCTCCTCGTAGAAAAAGGTGCCCACATCAATGCCGCTGACGCTAAAGGACAAACGCCCCTCTATTACGCCGAAAAGCGCTGGCATACCGATATCGTAGAGTGGCTCCAGTCCCTCGGCGCCGAAGAGTAAAAACATGCGTTATCTGATCACAGCGGCCCTACCCTACGCAAATGGGCCTCTACACATTGGACACTTAGCGGGGGCTTACTTACCGGCCGATATCTATGCTCGTTATCTGCGCCTGCGGGGACATGAGGTGCTCTTCATTTGCGGCTCCGATGAGCATGGCGTGGCTATTACTTTTCGAGCCTTAGCGGAGCATACCACCCCCCAAGCTATCATTGACCGCTACCATCCCCTGCTGGAAAGCAGCTTACGCCGCATGGGCATCAGTATAGACTATTACGGCCGTACCTCAGACCCCCTCCACCACCAGTTAGCCCAAAAGTTTTTCCAGCGACTCTTAGAACGTGGCTACTTGGAGGCTCGCGAGGTGGAGCAGTTCTACGACCCCGTGGTCAAAGCCTTCCTCCCGGACCGCTACATCATAGGCACATGCCCTCACTGCGGCTACACCGAAGCTTATGGCGACCAGTGCGAAAAGTGCGGCGCCCTCCTTAGCCCCACGGACCTCCTCCAGCCCCGCTCCCGCCTCTCGCAAAGTACACCCGAACTGCGTCCCAGCATCCAGTATTTCTTCCGATTAGACCTTTTGACTGGGGCCCTCAGAGACTTCGTCGCTAGCCGCAGCTGGAAGCCTAATGTCGGCCCTGTTATTGAGAGCTGGCTTCGGCAAGGGCTAGCGCCTCGGGCTATTACCCGAGATTTAGACTGGGGCGTCCCTGTACCCAACCTCCCCGGCAAAGTCCTTTATGTCTGGTTTGAAGCCCCCTTAGGCTACATCTCCATCACCCAAAAGTGGGCCCAAGCCAACAACACCCCAGACGCCTGGATACCCTTCTGGAAAGACCCCGAAACCCGCATCGTGCACTTCATCGGCAAAGACAATATCGTTTTTCACACGCTCATTTTCCCCGCCATCCTTATTGCCGCGGACGAAGGCTACACCTTGCCTTTCGCCGTCCCCGCCCATGAGTTCCTCAACTTAGAAGGCCAAAAAATCTCCACTTCCCGCCGCTGGACCATAGACCTAAATGACTACTTAGAGAAAGCCCCTCACCGAGTAGATGAGCTTCGCTTCGTCCTGACGGCCCTCCTTCCCCAGACCAAAGACCGAGACTTCACCTGGCAGGAGTACGAACAGCGCATTCATACGGAGCTTTTGGCCAACCTATCTAATCTCCTACATCGGCTTTTGAGTCTTTTGTGGCGCCAGGGGCAGAGACATGCGGTTCGGCCTATGCCTACGCTTTTGCGGGCTCGGGCCGAAACCGCCCGGGAAATGGCTCAACGTTTGGAAGGGTTTGATTTTACGGGGGCATTGGAGAGCCTTTTAGCCTTGGCGCGCTTAGCCAATAAAGAACTTACGGAGGCGGCCCCTTGGCACCAGCCCCCCGAAAAAGCCGCTGAAATCCTCTTAGGCTTTACAGACTTGCTTTTAGCACTGGGCACGCTGATGGAACCATTCCTGCCCGTCCGAATAGCGCCCCAGCTGCGCGCCCTCCTCCAAGCGCCCCTTTATCCCTGGGATGTCTTGGAAAAACCAGAGCCTTTAGCCCAGGAGCTTCTCCTCACTCAGCCCCCACAACCCCTCGTCCCCAAACTCTCCCCACAAGAACTCACCTCCCTCAAAAGCCTTCTCCCCCAGGCCCCACCCACACCTTCCACCCAAACCCCCACTATTTCCATAGAAGAATTCCAAAAAATACGTCTCAAAGTCGTAAGCATTTTGCAGGCTGAGCGGATCCCCAAAGCAGATAAGCTCCTCAAACTGCGTATCCTAAGCGATGATGGAGAGCATACCGTCGTCTCTGGGGTAGCCGCTCATTACGCGCCGGAAGCCCTGATCGGCAAACAAGCCGTATGGCTCTCTAACCTCCCTAAGAAAACCTTGCGAGGAGTAGAAAGCGAGGGGATGCTCCTTTTTGCAGAAGACGCGAGCGGCCGACTCATCCTCATAAGCCCCGTAGAACCCTGCACCCCCGGCAGCCCCGTCAAATAAACCTTCACCTCTCATTCCCAAAAGTTTGCCTACCTTTGCCCCGAACTAAAAACATAAGCAGCTATGCGAGTCGAAAAACACTTACTAAGAGGGGGCCTTTTCACAGTGCTCCTCTCTGTGGGTATGCTGACCCAATGTGCAAAATTCAAAGGCACTGTCGTAACCGTGAATCCCAATCCTCTGGAGGTTCATGCGGATTCCATTAAGTACAGCGTCAAAGTTACCATCCCCCCTAAGTCGGGCTTCCGGAAAAAATCCACCTATCAGGGTAAACTCGTAGTCAAAAATGGAGGCAATCGGTACGAATTCCGCACCGTAACTATCTCTGCGGACCAATATCCGAAGAAGCAGCTCAAAAACGAGGGTGTAACATTATCCGTACAGGGCGTGCGCGCCTTTGAGGAAGGGATGGACGGCGGCATGCTCGTTGCGGAAAACTCCTACGAGCGCAAAGGAAAGTCTTTTGACCTACCGGACTTTGACCTGGCTCCCTGCTGCATTACCACTTCTCGCCTCGTGGATGACCGGCCTTATGTACTGTACGAACAGCACACCTACACTTCCAGACGGCCTGTTACCGTAGAAGCCCTCTTCCAATTCCCCCGAGATGTGTACCTCATCCAACCAACAGAGTACGAAAAAGCCTCCATCCGAGAGATTGTGGCCTTCCTCCAAAAGAAGTATCCTGCTACCTCCGTTACCTTAGCTGGGTACGCTTCCCCCGAAGGCCGCTTCAAACGCAATCAGTTCCTCTCCCTCAATCGCTACAAGGAAGTTCAAAAATGGCTCATTGAGCAGATGCGCAAAGAGGGCTATACCGCTTATCTGGATAGCAGCTTCTTCAAGGTTTCTGCGACACCTCAAGACTGGGAAGGCTTCAAGCAAAATCTTGGCCAAACCTCCCTCCCCGAAAATGTCAAGCAAGAAATCATTCAAGTGATTGCTTCTAACATGAACCCTGATGCTAAGGAGCGCAAAGTGATGGCCTTGGTGGGCGGAGCCAAGGAAGTAGAATTCATCTTAGCTCCTCTGCGTCGTACGTATGTGCGGTTAGAAGGCTTTTCTGGACGATACTCGGATGAGCAGATTGACAGCATTGCAACGGCCTTCCTGCGGGGTTCTATCAGCCAGGCTGATCTCCACAAAGCCCTCATGCAGGAGGAGCTTTACTTTGCTACGAAGCGCCGCAGCACACCCGATGAAGCCGAAAAGCTCCTTAAGGCCTACACGGCTCAGTATGGACAAGATCACCGAGCCTATAACGACCTGGGGGCCATTGCCCTGCTCGACGGCCGCTTAGATGAAGCTATGGACTACCTGAATACAGCAAATCGCCTCAGCCCCAATAACCCTGCCGTACTGAATAATATGGGTCTCATCTACGCTAAGCGGAAAGAATATGCCCAAGCGGCTCAAGCCTTCCAGGCTTCCTATGCGGCCAGGCCGACCCCCGAAGCGGCCTTCAACCTGGGCGTCGTTTATGAGAAGACTGCACAATATGCGGCCGCTGCTGAAGCCTTCAGTAACGCAGGTGACCTCCCCGCCGCCCAGTACAACGCCGGCCTCTCCCGCCTCCTCATGAATGACCTCTCCGGCGCTAAAATCGCCTTAGAAAAAGCTATCCAACAAAATAAAGACCACGCCCTCGCCTACTACGTCCTTGCGATCGTAGGCGCTCGCTCCGCCGATAATAACCTCCTCATTACGAACCTGCGCCGAGCCGTTCAAATAGACCGCTCCCTCGCCCAAAAAGCCCAAAAAGACCTGGAATTCCGCAAACAGCGCGAATCGGCCGAATTCAAGGCCGCTCTCAACCCTTAAGCATCCCTTTCTTTGCTTTGGGGCGGCGGACATGGTCCGCCGCCCCATTTTATTTTAGGCCCCTCCCTGCCTAAAAATTGGCATCATGCGCCTTCAGCCTACGCTCAGCTTGAGATTTTGAGAAGCCTGCTTCCTCTATACGCTCAAGCACCGGCTTGACAGTGGGCCGTAATTCCACAACCAGGTCTATACTGCTACCTTCATTCCCACGCCTAGCCCATGAGTAGCGAGGGTGATGTTTTTGTAGTGGCTTATGACCTCAACGGATAAGTCCACTAAAGCCAAGAGCCAGCGGCTCCCCTCTATGATAAGGCTTACGCCCTCGCCATAGACCCCCAAGGCCACCTCTCTATAGGCGACGCCTACAGCGGTAACCCCCTCACCTTAGGCTTCATCACCCTATAGCTAATATCATTTTGAGGCCAAGGCTTTCTTAATGTGAAGAGGGGATGGCCGCCGCCCGCCGAAGGCGGGCGGCGGCCCCACAAAACACCACCAACTCGCATTCAGATTAAGACCAGCGCCAGGAACTTCCATCCCCTTCTCTTCATCCATCATCCGGCTCATCCCCTTTTCCGAAGCTGGTAAGTACCAGATTCAGGCTGCCGGTTTCCCTTTGCCTCTCCGCTGGCACCTCTGCACGGTATTGGGCTCCCCCGTGCGCTCCGGCCTCCTCCAAAAGGCCGAAAGACAGCATAGAGTTTTCCTACCTTCCTAACGGCGTGTATGGGTTATACATAAACGAGCCCCCAGCTCCTCAGGTCTGGATGATGCTCCGCTAAGCCAACCCCCAGTAAGCCTGCACCCGCAAAAGGTCTTCTGCAATTTGCGCCTGAAGGGCTCCCTCGGATAAACCCTCCCGATGAGCCCGCATGAAAGCCATCAGCTCTACTTTTAGCCGCTCCCCATAAAGCGAGCCGCCCTCCCACCCCAAAAGATGCACCTCCAAAACCCCCTGCGGCGATAAGTAAAGCAGAGCCGGCCAACCGTCATCCCCTTGCAGGAAAAAGTAAACCCGCCCCGCATAAACACCCGCTGGTGGAGAAACCTTCTCTTTCGGCCAGGGAATATTCGCTGTGGGGGTACCCAGCCGCCGAGCGACTTGCTGCCCCCTCTCTACAGTGCCCTCCACAAAGTATGGATACCCCAAAAGCTGAGCGGCCACCTCCATATCTCCCACTTGAATAAGCTGGCGAATGCGGGAGCTGCTAACGGCTAAGCCTCCTTCAAGCAAGGGAGGCACTTCTTCGGCCAGCAGCCCCTGGGCCCGCAAGAAGGCGGCATCCCCTTCTCGCCCCCGCCCAAAACGATGATCATACCCTAAAACCACTCGCCCCGGCGCACTCAGCGCCTGAATCCACTCCACCACAAAATCCCCTGCCGATAATGCGGCCAAACTTGGCGTAAAACTAATCACCCGCACAATCTCTACCCCCTCCGCCTCTAATAGGCGTAACCGCTCAGGCAAAAGGGTGAGTAAGGGTATGCGTTCCCCTCGCAAAACCTCCCGCGGATGCGGATGATAGACCCAAACCTCTATGAAGGTGCTCATGGCTCGGGCCCACTGACGGGCCTCCCGTAAAAGCGCCTTGTGCCCTAAATGTACTCCATCAAAGGTGCCCATCGTTAAGACCCCACCTCGGGGCCCCTCCTCCCGATCATACAGTACTCGCATCCGGCTGAATCGCTTGCCAAACCGTGTAAGGACCAATGGCCGTGCGCCTTAGCGCCGCCAAATAAGCCCCACAGCCCAGTCGCTCCCCTATATCCCGAGCTAAACTTCGCACATAAAAGCCCTTTCCACAGCGCACCCACACCAAAAGCCGCTCAGGCGGATCATAATGAATCACCTCCAGGGCATATACCCGCACTAATCGCGGGGAGAGCTCTGGCGCTTCTCCTGCTCGGGCCAGCGCGTAAGCCCGACGCCCTTTCACTTTGAGCGCTGCATAGGCTGGCGGCCGTTGCCACACCTCCCCCCGAAATGCCCTCAGCACCTCCTCCCACTCCGATAACGTCAACACCGGAGGGTCTCCCACCCGCTGCGGCTGAAACTCCGCATCGTCCGACTCGGTCCGGTAGCCCAACCGAATCAACGCATAATACTCCTTCGGTAGGTCCATCAGCTCCGATAGAGCTTTCGTTTGACTTTCCGTTCCTATGATGAGAAGCCCCGTTGCTAAAGGGTCTAAGGTTCCCGCATGGCCTGCTTTTCGGTAGTGGTAATGGCGTTTGACCCACTCCACCACCTGGGCCGAAGTCCACCCATAGGGTTTATCTACGAGGAGTATTTCCCCAGCACCCACCCTAGCCATATTATAGCCCCCAAAGCTATACGATACCACCCAAAGGGCCGCATCCCCCACCGCATCCACACCGCTATCAAAAACCGCATGGCAACTAGCGCCACCAAGAAAGCCACCACCATCCCCGTAAGTAACATAAAGGCCCGATCAGCTGTCCAAACAATAGGGCTTTTGAGAAACTTATAGGCAGCGGCGGCACCCAGTGTCGGCACAGCTAATAGAAATGAGAATTCGGCCGCCTCCTGCCGGGAAAGTCCCATGAGCCGCCCCCCAAAGAGCGCCGCCGCCGCCCGAGATACCCCTGGTACCAAACTCACCGCCTGCATTATCCCAATCCCCACCGCCTCCATCCATCCCAGCTCCTCCATCCGCTTCTGCGCCCCCACAAACCACCTATCCATCTGCAAAAGCACAACCCCCCCCACCACAAGCGCCGTCGCCACCACTAGGGGCTTATCCAAAAACGCCTCCACATACGAATGCAAGCTATATCCCAGCACCGCCGTCGGCACAAATGCTAAACCCACAAGCAAATACAACTTCGGCTGCCATAGCCGAGAAAAACTATGAACAACCACTGCCAATATCGCCCCCCCCTGAATAATAATCTCAAAATCCTGCACAAAGGCCTCCTTCGCAATGCCCAGAAAGCTAGAGGCCAAAATCAAATGCCCCGTAGAGGAGATAGGCCAAAACTCCGTCAGGCCCTCCAAAATCGCTAAAAACAGCGCTTCCCACCAGCTCATCTCTTGAGAATCGCATAAATGAGCGTCAAAAATCCCCCCATAATCACTACGGGTGCTATGTATAACGCAGGCGAAAATACCTTCGCATCTACGAAATGGCTCGGCACTACAAGCAAACTATACCCAATCAGCAGCAAAACGACTCCCACTCCCAAAAGCTGGTAGTTTTGCCGACGAAAAGGCATCGCCTCCGCCTTAGAAGCCCGATTCCCTCGGCTAGCAGAAGAGGGGGTAAGGGTTTTCCCAACTTGCGGTTTCGTTACTTGGCTCATATTATCTTTTCCAAGGTTTGGTGCAAAAATCGCCGTATCGCCATTTTACTGGCTAAAAATCCCATAAGCGCTCCTAATATTAGCAGGCCTCCATACACGAGACCTAGACGCATATCTTGCAAAAGATTGGGCAAAGGTAGCGAGTAGCGGTCAACTATCATGAGGCTCAGATGAATGAGGCTCACCGCAATGAGAGCCCCTACCAGCCCCTGAAATAGTCCCACCAAGATAAACGGCCGCTCAATGTACGTTGCGGTCGCCCCTACCAGCTCCATCGTCCGAATCTCCAACCGCCGAGAAAAAATAGCCAGCCGCACCGTGCTAAAAATAAGCAAATACACAGCTACGAGCAGTACCCCTCCTACACCCAGACCTACCCACCCTACCAGGCGCGCTCGCTCCTCTAAGGTGTTCAAAAGCGCCAGCGGATAATCTATCTCCCGCACAATCTCCCACTCTAAAACGCGACTACTGAGGAGCTTCAAGCTATCAGCGGAGAGTCGCGCTCCCCGTAGCCGAACCCGGTACATAGGCGGAAAGGGATTGACCCCCTCCATCGCCCGCACAAAATCTTCCCCTACGCTCTTCGCAAAATTGGCTAACGCCTCCTCAGGAGAAATGTACCGCACCTCTCGCACTAAGCTCTGCTGCTGAAGCCACACGCCCAGGGCTCGCACACTCTGCTCATCCGCCGTCGGATAAAGCAATACCCGATATTCCAGATTTTCCCGAGCACTCTCTAAAATCAAACGCCCCGTTAGCATGAAAACCCCATACAACCCCAACACAAACAGCGCCAGCACAATACTCAAAAGCGCATGCGTAAAAGGTAGCCTCGGACCCCGAAATAACCCCACTCTCCAAAGTTATAAACCCCGTAGCGCTTCCACCGCGCCTATTCCCCAAAACCCGCTTATCCAGAGCCACTCTCTTTCCTCATCCCCCATCTCGCTCCTTCACACTCAAGCCATCTCTAAATGGCAGGCCTCATCTACAGACTCCGAACCTGCGCCCCCGAGGGCCCTGCAAAACCCACCCCTACGAATGCAGAAAGATGGTATTCGTACCTTCGCCAGGTGTATCCAGCACAAAGAGCTTCTCAGAACAGCTCGGTCCAAGCTCATGGCCTCCGTCTATGGGGGCTAAAGGCTATTCTTCTCTATGGTCTGCTGAGTGCCATGGGCTATGGTCAGGTAACGATTCGGGGTTCCGTCTTAGACAGAGATGGTGAGCCAGTGGTGGGTGCGTTAGTGCGTTTGCTCCCTACCAGCAAAGGAACCGTTACGAATGCTGAGGGGCTTTTTTCCATTTTAGGGGTGGCGCCGGGGGAATATATCCTTCAGGTTACGGCCCTGGGCATAGACACCCTACGCGAAGTGATCAAAGTAGATGGCCGTCGGCCCGTGCTAACCCTCAAGCTGACTGCTACTCCGCGGTCTGTGGAGCTATCCGCTGTGGAGATCATAGAGTCTGTGGCACCTGCCCAGATAAACCCTACTCGCGTAACGGTGGCGGTTACGCCGATCGCACCTCGGCAGGTGTATGCGCTTCCCAGCTTTGGCGTGCCCGATGTGGCGCAGTATCTCCAGGTGCTACCAGGCGTGGTTTTCACCGGAGACCAGGGGGGCCAGCTCTACATTCGGGGCGGAACCCCCATCCAAAATCTGACCCTCTTAGATGGAGCCATCATTTACAGCCCTTTCCATACGCTTTCGCTTTTTAGCATCTTTGAGACGGATATTTTGCGGCAGGTGCAGGTGTATTCGGCGGGCTTTGGCGCCGAATACGGGGGCCGTATCTCTTCTGTCATGGACATTCGCACCCGCTCTGGAAACTTTGACCGGCTCAGTGGACGGGCGTATGTTACGCCTTTCGTCGCCGGGGCCTTGGCCGAAGGCCCCCTGCCGTTCTCAAAAAATAGCTCCTACATCTTTTCCGCTCGACGAGGTTACATTCAGCAGGCCACCCCGCGCCTTTACCCCTATATCAGAGACTCCTTACCTTTTCAGTTTCAAGACCTCTATGGCAAACTCACTTTTGGAAGGGGTCCCGATCAAGCGAACCTTTTCGGATTTTGGCAGACAGACCGGGTAGATTTAGGCCTGCAAGGCATCAACGAATGGCAGCAATGGGGAGCTGGCGGGTCTTTCACCAACCTTCCCCAGGCTTCCCGCGTTCGCATCACGGGCTCCTTTGCTTACTCTCGCTTTCAGAATACCTTCTCCAGTCCGTTTGAACTACGGCCCCGCTACAGCGAAATCGGCGGCTTCAACGGCGGCTTCACCTTCTCTTATCTCTTCGGCCCCGACGAACTCGCCTACGGCATAGAAGTACGCGGCTTTAGCACAGACTTCCTCTTCACCAATGGCCTGGGCTTCATCACCCAACAGCGCCAAAGCAACACCGAGGGTGCCGGCTACGTCCGCTATCAGAAACTCTTCCAAAAAGAAACCCTCTCCAACGATGGAACCCCCACCTTCTTTACCCGAGCCGTGATAGAACCCAGCCTCCGCCTGCACTTTTACAATACCTATGGCTATCTTTCCATAGAGCCCCGCCTACGAGCCAAACTCAATGGCTCACGATGGAGCCTTCAAGCCGCCGCAGGCCGCTACGTGCAAAACTGGGTCTCCGCTGTATCCGACCGCGATATTGTGATTTTGTTTCAAGGCTTTCTCACGGCGCCTGAGTTAGTAGCTAATGCGCAGCTTCGCCATCCCCTGCAAGAAGCGTATCACCTTACCCTGGGGGGCGAATACCAGCTCCTCCCCAATTTCCTACTCAGCGCCGAAGCCTGGTACAAACGTTTCACTCAGCTCACCAACATCAATCGCGAGCGTGTCTTCCCCGAAGACCCCATTTTCCTCACCGAAGTCGGCTATGCCTATGGAGCTGACCTGACCCTGCGCTACCAGAGCCCCAACCTCTCCTTCTACGGCACCTACAGCTACCAGTACAATCGCCGCAATGACTTTCGGCAAGAGTACTTTCCCTTGTGGGATCGGCGCCACACGGCCAACCTCGTAAGTTCTTACACCTGGGGGGCTTGGCAAAATGTGCGCCGCGGCCGAGAGCGCCGCTGGGAAGCCTCCCTCCGGTGGACCTTCGGCTCCGGACTCCCTTTCACCCAAACCCTCGGCTTCTTTGAAAAGCTCCTCTTCCTCCAAAACGGCTCACAAAGCCCTTATCCCACCCAGCAAGGCATCCTGGCCATACTCCTCAGCCCCCGATACAACGCCGGCCGCCTGCCCGCCTACCACCGCTTAGACCTCGCCCTCAAATACCGCCAGCGCCTCTCCGAGACCCTCCTCCTGGAAACCTCCTTCACCCTCCTCAACGCCTACAACCGCCCTAACATCTTCTATATTGATCGCATTACAGCCCGCCGATACAACCAGCTGCCTCTACTGCCTATGCTGGGCCTTACCCTCCTCTGGTAAAAATCAAATACCTTCTAAATGGAGAGAGGTTTTGGCGGCGGCCGGCCCTGCGGGCCGGCCGCCGCCCCACAAAATACCACCGGCTCGCATTCGGAAACT